>MTKW01018889.1_pt1 | contig 12770 bp, 11 predicted proteins | sample 1042761 | NCBI WGS metagenome assembly MTKW01 (sample SAMN06205366, study PRJNA360243) | anaerobic digester metagenome | biome: Wastewater treatment plant; feature: Anaerobic digester sludge; material: sludge; isolation source: anaerobic digester fed with sludge from wastewater treatment plant ...
ATTTTCCACCCCGTTCGCTCCACGGTAGTAAAGACGGCAAAACGTTCATCGCCAGCTTCAGTGTAATCCAGTTCGCCGGACTCACCTGCCATAAAGGCCTGTAAGAGCTCGGTCGAGCCGTACACTGTCCCTATCTGCCCTTGATCTGGATGGGCTAACACGTTTCCTGCACTGTCCAGCAGTATGAGGTAACCTGCCTGCCCCACGGGCCTGGATGAGATGAGCTCCACCAGACTGTCCAGGGCCACATCAATTCCCGCTGTACCCATAGCCTGGGTTTCGTTGGGATTGAACACAGGTGCGGCGACTGTAACCACCAGCCGGCCCGAACCTGTATCTACATACGGTTCCGTCCAGATGATCCTCCCCGCCTGGACCGCCCGAGTATACCAATCGCGGGTGGTGGGATCCCAGCCTGGAGGCAAATCAGCCGGGGGATAAAAGACAAAATCTTTGGTCCTGGTGCCAAGATACACATTCAACGCTTCCCCAAGGGACTTTTGCTGGGCCGTAAAAAGCTCCAGGGCCCTGGCACGTGCATCTGCATCAACATGGCTGTTTTGCACACTGGGATCGTAACTCAGCAACGCGACAGCGTCCTCCACAGATTTTAGAAACATGTCCGCTGTGTCTGCGGCGCCGTTCAAAGTCCCCCTGGCAGTGTCCCGCACACTGTCAGCCAGTGCCTGCACCGACGAACTGTAGTTGCTGATCCCGAGAGCGACTATGGGAATAGCGAGCAGGACCAGGATTAGAAGCAGCATTCTCCATCGCAGTGAAAATTTCATGACCCACCCTCCTCGTATTGTTGATAATATTGCGAGTTGTCCTTCCATATTCTGCCCGCTTATCAGCAACTCCTGACAATACCTACGCTAGATAGAAAAAACAGCCTGCGGCCAAATCTGGTCGCAGACTGCTCCTGTTTGTTCTGTCTTAGAGTATGTTTCTTACGGCATAATCAACACACCAGTATAGTGCTGGAAGTACTTCTGCGCTGCCGCCTTGATGTCTTCCGTTGTAACGTCAGCGAAGAAGTTCATGTAGTCGTCTACCCACTCATAGCCCCGCCCGGTTACCTCTGCCAGGGCAAGCATCGTGGCCTGGTTCATGTTGGTCTCATTTTGAATCAGATGCGTGCCCCGCTTGCGCACTGCGATCTGCGCGATTTCTGCTTCAGTCAGGCCTTCAGCGGCAAAACGCTGCAGTTCAGCTAGGACCTGCTCTTTGGCCTGTTCCACGTTCTGGGGATGGGTGGCCAGGAAAACCAAGAGATTAGACGGCCCAAGCCGTTCATCGTACTGTGAAACGGCAGTATAGGCCAGGCCCCTCTTGTCCCTGATTTCCGTGAAGAGGCGGGAGGACATTCCTTCCCCAAGAATGCCGTTGATCACAGCCATGGCTGCACTGTCGACATCAAAGGTTGCTGGGGCTGGATAGCCGATAATCAGGAATGCGGCTTCTGTCGGCAGATTGATGACCAGCTCCCGATCTTCGGCAGGATACACATACTCAGCCTGGGCTCTGGGGGAAGGATCAGCTTCATATCCATTCTCCCAGCCTGCAAAGCTTGCTTGCAGAAGAGGCAGAAGTTCTTCCGAGTCAAAGTTGCCTACAACCGAAACTACAATCTGCTGCGGCTGGTACATAAACTTCTGCCAGTTTGCCGCATCCTGGCGGCTGATTGACATCAGCCCGGCAGGCGAGCCATNNGGGGAGCCATAGGGCGTGTATTTGTAGGGATGGTCACCGTAAAAAAGTTCCAGGTAGCCTAAGACAAGGGCATTGGTCGGATCATCTGCGAGGCTGGCTAAAGCAGCCTGGCTGAGGCTGCGTTCCCGCTCAAATTCGGTTTCCGGAAAAGTCGAACTCGTCAAAATGTCCATCAGCACGGAAAAGCTTGCCTGGAAGGAGCCCGGTGTAGACTGCAGCAGCACCGCAGAATAGTCATAGGCTGCAGCAGTTTGGAGCTGCGCCCCTAGAGACTCCAGTTCAATTACGATCTCCTGTGCGCTGCGATTTGCTGTGCCCGAAATCAGGTTTCGCTGCGTCAGATAGGTGAGCCCCTCCAGCCCTTCAGGATCGTAAACCGACCCCACACTGCTGAACAGGCCCAAGGAGATTATGTCAAAGGCCGGGTTTTCCTTAAGCAGGACAGTCAGCCCATTGTCCAGCACGAACTTTTGTACATCGGCTGTGTAACTGAAACCTGCTGCAGCCTGGGCCGAAAAAGCTGCCAATACCAGAATGAGCAAGGCAACAAATGTTCTCTTCACTTAGACTACCTCCCCGCCGGTGAAATTTCACTGTGAATGTATGCATCTGGATGCAGGAAGCTCTTGGCCGCCCGCTGAATGTCTTCCGCTGTGACCTGCTCAAGCTGGGCTGCTTGATTTACCGCACCCATCACCCCGCCGTAGATCTCCTGCTTGCCCAGATACATGGCTACATTGGCAGACGATTCTGTGGAAAAAGCCAGGCTGCTGCGGGCCATCGCCTTCGCCCTTGCCAGCTCAGCCTCGGTTACTGGTTCAGACTGGAGCCTGAGGAGTTCTTCCTGCACAATCTCCGTAAAGCGATCCCTCTCCGCCGGATCGAGCTGGGCAAAGACACCGAAGAGGCCAATGTCTGCAAATCCGCTGTAGGAGGACGATACATTCGTTACCACCTGCTCCTCTTCGATCAGTTTCTTATACAAACGGGATGACCGTCCGCCGCCAAGGATTACCCCGGCCAGGGTCAGGGCAGCCGCTTCCTGGGTGTTCGAACCCGGTGCAGGATGGCCCAGGAACACATAGCTCTGCTCAAGGGGACGCTCTTCGGTCAGGAAGACTACTTGGCGGAGCTGCGGAATGGCAATATGTTCACCCTGGGGAAGGGGTTTTGCGTTCATCCCCCCATAGAGCTCTTCTGCCTGGTCAAAAATGGCTTCGGCATCCACTTGGCCTGCCACAACCAGTACCATGTTGTTCGGTACATAGTACCTCCCATGAAAGTCCACTATATCCTGGCGGCTGACATTGGCCAGCTCTGCCATTGAGCCAATCACATTCTTGGCATAGACGGTGCCGGCAAAAAGATGCTCTATCGCCTTGTCCACCAGGTGGGTCTGGGGTGAGTCAATCCTCAGCCGGATCTCCTCGTGGATCACCGCCCTTTCCCGGTCGATCTCCGTCTGTTCATACAATGAGTTGAGCAGCGCATCTGCCTGGATCTCCATGGCCTGATGCACATGTTCCGCCGGTACAACGATGAAATAGGACGTGTAGTCCAGGCTTGTCATTGCATTTAAGTAACCGCCCAAGGACTCCACTTCATAGGCAATCTGGCCTCTAGGACGCGTTGCCGTTCCCTTAAACGTCAGATGCTCAAAAAAGTGTGCTAGGCCTGAAAGGCCTTCCGGATCGTGCTTGGCCCCTGTATCTACCCACACATTAACCGTAGCAACAGGATAAGAGGGAATCTCCCTGACAATCACCCGCATTCCGTTGTCCAAAATGCGCATGTGCAGCGGAATCAGCGGTGAACCGGGATCAACCGGGGCGGCAAGCGCCACAGTGCCTGCCATCAGCAAGGTGACTAGAAGCGACACAATCACAACCTTAACTCGACTCATACCTAACCTCCTATTTTCTGCCAATCCGCAATAGCTAAATGTATAATAGACTATCGTGAACAAATTGTCAAAGACCGTTTTGGCCGGTGCAAAGGAACCTGCCTTTCCCACGTTTACTGTGGTAAAATAATGTATATTCACGCTGCGGGACTGCACAGCAAGGGGGATTCAGAAGGATGAGGCTGCTGGAGGAGATAAAAGCTTACCTGCCCTTCAATGAACAGGAAGAGATGGACAAACACCTGATCTTGGACTGTCTCACTCAGGGTAAGAATGTTCTCCACCGAGAGAACCTGGAGGCACATCTGACTGCCTCTGCCTGGGTAGTGAATCTTCAAAGGACAAAAGTGCTTATGGTCTACCACAATATCTACGACTCCTGGTCGTGGATGGGCGGACATGCCGACGGAGAAGAGGACCTGCTCCAGGTGGCCATCAGGGAAGTACAGGAAGAAAGCGGGCTGCAGACAGTGCACCCGGTAACACCTGAGATCTTTTCCCTGGAAGTGCTGACGGTGGACGGCCATCTAAAAAACGGAAAGTATGTTTCCTCCCATCTGCATCTTAATCTTACCTACCTCCTGGAGGCTGACGAGGCGGCACAGCTTTCTATTAAAGCAGATGAAAACAGCGGCGTAGCCTGGTTCAGCCTGGAAGATGCGGTTAACGCCTCTACCGAGCCCTGGCTGCGCGATAGGATATACAGCAAGCTGAATTGTAAACTGAGACGTCTCTTAGGTTCATCAGCAAATCGTCTATAAAAGGAAAATCCCCGTTTAACAAGGGGATTTTCTGCTTCTAAGCTCTTATTCTTTATTGGAACTGAGATGAACATCCAGCTGCTGGTAGGGGATCTCAATGCCATTTTTGTTAAAGGCATCCACAACCTCTTCCAGGAACCTCCAGCGCATAGCCCAGTAGTTTTCATTCTTGGCCCAGAGGCGAACAGTGACAATGTAGCCATGGTCACCGTGGGCGCCTACTGCCACAACGGGCTCGGGATCCTGGAGTATTAGCGGATTTTCGTCAGCAACCTGGCGAATCACTTCCTTGGCCCGCTTAATGTCGGAATTGAAGGAAACACCGATCTCCAAGCTGGCCCGGCGTGTGTCATAGGCCGAATAGTTAATGGCGCTGGCATTGCTTAAATCAGAATTAGGAATAATTACCTTCTGGTTGTCCGGAGTCTTTAAAATGGTGTGGAACACCTGAATCTCCTGGACTGTGCCGGAAAACCCCGCGGCTTCGATAAAGTCACCTACCTTAAAAGGCTTGAGCACCAGAATTAATACTCCGCCGGCAAAGTTCGACAGGCTGCCCTGGAAAGCCAACCCAACTGCGAGACTGGCTGCACCTAGTATAGCTGCAAAAGTGGTGATTTCGATGCCCAGCGTGGCAAAGACCGTCAGGAAGAGCAATACCTTCAAAGTGATATTCACCAGAGGCTTTAAGAACGAATGGAGCGTTGTGTCAATTTGCGTTTTTTCCAATCTGCGCTCCAAAACGTCTAACACCAGTCCGATCAGCTTCCTGCCTGCAAACCAAATAACGGCGGCCAGCACAATTCGGCCCAAATAGGTGGCGAGGAGTGCGGTTAGAGTTGCCATTTTATCTCTCCTTCCTCTCCAAGATTTGGCTAATACATTTCTTCTCCAAAGGTTACGGCAACCCTTTAATTTCTAGAACCTGATTAAACAGGAAATATCAGGGTCCGCAGGGAATATAACAGGTGAGATACTGGAGGGAGGAGCATTTGTTATGCAAGGCACAATATCTGTAAGAAACCTCGTGAAAACGTTCGTGTCAAAGGATGAAAAGGTTACTGCCCTTGACAATGTCACCCTGACTACACCGCCCAACAGGATTTTGACCCTGCTGGGGCCTTCAGGGTGCGGCAAGACCACACTTCTGCGCTGTATTGCCGGCCTGGAATCCCCTGATTCGGGCGAGATTCAGATTGGCGAAGACGTTGTGTGGTCCAAGGACAAGGATATATCCCTGCCGCCGGAACGGCGCGGCTTAGGTATGGTTTTTCAATCCTACGCCATCTGGCCCCATATGACGGTTTTCGGCAATGTAGCCTATCCTCTGCAAATGCAAAAGGTTCCCAAGCCTGAGATCGAAAAACAGGTTAAGAAAATTCTTTCCCTGGTGCAGCTTGACGGCTTTGAAAACCGTCCTGCCACTAATCTCAGCGGCGGTCAGCAGCAAAGGGTGGCCCTGGCCCGGGCTCTGGTTGCCGAACCTAAGGTTATTTTGTTCGATGAGCCCCTAAGCAATCTGGATGCCAAGCTCCGTGAGAGCACCCGCAAAGAGCTGAGGCATTTCTTGACGGAGCTGGCCATATCCGCTATCTACGTAACCCACGATCAGGTGGAAGCCCTGACGATCTCCGACGACATTGCTGTGATGAGAAACGGAGTGATTGTTGAAAGGGGCACTCCCCAGGACATCTACCTTCGCTCCGATGATCCCTTTGTGGTTGACTTCATCGGCAGGGCCAACTTCCTGGAAGCCAAGATCAAATCGTACCAGAATGAAAGTCGCTGCGTTGTCACAAGCCCCCTGGGCGATGTGGTCTGCAGCGCTCCTGCAGGCTTAGAAGCCGGCACTCCTGTTACGATTTACACCCGGCCTGAGTCGTTTACTGTGCTGCAGGCTGATTCGGGGCTGACTGAAAATGTCTTTGAGGCCAAAGTAAACAGCGTGCTTTTTGCCGGCGAAGCCCATGAAGTAGAGTTTGCCATTGGCGATGCCACGGTACTGGCTAAGATAGAGTTCGACATTCCACTTCGGAAGGGTGACAGCGTGCGTCTCCATATCGATCCAGAGTGGTGCCGCGTCCTGAACCCTAAGAGGGGGTCTAGCCGTGCTTAACCAGACAAATCGCCATGTTCCCCTTACCGCCCTGCTGATTCTGATTGTAGGCGGACTGACAATTGGACCGGTTTTGATGCTGATTATCGGCAGCTTTTCCGAGGGGATCGGAGCAATCGGGAAGTTTACCCTAGACAAGTACATATCTGCCTACGGAAATCCGAACCTGCCCACAACGCTTACGAACACAGTGATTTTTGTACTCGGAACATCCGTCTTTTCCACGGTGCTAGGCGCCTTCCTGGCCTATTTGAGCGTAAGAACCGACATCCCGCTGAAGGGCCTGTTCAGCTTTTTGCCCATCGTGCCGATGATGATTCCCCACGTGCTTTTCTCCTCGGCATGGATAGCACTGTTAAACCCAACCAACGGCATGTTCAATGTAATGCTCCGTAACCTGTTCGGGCTGGCCCGGGGACCCTTTAACATTTACTCTCTCGGAGGCATGATCTTCCTGGAGGGAATGCTTGACCTGCCCGTCACTTACCTGGTCATGGCGCCTGCCATGGTTTCCTTCGATACCAAACTGGAGGAGGCAGCGCGGGTGAGCGGCGCGTCCAACTTCCATACTCTGCGCACAGTCACACTGCCTGTTTTAAAGCCTGCGATCCTGGCCACCTTTACCTTGGCCATTATCCGCAGCCTGGCTTCATTTGCGGTTCCCCGCATGGTGGGCGTGCCAGGACGGATTTATGTTCTGACTACACATATTCACAGGATCATCTCCATCGGCTGGTCGCCTGACTACGGCCAGGCAGCTGCCATCGGCCTGATTGTACTGGCGGTGGCTATTGTCCTTGTCTATCTGTACCGCCGCCTTATTTCGGAGAGCGCCCAGTTTGTCACTGTGACCGGCAAAGGGTTCAGACCCACAGAGATTAAGCTTGGGCGGGCCAAGTATCCTCTCTTTATTGTCTGTTTGCTGTTCTTTGCCTTTCTTGTGGTCATACCCCTGGCTACGCTGATCTATATGTCTTTCCTGCCTTACACCATGGTGCCGAGTGCCCGGGCGTTCAGCATGATGAGCCTGGACAACTGGAAGACCGTAATTAACAGCGCCAGGATGTTGAGTGCACTGAAAAACTCTGCCTTCCTGGCTATCGTAGGTGCCACAGTGGCGATACTTCTCTCCATCTTCGTCGCCTACATTATAGTCAAAGTAAAAAGCAAGGCCAGCACTTTCCTGGAATCACTCACCTTTTTGTCTTTCTCCTTCCCGGGCATGATCATTGGTGTCGGGTTTATGTGGTTCCTGGTCAAAACTCCACTGTACGCCACCCTTGGCGGTTTGCTGGTGGCCTATGTCGGAACCTACCTGCCCTATGGGGTCAGGCCCCTCCGGAGCGCCTTTACTCAAATCGATGAAGAGCTGGAAGAATCCGCCCGGGTCTTTGGTGCCTCTTTCCTGCGCTCCCTGCGGGATATTGTGGTTCCCCTCCTGGCTCCGGCGGTTATCTCCGCCTGGGTCCTCACGGCCGCCATGTTTATCCGTGAGTTGAGCGTTTCGGTTGTGCTGTCCAGGCCGGGCACCGAAGTTCTGACAGTTGAGATTATGAAACTTGCTGACGACGGGCTTTGGGGCCAAGTAGCGGCCTTGGGCCTGATCATGGTTGCCCTTTCGACGATCCTGGTTGCGGGGGCCAATCTGCTCAAGCTGCCCCTGGCGCAGAGCAGGGTCAAGAAGATCAAAACAGAAAGCACTTCGGGGTCTAGCGCAATACCAGTCCCCTAGGTGACAATACAACGAAACAGGCTGCCAGAACGGCAGCCTGTTTCTTATTGTCTTTGTACTTGTGAGGTAATTAGAAGATAGTCTGGAATACTTCTGACCAGTGCTGAATTTCTTCGTCGGAGAGCTCACGCAAAGGAACGATCTCAGCTTGGTCAATTCCGTCGATGGGCGGATAAACACCGTCGTACAGCACTGTTTCGCCTACATCAGCTGCCAAGATGTTCGCTGCGGCTTCTGACAGCCAATAGTCGATAAACAGCTTGGCGGCATTAGGCCTTTCTGCATTGGCAGCCAAAGCGATTGCCCGTGCAGAACCCATGAGGGGCTCCCCTTCCAGCCTTGCCCAATCCAGGGGAGCTGGGGCACGGGTGACAATGTACTTAGGCATCGAGATTCCGATATGCTTTTCACCGGTTTCGATGGGCCCAGGTGTTGGACCAAAGGATGCTACAAACATGGGCCGGTTTGCTGCCAAGCCGCGCAGGAAGTCCATCCACGCAGCTTCGGTCTCAAAGACATGTTCCTTGAGTCCGACCAGCCAGGTAATGGTGGTGGCATGCGTAATCGGATCTGGCATGACGATTCTGTCGCGCCACTTCGGATCAGCAAGCTCCGCATAAGACTTGGGAACATCCGCAGGATCTACAAGCTCAGCGTTGTAGATAATGCCTACAGTTTCAATGCCGAACTGCTGGATCACACCGTCGGGATCCTTGGACCACTCTGGGTAGTTCTCAGTTACGGGAGATACGTATTCAGCCAGGATACCTGCTTCTTTCAGGATCTGCAGCACAGGCAGGGGCCCCTGGAGAACATCTGCTGCCAGGCGTCCAGCCTGGTGTTCGGTCTGTACTGTAGGAATGTACACTGCAGTGGAAATGCGTGTGTACTCGCCGACAACGCCATACTCTTCTTCGAAGGCCTCCATAATGGATTCTACACCGGTGATGTTGGCGTAAAATACCGCTTTTCCTTCTTGCTTTGCTTCTTCCAACAACGGGTGTTCACTTGCCAGAACCGAGCCTGCGGCCAAAGCCAGAACAAGACTCAAAACCAGCAGCAAACGGACTGCACTTTTGGACTTCATGGTCATTTTCCTCCTAATCTTTAGTGATCATGCATAACATAAATTCGTTGTTTTCCTTACAACTCCTGCTTTTATCTGGGCTTTTCCCCTTACGCCAGATAAATATGCTCAGGTCCAGGTGTAAGTTAACTCGGAGGAAGGGTTCCCCGTTCCCGGAAGTAGATCTGCTTGTAACCTTCTTCCACAAAAACAGTTGGAGCAGCAAGGAGCATCAGTTCATCTGTGCTGAACATGACCAATCTGCCATTGCTGTCAGTAAACGAAAGCACTTCGCCGCCTTTGGCTGCCCGGATGGACGAAAAGATGCCGGCCCATTCAAGAGAGTCTCTTGCCTCAAATGTAACAGCGTCGCTATGGGCAAAAAGCAGCATGACCTCATGGCCTTCAGCACACGCGGGCTCTTTCTTCCCGTCTGTTTCCAGCCACAGCTGGGCAAGCCGGGCATATTTCAGGTTGAGCGCCACAGTCCTTCCGTCCTGTGCCGCAAAGATAAAGAAACCTTCCCTCTTGGCTGCAAAGGAACGCTTGAAGCGTCCCCAGGCGGCTTCAGCCACTGGAAAGGACAAGGGTTCTGCCTCAGTTTGCAGCCAAACCTTTATGTAGTGGTGCATGGACAAACCTCCCCCGTTATGCAGGTGAATACCTCGATGGTTCTTTGAAGACCTCCCGCCAATGCCACTGTGCAAATTCCCGGTCAGGGCAGTAATGAGGACTTTGGGGCCTGCGGATCGCCCGATCATGGAAGCGGAGCAGCCACTCCTCGAAGCCCGATGTTCCATGAGCCTGCTGGGCCACCTTCACAACATAGTCTCCTTGGGAGTACCTCAACGCAAAGGCGCCCCGATCAAAGAGTTTGTGATGGAGGGAACATAGTGCAAGGCCATTGCTCTCGATGTCGGGCCCGCCAAACTGGTGCCATTTGATATGGGCGGCATCAAGGGCTATCGACGCGCTGCCCAGCCTTACATTGAAGCCGCAAATCGCGCAAGAATACTCATAAGCCAAGAGTACCCTGTTCCGGAAATTTGGGTCCCGGGTTCGCTGTCTGGCAAGATCAAATTCCTGGGAAATCCCCGGCCTGAAGCCTAGATCAAGGCCTACGGCAGCCAGGATGTCTTCATGTACAGATTCGGGGAAATGCTTAATCAGCAGGCCCTCCGCCAGTTCCTTGACCAGGCCGGGATCCCTGGCCAGAGCACTATAGATCTCATCGGTAAAGCCCCCTGTCACCCCCTGGTCGAGCAGAAATGAATCCCGAAAGCGAGGGTTGTCGATGGAGAGTTTCCAAATTCCGTCGTTGGGCAGGCGCAGAAAAGGGTCAATTGTTCTAGTGGGTCTGGGGGGCCCGAACTCCAGCAGCAGCTGCCCCAGCTTGTCCTTAACCTCACTGTAGGCTATCCATTGCGTCCCCTGCTGCACTTTTCCTAGGGCCAGCAAGAGCAGCAATGGCTTGTGAGGTGCCCGCTGATCTCCCTTTTTCCAGATGTTAATGCTGAAGAACAGCTTCCTGATTTGATCCCTCGTCACTGCACACACTCCTCCCTGCCGAAGGGCGTCAGATTACTGCCTATGCCGTGCAAGTCTTCCTTCCATACAATAACTCAGTTTCCCTTCCCGAAAGTGTTAAGCCGGTCCGCTGCCAAGCATTTGGCAGCAGACCGGCATCTAAGTACAAAAGGCCGATAATTCCCGGTAAACCTTATACTCGTCCCTCTAACAGCTCCTTGATAACCTCAATTTTCAACGGTTTGCTAAGATGCATGTCAAATCCAGCCTGCAAAGAACGCTTTACATCTTCTTCACTGGAATAGCCCGAAACCGCAACTAAGTAGATATCTTTGAGTTCTTCATCGCTGCGGAGCCGTCTGGCAACATCATGACCGCTCAGGCCGGGCATCCGTATATCACATAGAATCACTCTTGGTTTGCGTTCCTTGGCAAGGATAAGCCCTTCTTCGCCGCTGTAGGCGGCAGCAACTTCATATTTTTCCCTGGTAAGGCATTCGCACCAAAGGTCGGCCAACTCCCTATTGTCATCAATGACAAGCAACATCGCACTCCATCCTCCCACTTAAGGTCAGCGGTGCATTGGCAGCCGCAACGTAAAAACCGAGCCTTTACCCATACCAAGACTTTCTGCCGCAATCTCGCCGCCATGCAGGTCTACGATATTTTTCACTATAGAAAGACCCAAGCCAAGGCCCCTATTATGATATTCATTTAAGACATTTGGCCCCTGCAGGTACGGTTCGAAAATTGCGCCAAGCAGTTGTGGATGAATCCCCAAGCCGGTATCTCTTACAGTAATGACTGCACTCTCATCCTCCGCCTTTAGTTCGATACGGACAGTCCCCCCCTCCGGAGTGTATTTGAGGGCATTGGCCAAGATGTTGGCAATGCACTGTGTGATCCGCAGAACGTCAGCATTCACAAAGATGGGTTCGGGACTTATATTTTCCAGTAATTCTAGACCTTTCTCGGCAAAACGCGGTCTTATGTCACTAATAATATCGGTAACTATAGCATTTATCTTTATTATTTCTTTGTTGAGGGATAGAGCTGTGCGGGTGATGCGTGTTACATCCAGCAGACCGTCTACCAACTGAGACAGATGTTCTACCTGGCGTTTTAACGTCTCTATTGTCCGCTTGTCTCTTTCGCCGGAGTGAGTAAGACTCAAGGAGTTCCGCTGCAGCGTTGATTGTTGCCAGGGGATTTCTGAGCTCATGGGCGAGCATGCTGATAAACTCATTCTTGTTGTCATTCCTAGTCTCAAGCTCTGCTACCAAGGCCAGAACCTTTTCCTCGGCAATTTTCTGCTCCGTAATATCTTTGAACGCCACTAACATGCCGGAGCCTGTTTGGCCAGTCTGGCTGAACGCAGAACTGCTTACCCTGGCCCATACTGAGCTTTCGTCAGACCTTTTTAACTTGATTTCAAAGCGGTTGGGCTTGCCTAAGCCGCCAGCCTCCCATTGCCTATGTGCTTCACCCAGCCAGTCTGAATCAACGAATTCTGACTAATGCCTGCCGACCAGATCTTCCGGACGATAACCCAACAGATTGGCTGTCCCTTCATTGGTCTCAATCAGGTATCCATCGTTGTCAAGCCACCAAAAACCGTCATTTGCGGTTTCAAACAGCTTGCGGTACCTGCTTTCGCTCTCCTGCAGCAGNNCATCCGCCCAAGGCTCCGCTGTAGAGCTCCAGTCTCTCCGAGACCCCCTTTTCCATAATCTCCGCACACTTGCCAAGCCAGAGGGGCCTGATGCATGGGAAAAAATCTGTAAGCTTCCTGCCCGTCAGGTCCTCTTTGGGCCGGTCAACAATTGCGGCAAATACCGAGTTGACTTCCAAAATCAAAGCATCCACCAGCTGACTTTGGTCATCGTAGAGCATTTGGGCAATCAATATGCCGCTTGAGATGCTGTCCAGGTACAGCCTGTGGTGCTTCTGGC
>MTKW01008643.1_pt1 | contig 12764 bp, 11 predicted proteins | sample 1042761 | NCBI WGS metagenome assembly MTKW01 (sample SAMN06205366, study PRJNA360243) | anaerobic digester metagenome | biome: Wastewater treatment plant; feature: Anaerobic digester sludge; material: sludge; isolation source: anaerobic digester fed with sludge from wastewater treatment plant ...
GGCCTTATCGATCTAGTGAAAGTATATACCCGGATCACCGAACAAGAGTTCGTTCACATCGCGAAGATGGCCCATGCCCACGGATTTCAAGTGGTAGGCCACCTTGGTTCTCTGACGGCCAGGCGAGCCATTGAACTCGGCATAGATCAGCTGGAGCACGGAATTCTCACTATGACCGACTTTGATTCCGAAACTTTGGGCGAATTGGATATGGAATCTCCGGAAGTCAAAAGTCTGATTGATCTTATTGCCGAAAGAGAGGTCATCATTGATCCTACTACAGTAACATTCCAAATGATGGCCCCTGACTGTAAACCTGTAGATCCCAACTGGTTAAGGTTCCTGAGTCCTGAAGCAAGAGCCCATCAAATGGACACTGCCGCAAAAACGGCCGATCAAGATCCTTTAAAACGTGAATCCAATAGAAGGGCCATAGAAAAGCAGCTGGAATTTGTGAGCATGTTAAGAAAACAAAAGGTTACAGTGCTCTGCGGAACAGATCCTGTGCACCCCGGAATAGTCCCTGGCTATGGAATCCACAGGGAAATGGAGAATCTTGCCATGTCGGGATTCACGTCTCTGGAAATCATAAAGGCAGCCACTCTGGATTCTGCCCGTGGGCTGGGTGTCGAAAGAGATCTGGGATCAATCGAGGCTGGCAAGATAGCCGACTTGGCCATTCTCGATAAAGACCCATGCATAGATATTACAAACTCCAGTACTATCGAGATGGTCATCAAAGAGGGCATCGCCTATTCACCGGTAAAACTGAGAAAGTCGTGTGAAGGACAAATCAGTTAGCCATAATACATGTGCTCTCGTGGTTCATCGAGTAATAGCAGGCCACATCCATATTTGGCAATCTGACAGTTGCATCAGCCTGGGACGCCTCCAGGCCTTATCTGTATAGCAGACTCTGCTGAGTCTGGATATTTCAATACTGAAGTCTCGTTAATTCCTCAATACAATCAGGTTGTATTGTATTTTCTGCAACCTTATTGACCCTCCTTACTCCGCATTTCGTACACATGAACACTATCTGATACCCTTTACCTGACTTATACTTGAGCCCAATTGGTTTCATCAACCCTTTACAGCTGCTTAATCTGTCTCCGGGCATGTTATCTACGTGTTTTGAGTGCAAGCAAAAGGGACAGTGATTACGATAGCTGCCGTTAGTCAAAGGAAGAACTCCTTTGCCACAATTTTCACAGATAAAAAAGCAATTCTCATCTTGCCTACCCATTTCCATTCTCCTCGATTTTTGATTAGAAAATCGGGAGGATGGGTTCCGTTCATTCTTCATTNNCATCTGTAAATCCGTACCACGGCCGGATTTGTTCTGTACCGGCCACTGTAAGGCAGGCCTCCCCACCTTCCAGCAGTAAGTGTGCACCTGTCTCACCGTCAAAAGGCCTCGTTCCCAATCAGGAAAGGATAGTCCTTGTATGACTCACGATTACTCCTCCAAATTAAGACGTTCTTCATTTCAACACCACTTGCCATTTCTCTGGAAAAAGAACGGAAACATGAACCAAACCCCAGTCTTTACACCATGTGACACGCCACAAGATGGCCAGGGCCGATCTCTCTGAGGTCAGGCGTCTCCTTCCGGCAGACATCACAAGCATACAAACATCGCGTATGAAAAGAACAACCTGAAGGCGGATTAATTGGATTTGGCACATCCCCTCCCAACACAATACGCTGACGTTCAATTTCAGGATCGGGAATAGGTACCGATGTCAAAAGTGCCTGGGTGTATGGATGTTGCGGATCACCGTATATGTCTTTCTCATCAGCAAGTTCTACTATCCGGCCCAAATACATAACACCCACTCTGTTCGAGACATGCCGGACCACGGAAAGGCTGTGCGANNGTCAGCGCTCGTGCAATTCCAATACGCTGCCTCTGGCCTCCGGAGAACTCATGGGGATACCTGTGCATGTGAAACGGTTTTAAGCCAACCATCTCCAGAAGCTCGATAATCCGGGCATTACGCTCTGCGGGATCTTTCATCCCGTGAGCCTCAAGGGGGAAAGACAGCATGGCCCCTATGGTCATACGCGGGTTCAAGGACGAGTACGGATCCTGAAAAACGATCTGCATCCTTCGACGCACCTGCCGCATGTCCTCCCGTCCCAAACTCTCCAGGTCTTTTCCCTCAAAATAGACTTTCCCTTTTGTGGGGATTAACAGCCGGAGCAACAGCCGTCCCAGAGTTGTCTTGCCACATCCGCTCTCACCCACCAGACCCAGTGTCTCGCCTTTCTTGATTTCAAGGTTAACATTATCTACAGCTATCAGATAAGCATTTTCCTTCGAAAACAGCCCTTCTGAAACAGCAAAATGCTTTGAGAGATTCTCGGCCCGTACCAAAACCTCATCAGCGTTAGAATCAGACTCAGCCCAGGTGACTGCCTGACCCATTGGATCGGGTTGTTCCCCGGCTCGTGCCTGGCCTATATCCTTCGCACTATCTATCTGGCTCATCATTCTAGTTCCCCCTCGTACAATGGATACCAGCAGCGAACGGCCCTGCCGTTTCCCATCTCCACCATTTCAGGTGCCTGTGCCCGGCACTTCTCAGTGGCCCTATCGCATCTGGGGCCGAAGCGACAGCCTTTGGGGAAAAACATGGGGCTGGGGACAACTCCTGGAATCACGTGCAATGCAGGCTTTTTCTCTGTAACAGAAGGAATGGACAGCATCAAGCCTCTCGTATATGGATGCCGCGGATGCCGGAACAACGGGACCACCGGAGCCTCCTCTACTATCTGACTGGCGTACATAACCAGTACCCTGTCAGCCATTTCAGCTACCACACCAAAATCGTGAGTAATCAATATTACCGCCATATTCAGCTTATTCTTCAGAGATTTCAGGAGATCCAGAATCTGAGCCTGTATTGTGACGTCCAGCGCTGTGGTAGGCTCATCTGCGATCAACAAGCCCGGCCCGCAAGCAAGGGCCATCGCAATCATTACACGCTGGCGCATTCCCCCTGACAACTGGTGTGGATACTCATTAATCCGGCGCTCGGGAAGGGGTATTCCTACCAATCGAAACAACTTCACCGTCTCTTCCAGTGCCTCAGTTCGCCCCATGCCCCGGTGCGTCTCCAGAGCCTCAGCAACCTGCAGACCCACGGTAAGCACAGGGTTCAAACTCGTCATGGGCTCCTGGAATATCATTGAAATTGCGTCGCCCCTTACCATTCGCATATCCTCTTCGCCCATTTCAAGCAGATCTTTGCCGTCAAAAACAATTGAGTCGGCATAAATCTCACCCGGCGGCATATCTATGAGTTTAATAATCGAAAGAGCAGTCACCGTCTTCCCTGAACCGCTTTCCCCAACTATGGCAACAGTTTCTCCGCGCATGACATCAAATGATACACCCGCAACCGCAGGTACAAGACCATCTGATGTATGAAACGAAGTACTGAGATTTTCTACATGCAAAAGACAATCATCCATATGGAAACCCTCCTGACTTACCCACACGTATCCCCGCGTCTATTATTTCAGTCCGCGAACCTCATGATTCCAGGCCCTGCAAGACCGGTTTCAACTTCAGCCGGAATCACCGCTTTCCCCCGGCATCTAATCATGCTCATTGCTTGTGTGGTTATCACCTGGATCACTGCTTCAGTCTGGGATCGATAGCATCTCGCAAACCATCTCCGACGAAGTTGATGGACAAAACAGTGATGGAAATCAGTATGCCCGGGAAAATGGCTAACCAGGGTGCAGTGAGCAGATGATCCTGCGCGCTCTTAAGCATCGCGCCCCAACTCGGAAAAGGTTCCTGAACGCCCATACCCAAATAGCTAAGGGCTGACTCTGTCATGATTGCACCGGCAATACCTGTGGTAGCAGTAACAATCAGCTGAGCAAAAACATTCGGCAGTACATCCTTGGTGATGATACTCCAATCCGATAACCCAAGCGCTACCGATGCTTCCACAAACTCTTGCTCCCGGATGCTGAGTATCTGGCCTCTGACCAATCTGGCTGTACCCATCCACCCGAATATGCCAATGATAACCATGACGTTAAAAATACTGGGTTTCAGAAAGGCATTCACTGTTAGGATCAGAAAGAACGTAGGAACACACATGAGAACATCTATGATACGGCATATTACGGTATCAACTACTCCTCCGTAATATCCTGCCACGGCTCCCACGACAGAACCGATGGTTACTGAAATCCCAACAGCAACTAAACCGACGGAAAGAGAAATCCGTGCCCCATAAAGACTCCGGGAAAGCCAGTCGCGCCCCAAAGGGTCAGTTCCAAACCAATGCTCACGTGATGGGGGAAGTGGTTTGCCAAAAGAAACCTTGTCAATATCCATATATGTTGGGTCATATGGCGCAATCAAGGGGGCAAGCACAGCGCAGAGCACAAGAACACCCAAAACGTATATGCCCAACGTGGCTAAACGGTGGCGTTTAAACCTTGTCCAAATGGTTTTGGAAAAGCTCTGAATTTGCCCAAAGGCCGCTTCTTCATCGAAAACATCATTGACCGGGCCCTTTGTAGTACCTTCTGTCACTTACCCACACCTCCCTGAATGCGGATTCGCGGGTCAACAAGTGCATATGTTATATCAGCAAGCAAATTGCCAAACATAATCAGAAACGAAGAGGCTATGTTGACTCCCATAATGACAGGATAGTCCCGGCTGAAGATAGCCTGGGTTCCCAAACGTCCCATACCCGGCCAGCCGAATATTGATTCAATCACAAAAGAACCACCGATTAAACCCGGAAGCGACATGCCTAGTGACGTAACTATAGGGATAGCCGCATTACGGACAGCATGTCTCAAAATAATCGTTCGTGATTCCAATCCTTTGGATTTGGCGGTCCTAATGTAATCCTGGCGCAGAACCTCAAGCATCATGGAACGCTCCATCCGGGCCCAGCCTGCAATGCTTCCCAATACACTCACCAGCACAGGCATGACCAAATGCCTGGCAACATCCACTATGTGGTTCCACGTACCTGGAGGTGTTCGAAAATCAGTCATACCTACAGAAGGCAACCACCCCAGTTTTCCGGTAAATACAATAATAAGCATCATAGCAAACCAGAAACTGGGCATTGATATTCCAATAAACGACATGACCGTCAAAATATAGTCGCCAACCTTATACTGGTTCAGTGCAGAGTAAATCCCAAGTGCAATACCGATTACGAAGGAAATCGCAAGTGAGGTAACGGCCAAAAGCATAGTCGGTCCCAACCTGGCCTTAATCTCATCTTTGACCAACCTCTTGCTCGATATAGAATACCCTAAATCCCCCTTTACCAGCTTGCGCAGCCATAAAAAATACCTTGTCAGCAAAGGCTTATCGAGGCCCAGGTCTCGTTTTATTGCCTCTACACGTGCCGGATCTATAGGCTTGTTAGGATCAAGGTACATGGCAATCGGATCACCCGGCGACAAATTGGCGATCAAAAATGACAAAAGCGTAACTCCGATAAGAAGAGGGATAAGCCCGATCAGTCTACGTCTTAGATAAGCAAGCAATGCGCTTCTCTCCCTGCTATGCGGGCAAGCTGCCCTGACATAAGGCAGCTTGCCCGCTTAATGAAACCTATTTCTCTATCCAGATTTTTGAGGTGTTATAGAAATGATACACTCCTCCGTGCACTTCGGCATCTTCTACATGAAGCTTAGGATTGTGCGCATAGAGGGTATCAGGATAGTAGAGGGGAATATTACACACTAGCTCGCTGATTGTATTTTGGATTTCCTTGTAAATCTCTGCCCGCTTTCCAGTATCTACTTCCGAACGGCCCTTGGCAAACAGTTCTTCAAGTTCCGGAGTGCGCTCACCATATATCCAAATATATCGATGGGGATCAGGGCCCATCAAGTTTCCGTTGATAATCAGATCGTAATCATCGGCTATGAGTCTTTGTATAAGAGCGGTTCGCTCAAGAGCCCGCAGATTCAACTTGATCCCGGCCTTCTGGAACGCATTCTGAACAAGAAGCACACTCTGATCCAACAATGAGTCACCGGACTGGTAGATAAGCTCAACCTCAAAGGGCTTGCCGTCCTTGGTTCTAATATCGCTTGAATCCAGTGTCCAACCTGCTTCCTCTAAAAGAACTATGGCCTTATCTACATCGTATCCATACTTAACTATATCCTCAGTGTAATACATATCGCTCGGAGTCATAACATTGTATGCAGGCTTAACGAGTCCGCCCATAACCGTCTCTGATATATTTTCACGGTCTATCAAATGACTCAATGCCTTACGCACCTTCAGGTCCTCAAATATATGAGGATTGGGGCCCTCTTCTCCTATCTGGACCAGAATAATCCTGCCTGATTCTGACTGAATGGTAGGTATGCTGCTGTCCTTCAATCGGTCGTAAACGGCAGGTGTTATCCTTGTCCAATCCAACTGCCCGGATTCCAGTGCAACAGCCGCTGCGTTCTCATCAGCCAAAACACGGAAATAAACCGCATCAAGATACGGGGTGCCTCCCCAATAATCGTCGAATCGTTCCATCTTTACATATTCGCCCGGTTTGTACTCAACAAACTTGAAAGGGCCTGTAAAAACAGGGTTATTGCCCCATTCACATGTCGGAATCTCGTTTCGGGGAACATTTTCCAATATGTGCTTGGGGCCGGGGATGAACCACTTCACTTCTTCCAGGATAGCAGGAAAAGGCTTGGGCAGAATCATCTTGACCGTATGGGCATCCACCTTTTCCATGGTTATCGGTTCATCATCGACCATCCAGGTATACTTTGCTTCTTCGCTGACTTCGTCATCCCAATGGAGTTCATAACTGAAAATAACATCATCCGCTGTAAACGGTTCTCCGTCATGCCACTTGACGTCTTTTCGTAGATTGAAGGTATACTCCTTCCCGTCAGGACTGATATCCCAGGTCTCTGCCAACTGGCCTGTCCATTTATTGTCAGGCGTATGCCTTACAAGTGATTCGGCCATGAATGCCCACAACTGGTATGTGTTCCCTTCCGTCTTCCCAAAAGGATTAAGGCCCGAGACATCTCCGTTCAATCGTACTGTAATTGTACCGCCTGCTGTTGGTTCGTCAGGCCCTTGAGCCTGGTTAGGCCCTGGGTCATCTACTTTGGTGCATGCAACAAGTCCAATGGTAAGTACGAGAATTAGTGCTATTAGGTGCCACTTAGTTCTTGCCCGATACCTCATGTTGTTACCTCCCGTTTGTTTCTGTTTTTCCGCCTGAACGCTATTCCTTATTACCTTATACCTGAAGGAGTAGGCCTTGCGCGTGTACCACGGGAAATGAAGGCCAAACCATCAAAACAATTAGGTGCCAAGACCTGCTCGAAGTTCTCGGGCGCCATATCCGGTGAAAACCCAGAACCTATGGATCGCATGTGAATAGGTTCACCTAACCACGCTTTCACACACGAAGGCTTATCTAAACCTCTGAAATCCACAATGCAATTGTCGAGGCCGGCTTGCGCCAAATACCAATCGAGAGTTCCTTCCCGTGCAGGCGGCACGCTAAACGCAGTAAGCGGCTTCGATGGATTTGCCTCACTCATTAGCCGCGCCTGAAACCCCCCTTCGTTGAATGATAATCCGAGCGCATAATAATCAGAACCAAAGAACTCCCTGAGCCACCCTCCCATGGAAGTTATTCCTTCTAAGTAGTTCCCGGTGAAGATGTGGCCGTTATGCGCCCAGGCCACAATTCTGGCGTCAGGCTCAAGGGCTTTTGCAATGTACTCGATATTCTCAGCCATATACAAATCTCTGAGCGTAAAAAGTTCATCAGGATCTTGAGGCTTTCCATACGATTCCTGGTACTGCAAACAGACTCGGATCCAGTGAACAACAGTCTCGTACTCCAAAGGCGAAGATAGCCGAATAAAGCGAGTTTTGTGCATAGACAAAATCCCTAAAAGCTGCTGCAGATTCCTGATGGCTTGAACCTTTTTCTCAGGATCCTTGTTGCCCTTGCCAGAATGAGGATCGGCCTGCAGTTCACGTACCGGAATTAGAGTCTCATCAACCATTTGTGAGTATTCAGGGGCGACTCTGGATACATAATCGCTTATAACATCAAACGCAATACCAACGTTTTGAACATCATAACCATAGAATCTCACTTTTCTATATTCCGGCTGTTTCAGATTGTACTGCCGCATCCACTCTATCATTTCTGAAACTTCTTCAGTATCCCACGTCCAAAAACCCTGTCCTGCCAGCACTTGATCCCTTTCGCCCTGCCCATACAATACATATTCGTTGATTTTCGCGCAAGCCACAGAACTGGCTTCAATTGCAAAAACAGTAAAACCCTCTTGCTTAACCAAAAACTCAATCAGTCTGTGTTTGAACTGGAAGAACTCTCTGGTCCCGTGAGTTGCCTCACCAAGGCCTACCACTCTCACTTTGCCCAAAATCCTTTTGAGCGGCATTAGATCATCCATAGAACCGCCCGCTTCCAGCCCGGTTACACGTATGGCATTTTCTTTCAGCCACATAATAACTTCTTTCTGGCAATCCACCTCTTCTTCTACAACTTCACTTTTCGTTTCAGGCATGTTGATTCTCCTTGCTTGTTTTAACTGGCCAGCCGGCCTCTCATTAGCTTCATAGACTCCGGCCTCGCTGCAAATGTGTCTTTCAAACCGGCTCCAGTTAGATCTACTTCCTCTAGTGGTTAACCCATGCAAATCTAGACCCTGGCTGTATCATACTTCATATTGCTATGCTACTTCCTGGTTCATTCGTCGCGAGCGATTGGTTTTCCTTCTGCCTCCAACATATCTCACTGTAATACTCGCCCTCACCTAATTGATATCGCCCTCGGCGCAACACTGACAAGAATATCATCTAAAGCACAAATCACATACCCCAAGTGTTCGTGGTGAGCAGAACCGGGGTCAATTGCACCACCTTGCGCCAGATTGTTACCTACACTTGAATAGACGCAGTTCAGAACTGTGCAGTAGTAACGTTCACTGTAAGAAGGAGAACCAAATCAAACCGCAGAATATGAAAACTGCTCCCAATACTGAGAGAATGCTTGATACCAGAGGGACACCTCATATGGCTGAAGTAGTTCTTCATCTCAAGTATAGGAGAAGGGGCTAGGTTTGATCGCACTGTAAACAAAATCACAAAGCGAAGGAAAATTGGAGGCCAACATGATTATAAGAAGATATGTAGAACATGATGAAACCGGCTGGGTGAGGTGCCGGGTACTCTCGTTCCTGAACACGGCATATTTTGACAATGTGTTAAAGAGCAAAGAACACTACGGCAACCCCTCAATTGAACTGATCGCAGAAGCAGATAACATGATAGTCGGCCTGCTCGACATCGAGTGCGACACCAACGAGATTCGAGTCTGCTCAGAACGTCCTGGGCTAGGCGGTATGATATGGCATATAGCCGTACACCCCGACTACAGAAACCGGGGAATAGCATCGGCCCTTTTGAACAAAGGTGTCGAATTATGTAAAGAGCGGGGCATTGAGAGACTCGAAGCCTGGACAAGAGATGATGATTGGGTAACCAGGTGGTATGAAAACAGGGGATTCAATATTATAGATTCCTATTTGCATGTATTTCTGGATGGCGGAAAGGACTTTCGTAAATCCATAGAATGCAAAATACCAGGCATGATGTTCGTTCAAGGATTTGCCCATTATGTTGGGAACGAGCCAGACAGAATTGTGAATATGTTCAGCCGCGTACACAGATGTCAGTTATACGAGTTGCTAATTACTTGATGTCCAATGGCTGCTCCCCTGAGAGAACCATACTGTCTACACTTGCTGACATTTAACCTGCAATCAAACAAAGATAGGAGACTCACAAATGAAAACAATCGGACTTATCGGCGGAATGAGTTGGGAGTCGTCAGCCGAGTATTACCGCATAATCAACGAAGAAGTCAAGCACAGGCTCGGCGCCCTTCATTCGGCAAAATGTATCTTGTATAGCGTAAACTTCGAAGAAATCGAAATCTACCAGAGAAGCTCACAATGGGAACAAGCTGCCCGGATACTAAAAGGAGCTGCTCAAAGTCTTGAGTCCGCGGGAGCGGATTTCGTTATCCTTTGCACTAATACAATGCATAAGGTTGCCGGCGAAATTCAATCGAGTATTGGTATTCCATTCCTGCATATTGCGGATATTACGGCACAAAAAGTGCTATCCGTCGGCATAAGGGCAGTTGGGCTTTTGGGTACAACATATACCATGGAACAAGATTTCTATAAGTCGCGTTTAGAGTCTAAAGGTATCAAAGTATTGGTGCCAGGTCAAAAAGACAGGGTGATGGTAAACTCAGTTATTTACAATGAATTATGCCTGGGGAAAGTACTTGATATATCCAGAGGCGAGTTCAAACGAGTAATACGGCACCTAACAGAGCAAGGTGCCAAGGGAATTATCCTGGGTTGCACTGAAATCGGTTTGCTGGTCAAGCAGCAAGACTCGCCTGTGCCAATATTCGATACAACTTTGCTTCACGCTAAAGGAGCTGTAGACTTCGCTCTCAAGTCCTGAGCTCCCCGGGGGCTCTTTCGGATAGCTTTTTTCTAAAGATGCATTTAATGCAATCTCTCAATTCTGTCCGAATAACTCATACTGAGCCCTTCTGTTTTAGGCAATATATGTCATCTCTCCGCGCACTAAGCAGCGGCAACTGCTTGCGTATTCTTTCAACCTCATCCAGGTCAATAACCCCGTGCACTATTTCCGGGCCTGCGCCTGCTCTACATACCATTTTGCCCCATGGAGAGCAAATGATCGAATTCCCATACGAAACATAGCAGCCCTGTTCATCCCTGGCGGGAGCGACACCTACTGTGTAAACCTGATCATCTACCGCCCTCTGGCGAAACAGTGTCTCCCAGTGGGCAGGCCCGGTAGTCATATTGAAAGCCGCTGGGACCAGGACCATTTTTGCACCTTTCAGGGCCATCAGCCTGGACAGCTCGGGAAACCGGAAATCGAAACAGATGCACAGGCCCATTTTGCAAAATTCAGTGTCAAAAACAGTCACAGAATCCCCTGGAGAGAGAGTCTCAGATTCGTAGAATCTTTGACCGTTCTCTATCTCTACGTCAAATAAATGCATCTTCCGATGGCAGGCAATCTCCTCACCATTCCGGTCAAAAACAAAGGAAGTATTGTAGACACTTCCCCTATCCCTTTCAGGCATGCTGCCACCCACAAGATATATACCGTGCCTTTTTGCTGCCTTCGACATACACTGCCAACTCTCTTCCCCCCGTATCTCTGCAAAAGACGGGAAATAGTCGCTGGAATAAGGGCAATTGAACATCTCGGGCAGAACAACTATGTCAGCCTTGGCCTTCGCGGCAGATTCTATGCAGGCTTCGGCGCAAAGCAGGTTTTCTTTCTTGTCGGCTGTTACCGGCATCTGAACAAGAGCGATTCTCATTTTGTATTACCCCCCCGGACTCTCCACAGATATAGACTTGTTTTATTGGACTGTAAAAACCCACAAGCCAAACCAACTCCCGTTGTGGAAAACTTAACATTACCCGGAAGCACTGCCATGGCGCAACATCTTTCCACTCCTGGAGAGAGTATGTTTTCCATCGGCCAGCGCAAACACACCGTTTACCAACACCCAGTCGAATCCGCCAGGATACTGCCTGGGTTCATCATCTGTAGCTTTTTCACATACCAGATGCGGAGTCATGACAACAATATCAGCTTTCTTCCCAACCGCTATCTCCCCCCGATCACTAAGCCCTATGGTTGCTGCAGGAAGACTCGTAATCCGTCTTATGCCTTCCTCAAGCCCCAGCATCCCAATGCCGTAACGTTTGATATACCTTGCCATACCTCCGTAAGTGTTCGGGTTAGGTACGTAATACGGCGGGATCGTCTGCTCAGCCGCAGTATCGAAAAGCTTAGTGTCAGTCCCTGTCATCGCGCGGGGATGCTTATAGAAAACACGTTTTACATCATCCGGAGTATCAGGTTTCCCCAAAGATAGACGGGCATACGGATCGTTCATAACAACATCGAATAAGGCATCGAGAGGATCCGCAGAGGCCTCGCCGGCAATATCTGCAATCGTCTTTCCGGCATAAGACTCCACTTCAGACGTGCTAATCAAAACGCCTGCCGCCCAACCCGGTGAGGTCACCGGATTAATCGAGTAGAACTTGCCCGCCATAATGTAGCCCCGTATCTCGTCCCGGTAATCAGGGGCCCTAAGATTCTCGGCAAACTGCTCAAGATTCCCGGCTGCCCACAACCAGGGCGACAATATTGAAGCTACATATTTCAACCGGAGTATTCCACCCGTCAGATGATGCGGAATAACATCAAACGCCAGATCGATCCCCTCACTGATTGCGCTATCAAGCAATGCCAAAGTCTCTTCGGCGGAACAGACTGCTAACTTATGGGTAGGCTCGGGAGAAACCAGATAGCCAAGGTTAAGATGGGCAATCTGTATACGGCATCCTGTGCGCCTTGCTATCTCAATAGCTTCGCGTAGCCCATTTATCAATCCTGGATTTCCACCCGCTGCCCTGAGACCTGTCCGTCTCCAGTGGGTTGAAAAGATACCCCCGCTTCTTGCGGCCGCTCCCACCAATTCACATGACTCCTCAAGAGTGCTCCATGCGTTTGGCGCATAATCCAATCCATTGGAAAAGCCCCAGGCACCTGAATCCATAGCTTCTTCAACCCAATACTTCATTTTCCGGATTTCTTCATCAGTGGCGGC
>MTKW01037246.1_pt1 | contig 12764 bp, 10 predicted proteins | sample 1042761 | NCBI WGS metagenome assembly MTKW01 (sample SAMN06205366, study PRJNA360243) | anaerobic digester metagenome | biome: Wastewater treatment plant; feature: Anaerobic digester sludge; material: sludge; isolation source: anaerobic digester fed with sludge from wastewater treatment plant ...
GTCCCCAATACATCAATTAGTGAAATTTCATTTCCTTCTTTGTCTATACCTATGGGGTCCTGTAAGGAAATTTCTGACTTCACCTTTTTTCTAGATCTTAAATTCATGAGTATTTCATTTTCTATACAACGAGCTGCATAAGTAGCGAGACGGCTACCTTTGTTTTGGTTAAAGGTAGAAATAGCCTTTATAAGGCCTATAGTGCCGATTGAAATAAGGTCATCCATATCCTCTCCGGTACTTGCGAACTTTTTAACAATATGAGCAACCAGTCTTAAGTTATGTTCGATAAGTATATTTCTTGCTTCTTCGCTTCCTTTATAGTATAACATGATATATTTTTCCTCTTCTTTCGGGTCAAGAGGTTGTGGAAATGTTGTTGAACCTGTCATAAAAGCCAACCATGTTAATATTTCATTAAAAAATAAAATACCCAAAGTCACTAGGACTGACAGGGCATTTTCCATATTTTAAGCACCTCCCTGTGCGGTACCTATAGTATATGACCTTGGACATTAAAAAGTGCATGTTTCCTTCAATTATTCTCAACCAATGATGTTCTTTCTATTATTTCTTTGAAAACCGGTGTTGCTTTAATTGATCCTGATCCGCCATATTCTACGAACACAGATATAACTAATTCCGGTTTCTTGGCAGGATAGTATCCAACAAACCAAGCATGGGAATTTTCATTTTTAATTTCAGCAGTCCCTGTTTTTCCACCTGTTTGACAGAGGTTTTTAGGATTTGCTTTCTTACCTGTACCATATTCTGTAGCCGCTTCTAAAGCTTCTTTTACTTTATTAGCAGTTTCTGCCGATATTATTCTTGACGTTTTTATTTCGGAAAACCTACTTATGGATTTTTCTCCATCTGGATATATAATCTCTTTAACTAATAACGGTTTTTTTAACACTCCATCATTAACTATTGTTAAGATTATTTGTGCCGCTTGAATAGGTGTTATACCGATAGCACCTTGACCTATGGATAAATTACCTAAGTCCTGGTAAAAGACTTCTTCTTTTAACGGTATATTACCCTCTTTTTCTTCCGGTAGACCAATGAGAGTCTCTTCTCCTAGGCCAAAAAGCCTTGCATATTCAATGACTTTGTCTTTCCCCAATCTCATACCTAATTGAATAAAAACAGAATTACATGAAAAAGCTAAGGCATCTTTCAAAGTTATTTCACCATGGCCGCCTTTTTCAAAACTGGAACATTTAAAAGTGTTACCTCCAACTTTTTCAAAACCTTGGCAATAGAATACCTCATTCAATTCCGTTAACTTTTCCTCGAGAGCAGCTGATAATATTACGATTTTAAATATTGATCCCGGTGTGTAGCTTTCAACTGCTCTATTAATTAATGGTGCATTATTTTGATTTAAATATTCTTTCAATTGAAACTGTTTGTAATTGGGTCTGCTAGCCATGGCTAGCACTTCTCCTGATTTTGCATCCACAACAACAACTGCACCGCTTTCAACGTTTTTGTCCATAATATCTTCAACTATTTGCTGTACATTTTCGTCAAGGGTTAGCTTTACGCCCCACTGTTTTGACTTTTCATCATTTAAAGCTAGGCCGGCTATTGGTTGTCCCAAACCATCATTAATAACGTATTGATGTCTTGTTTCACTTTCAAGCATGCTGTTAAAAGCTTTTTCAATTCCGGTTTGACCTTGAAAACCTACCACATGTGTGGCTAATGCCGTCGGACCATATCTGACATCTTTATTGAAAATAAATACACCCGGTGTTTTATTTATAAGCGCATTCAATATATCTAAACTTTCCGGGACCATATCTAACTTTTTAATATTATTATCATCAAGAGAATCTAATATATTATTTTTTACAAGAAGCTCTTTTTCTTGTACCGACAACCAATTTGGGGAGATAACAGCAACAGTTGAAGAATGTGTTCCTGTTAGTGATTTACCATTTCTGTCAAATATCCCCCCTCTCACTTTTTCTATAATATTGCCTTTTTGTGAAAAAGCCCCTTGGGTAAAAAAAGACCCTTTTACAATTTGAATGTAAAAAAGTCTAATCATTAAAAAAAAAGACATTAATACGATTGATAAAAATAAAATACATATCCGCCTATTTCTAATCATTTATAATTCACCCAAGAGTATAATGCCCATTCAATGGGTTTATATTCCTTCAGTTATATAATATAAAAATCATGATTTCCACTGTGTAAGATCTTCTAAGGTCATGATGAAGGACAAGTTTAATCTTTTAAGGAAGACCTTTATTCTTCTTATAATCGGACAAACTCAGACATAGCAGGGAAAGCGGCAGCGCACGCTGACAGGCACTTTGCGACACATTGAATTGTCGTGAATCACTGTGTGGTAGCACCAAACAAAAGTAATAGGTCTTGTTTTACGATTATAAAGAGTTGCTTTCTTTATAAAAGCTACTTTCACCCTCACAGTAGTAACTTTCTACACCGGAATAATGAGTGATTTAGAGTGCTATTTAGTATTTTGTATTTTGTTTTGAGCACTCAGATGCTCGGGATAAGTTTTACTGAAAATATGTGATCCGTCACCCTTAGCCAAAAAATAAAGATAATCCACTTCTGCCGGGTTTGCTGCCGCTAAAATGGAAGAAAGGCCCGGTGATCCAATGGGGCCAGGCGGCAAACCAAGGTTTTTATATGTATTATATGGAGAATCAATTTCTAAATCCTTAAGAGAAAGTACTTCTTTATGCTCATCTAAAACAAAAGCTATGGTTGCACAGGATTGCAAAGGCATCCCTTTGTTTAATCTGTTATGAAAAACCCCTGCAATTATCGGTCTTTCACTTTCCAGCTTTGCCTCAGCTTCTATGATGGAAGCTAAGGTCACAATTTCATACATAGTATGATCAATTTTATTTTCTTTTAAAGTCTTATCTGCTTTGCTAAAAAACACCTCTTCAAATCTTTTTAATAACACATCAATATAGAACTCCGCACTTTTGCCCGGTGGCAAAAAATATGTATCCGGAAAGAGAAATCCTTCCAAATCAGCGTCCGGAGGAAAATCCTTTAAAAAATTATATTTATCCTTAAACTTTTCTGTTTTAACGGAAACTAAAAAATCTTCCTCGGAAATTAGGCCTTTTTCACTAAATATTTCAGCTATAATGTTCAAAGTGCTACCTTCTGGTATCGTTAATCTTACATCATTATTGATAATTTCACCCTTTACCAATTTATCAAGGATTTTCTCCGGTGTCATTGACGGGCTTAAATAATACTTCCCAGGCTTTATTTTAACATCTCCGCCGTTCATTTTTGCATATAGTTTGAAAACAAAGTGATTTTTAATCAAGCCCTGTTTTTCCATTTTAATCGCCAGTTGGTTTGCAGTTATGCCACTACTGACTTCAAATTCAACAAAAGTTTTATTAGCTGCATCTTTTGGGTAAAGCATGAATTTAAACCACACAGCGAAAAACACTATCGTTGTTATTAAAATAAAAGCCATGAATGTAGTTTTTTTTCTGTCTTTTATATATTTCAAAACACTGCTTTCGTTAAATCGGTGATAGAGGTATTTAACATTCAAGAGTTTTCACCCCTTTATTTGTTCTTTTTAAATAAATCCTTCAAGCTTGTTTTTTGTATTAAATAAAATAAGGGCAAGCCCAATCCGGCTACCGATATTAACTGACCAAAACCAATATGCAATGCTGTAATCCAATAAGGGACATTGTAAATTATTGATAAATAATAAGATACTCCCAGGGCATTTAGAATAATCGGCGGTATAGAACCTAAAATAGGGCCGGACATTTTAGATGTAAGGTATGCGGCAATCAAGGTTATAATGCTTCCCAAAAAAATATCCCATAATCCTAACCCTCCCAATATGTTTGCCAGCAGACAACCTATAAATAGGCCGGGAATAGCCGAATACTCCAGTAGAGGCAGTAATGTCAATGCCTCAGAAACTCTAACCTGAATCGGACCGTAACTAATAGGTTTGAAAAGATATGTGATTAGGACATAAATTGTAGCTATGACCGCTGCTCTTGCTATGTAACTGGACTGGTTTGTTTCTTTTATTCCAATTCGACTAAGCACATAAACCAATAATAAAACTGTCAGTGTAAATATTACAATTATTAGCATTACAATACCTTCCTTCACATTCTCGTATTATCCTCATGTCTTAGTTTAACGTTACTCTCGATACTAGTCAATATTATACAGTTTCAAATATTTTGTTCTTGACAGTCAATGGAATATACTATATATTTTACTCGAAGGTTCTTATATAGAAAAAGTTGAATAATTACTTTTCTCGTTAAAGGGGAGTAGTCATATTTGATAAAGTCACCAACTCGGCACTTTGCCTGGCTTTATCATTCAGTTAGACTGAAGGACGAGACCTTTAACACGATCATTTAGTATTGTGTTAAAGGTTTTTTTATACCTATAGTGGTGATTAGAGATGGTGGTGATTTGTTTCTAAATAATTATTATTTTTATTCATATACTAATTAAACGATATAATAGGAGGTATTTATTTGGAAAGAACTAATTGGTACTCCTTAGAAAAACAAGACATATCTGGAAAATTAGACACTGATTTGGAAAATGGTCTTTCTTCTGATTCGGCCAAAGAAAGGTTAAACTCCATCGGCTACAATGAGTTAGTAGGTAAAGAAGGCATTACAATTTGGCAAATGTTAATTGAACAATTCAAAGATTTTCTTAATCTTATCCTTATCGGGGCAAGTTTTGTTTCAGCAATTATTGGAGAAATAACCGACGCTGCAGTCATAATACTTATAGTCGTCTTAAATGCAACTTTGGGAGTAATTCAGGAATCAAAGGCCAATAAAGCTTTGGAAGCCCTGAAAAAGATGGCAGCTCCTGAGGCAAAAGTTACAAGAGATGGAAAAATAGCAGAGATTCCGGCTCGTGAACTGGTTCCTGGAGACCTGGTGCTTTTAGAAGCAGGAAATTACGTGCCTGCAGATATTAGGCTAATTGAAAGTGTTAACCTAAAAATTGAAGAAGCTTCTCTTACAGGGGAATCAGTACCCGCTGAAAAAAACGCTGAAGTGGTTTTAGGAGGGGAGGTTCCATTAGGTGACAGAAGCAATTCAGCTTTTATGAGTACAGTGGTAACCTATGGTCGAGGTAAAGGTGTAGTGGTCGGAACTGGTATGAACACAGAAATAGGTTTAATTGCTGAAATGCTTGAATCATACGAAGAAGAGGGTACACCGCTCCAGAAAAAGCTTGATGAATTGGGAAAGATTTTAGGTATTGCAAGCTTAGCTATCTGCGGTATTGTTTTCTTATTAGGTATTGCTAGAGGAGTGCCTCTCTTAGAAATGTTCATGACAGCTGTCAGTCTCGCAGTGGCTGCCATACCGGAAGGACTTCCGGCTATTGTAACCATAGTACTTGCCTTAGGAATGCAGCGGATGGTCAAAAGACATTCCATAATAAAGAAGTTACATGCAGTTGAGACCTTAGGTAGTACTACCGTTATCTGTTCAGATAAAACCGGTACCCTGACCCAAAATGAAATGACTGCTAAAAAAGTATTTGTCAACGGAAAAACGTATTCTATTTCAGGTGAAGGTTATAAACCCCAGGGTGATTTTACCATTGATGATTCAAAATGCAATCCATTAAACGATCCGGATCTAAAAACGCTATTAACTATTGGAATGCTTTGCAATGATGCAAAACTTGAAGACAGTGGTACTCATGGTGAAAAAACCTGGCGTATAATAGGAGATCCAACCGAAGGATGTTTGGTGGTAGGAGCGTCAAAAGCAGGATTGTGTTCAAAGGAGTTAAATAGTTCATTACCTAGACTTCAAGAAATACCTTTTGACTCCGAACGTAAACGCATGACCACGTTTCACCCTCATGAAAAAAATTGTATTGCTTATATTAAGGGTGCCCCTGATGTTATGCTTAATTTGTCAAATAAAATATTAAAAAACGGTGAGGTCTTTGATATCACAGATGAAGATAGAAAACATATTTTAGAAATAAATCATGATATGGCCTCACAAGCCTTAAGAGTTCTAGCCTTTGCGTTCAAATTTCTAAATGAAGTCCCTAAAAACCCCAACCCTGATGAGGTTGAAAAGGATATGACTTTTGTCGGGCTTATCGGTATGATTGACCCCGCAAGACCTGAGGCAAAAGAAGCCATAAGTATATGCAAAGATGCCGGCATTCGGCCCGTAATGATAACCGGGGACTATAAAGACACCGCTGAGGCCATTGCTCGGGATCTGGGCATGATAGATGAAGGCTCCAGGGTAATAACAGGGACCGAACTTGATTCAATGAGTGATCAGCAATTAATTTCTGTAGCCAACGAAGTCTCGGTATACGCTCGAGTTTCACCTATCCACAAACTGAGAATTGTAGATGCGATAAAACAAAACGGCCATATCGTTGCTATGACCGGTGACGGTGTAAATGACGCACCTGCCCTTAAGAAAGCAGACATAGGTATTGCTATGGGAATTACCGGAACCGATGTTGCTAAAGAAACCGCTGAAATGATTCTTACCGATGACAACTTTGCCAGTATCGTCGCTGCTGTGGAAGAAGGTAGGGTTATATATTCCAATATACGTAAATTCATCTTTTTTCTCTTATCATGCAATATTGCAGAGATACTGATTATTTTTGCAGCTATGGCAATAGGTTTACCCATACCTCTTAAACCTATACAACTATTGTGGTTAAACTTGTTAACTGACGCATTCCCAGCCTTGGCCTTGGGAATGGAAGCCAAAGAACCCGATATTATGAAAAAAGCGCCCAGAAATCCTAATGAACCTATTATGGATAAGCGTATGAAATGGCAAATTGCTATACAAAGCATTTTCATGACTGCGGCAGTTTTAGGTGTGTTTGTACTTTCTTTGAGTAGTACTTCTAATTTGGAGGTTGCCCGAACCTATGCTTTTGCCACTCTGATTTTCAGTGAACTCCTAAGGGCTTATACATCTCGTTCAGAAACTTTTTCAGTGTTTAAAATTGGTTTTTTCAGCAACAAATTTATGGTTGGTGGAACGCTTATCTCTTTCTTGTTGCTGTTAGTTGTGATATATGTTCCTTTTTTGAGAGAGATATTCGATACAGTCAAACTTTCTTTTTATGACTGGGATATTATAGTTCTCTTTGGAATAATCCCCTTTGTTGCTGCAGAAATAAGTAAGATCTTTTTGAGAACAAAATAAAGAAGAGCCCATTAGAGCTCTTCTTTATTTTGTGTTTTGACATTCCTTACAATATCCAAAAAATTTTACCATATGATCCGTTACTGCAAAAGCACTGTTTTTATGAATTTTATGCTCTAGTTCGTCCAACAAATCGTCATCAAATTCGTATACGTTACCACACTTAAGACAGAGCAAGTGATGGTGTTGATGTCTTTGATCTTCACTCAATTCATATCTGTAACATCCATCGTTAAAGTTAAGTTTTTTTATAATATCGAAGTCGTCAAACAATTGTAAGGTTCTATATATTGTAGCAAGCCCTATATCAGGAAACTTGTCTTTGACCAAATCATAAATTTCTTCCGTACTTAAATGTTTTGATTGGTTCTCAATGAGCACATTAAGTGTGGCTCTCCTTTGCGGGGTGAGTTTACACTCTTTTTCTTTCAACTTCTCTTCTATTAGTCTTATCTTGTGTTTTTTTTCTTCATCTGTTACCAAAGAAACCACCCCTGATTGAATTGCTTTTTTCGTATATAGTATATTGTAAGTAATATTCATTGTCAAGAATTAAAACTTTGTAAATACGGCATCAGATATATCTTTTATCTTTCTTATTTCATTTAATACATATTCCGGAATTTCTTCATCAATTCCTAATACCATTAAAGCTTCTCCTCTGTAGGATTTGCGGCCCAGTTGCATATAGGCTATGTTTATATCATTACGACCCAAAAGAGTCCCCACTTCACCCACTATACCGGGTCTGTCTCTATGAAAGGACATTAAGGCATAGCCTTCAGGTATTAGATCTATTTTGTACTCATCAACAGCAATTATCCTTTGTTCGTCTTTTCCAAAAACCGTTCCGGAAATACTTCCTATACCTTTATCAGTAATAATCCTCATAATCACTGTTCCAGGTGCATCTTGATCCTTACTAACTTTTTTTTCAACGATCTTAATGCCGCGTTCTTTTGCTAAAAAGTATGCATTAACCAGGTTTGCGGGAAACTCCAGGATGTTTGTTAAAATACCTTTTATCCCGGCTGTAGTTACTGGTTTCACATCAAATCTTGCTACTTTGCCGCTATATATCATCTCAACTTCACTGATACGGCCGTTTTTTAGTTGAGTGTAAAATGAGCCCATCTTTTCCGCCAGCTCTATAAAAGGTTTTATCTTATTATATTCCTCCGGTCTAACACTTATCATGTTTACCGGATTTTTCACTATTTCACCTTTTAATGCCCTAATTATATCCTCGGCAACATCTACCGCTACATTGACCTGAGCTTCTGCAGTGGAAGCACCCAAATGTGGTGTGGCTATTACATTTGGTAAATCAATGAGCGGACTTTCAAGGGGTGGTTCATGTTCAAAAACATCAAGAGCACAGGCACAGACTTTACCGGATACAAGCGCTTCATAAAGCGCGTCCTCATCAATAATTCCACCACGAGCGCAATTAATTATTATAACTCCATTTTTCATCATATTAATATGTTCTTTATCAATCATATGATAAGTAGTTTTAGTAATTGGAACATGAAAGGTTAAAAAATCAGCTTCTTTTAAGACTGTTTCTAAATCTGTCACTTTAATATGAATATTTTCCACATGGTCTTTTATTACATACGGATCATATGCAATGATATTCATTCCCAAACCTATAGCTTTAACAGCCACATCTTTTCCGATACGACCTAAACCCACGACACCAAGAGTTTTACCTCTAAGCTCAACCCCTATAAAATTTTTTCTATCCCACTTTTTGTTTTTAAGGCTCGTAACTGCTGCAGGGATATTTCTAGCTACAGCCATTAGTAAAGCTATAGTGTGCTCACTGGCTGCTATGGTATTTCCTTCAGGGGCATTCACCACTAAAATACCTTTTTTAGTAGCAAAATCAACGTCTATATTATCAACACCGACACCAGCTCTACCAATGACCTTTAAATTACTTTTTTCTATGATTTTTTTTGTAACTCTCGTTGCACTTCTTACTACAAGTGCATCATAATCATGTATTATCTCCATTAACTGCTCTTCAGTTAAATTTGTCTTTACATCTACATCAAATTCCTGTTTTAGTATATCAACACCTTCATGAGCAAGATTATCACTTATTAAAACACGCATTGTCATCTTCCCCTTTAGTGAAAATTCTTTCGGCTGCACCTATCCCCACTCAGAAAAGATCCTGGTTATTTAATGCCATTTCAAGTGCTGCCAGGACATTAATAATGTCTAGTTCATCCACTATAACCCATATGTCAAATTCGGATTATATGATTTGTTAATCTCTCTTGTGGGACACTTCGAAGTCATTTCAGCGATGGCTACTCATAGATTTTGATTGAGCTATTATGATGTGTTCGAGCACTTCTGTTGGACTGGAATTCTCAGATGTTGCTTTTTCATTTTCATTCACTCTCCCTAGTATAAAAAATAATAAAAAAACCGCCCAATGCAAGGGGCGGAATTTACCGCGTTGCCACCCTATTTCAGTTTCCTAAAATATGCAACCCTCTTTAAAAAATAACGGCTTAAACCGTTTGACTCCTCGTCAACGACTCCAAGGCGGAAATAAGTGAGTTTCTACTAGTTCACACCGACCACCGGCTCTCTTAAAGGAAACCTCAATAAATTTCCTCTTCATAGTCTTTTACTGATTAAATTATTAACATTATAAAGCAGGTTTATTGTTCTGTCAAGCTTTTATTCATCATCTTCATCAAAATCATCTTCGTAGTCAAGTTCAAGTTCATTCTCACAAAGGGTTTCCCATGCATCTTTAACGATTTCAAATTCTTCATCGTCATCTACTTCGGAAAGAACTTCCTCACCGTTCTCATCAGTGTCAATGCGAAAAATGTAAGCCTGGTCTTCTTCCTCATCTTCATCAACGGGAATTAAAATTGCATAATTGATATCTTCAACAGCAACAACTCCCAAAACCTCAAATTCTGTTTCTTCACCGCTCTCGTCTAACAAGGTTATAGTTTCTCGGTCATCCATTGTTTTTCAACTCCAATTCACTTTGAATTAAAAATATTTTATAGCAATTCTTTCCTGCTGTCAACTCTGGATTTAAAGTCCAAATAACTTTGGAGAATCAATACCGCTGCCAGTTTATCTATGACTTCCTTCCTCTTTTTACGAGATACATCGGCTTCTAGCAAAGTCCTTTCGGCAGCAACTGTGGTCAATCTTTCATCCCAAAAATCTGTTTCGATTTCTATAGTATTTTGCAATTTCGTAGCATAATCTTTAACCGCTTTGCTGCTCGGGCCCAAGGTCCCATTCATGTTTTTCGGAAGCCCTATTACGATTTTTCTAACCTTATACTTTGAGACAATTTCACATATTATATCCATATCTTTACCGTCATTTGATCTTTTTATTACATCTATTCCTTGGGCAATTAAACCAAGTTCATCTGAGATAGCAACACCTATTTTTTTCTCACCTACATCCAAACCTAAAATACGCATTTAAGGTTTACCCCTTTTAAATGATTTTTATGCAAAATTCGGGACAATATCCTGCGCAGTAGCCACATAAAATACAAAGATCAGGATCTACCACCGAGCGGCAGTTATTAATATGCAATGCATTATGCCGACAATGCCTTACACACTTCCCACAACCTTCACACCATTCCTCCACTAATAGTATCCTCTTCGTATTGGTTAATCTTTTTTCTACATTTGGATCTACAGTTCTACCTTCAAAAATATCGACATTAGCTATAACCTCATCACTAGATTTCATTCCAACAGCTATAGAATGTATATATGGGAATGAGAGAATATAAGAAAACGCCATTTGTTTATTGCTGATTAGATTCCCCCCACCCAAGGCTTTCATGGCATAGATGCCTTTACCTTTTTTATATGCCTTTTCTATGGCCTTTTCCATATCATGTAAGTTACCATCCTTAATGCCTAATCCACGAAAATTTATTATTGGGTGAATGACCTCAATCTCTTCCATATCAGCAGCGGCATCTACTACTTCAACTGTATGTGTTGAAACACCTATTGCCCTTATCAAACCCTTCGCCCGTGCATCTACTAAATATTCCAAAGCTTCTCGATGACCTTTCAGTGTCAACCTAGTTTCTTGTTCATGCATCATGAATATATCTATTACATCCTTGCCAGTTTCTCTTCGAGCCTTTTCCACGCTTTCCTTCATTCCTTCATATGTATAAGCGTATGATTTTGTAGAAATAACAAGTTCACTTTTTGCTCTCTTTATGGCTCTGTTTATATATTTATAGTTTCTGTAGAACTCTGCAGTATCAATGAAATTAACACCCATATCCATGGCGGCAAGTATAACATCCGCTCCTTCATTTACGGATAAATCTGCTTGGAGAGAGCTAATAGTCAAACTTCCAAAACATAAGCGAGATACTTTTAAATCCGTATCTCCAAGATATCTGTATTTCATGTAAGCTGACCTCTTTTTCTAACTGTAAAATAACCGAAGTTCACATTGATCACAACCCCGATAATGAAAAACCCGTCCCTGGGTATAAACAGCTAATAAGTAGATATCGGCATGTAATACCTGTAGCAGATACGTCAATAAGCAATTTGAATAAAGGTATTACATGCCGACTACATCAATATAATTAGCAATCAAACCGTAGATATACCGCTTTTTAACTTTCAATGTAGTTTTTTAGCAGTTCCTCCAACAGTTCATCCCGCTCAAGTTTTCTAATAAGATTTCTTGCATTGTTATGACTTGTGATATATGCAGGATCTCCCGACAAAAGGTAGCCAACTATCTGGTTGATAGGGTTGTATCCTTTTTCATCCAGAGCTTTGGAGACTTCTCTCAAAATCTTTCGAGCGTCAATATCCTTATCCTTTTCCACTTTAAATTTTACCGTTTCGCCCATATTTTGACCCATAAAACTCCCTCCATTGCTTTTGTATTAAATACCCATTATGACTTTTGAAACAGAGGCCAAAGCCTCATCCAGCTTGGCAGGATTTTTGCCACCTGCCTGAGCAAAGCCTGGTTTACCGCCACCACTTCCATCGGCAATTTTAGCTACGCTTTTAATAATCTTTCCGGCATGATAGCCTTTTCGGGTCAAGTCTTCAGTTACAGCAGCTATAAATATAATTTTGTCACCTTTAATATTTCCCAAAACTATAATGCCTGTTTTCATTTTTTGCCGCAATGCATCGCTCATCTTTCGAAGATCATCTATGTCTTTTCCTTCGGTTTTAATAGATATTATGTTAACACCGTTGATGCATTGCTTTTTTTTCAGAATTTCATCTATCTCGAAATTTATTGCATTCTGCTTTAATGATTCTATTTCCCTTTCCTGAATTCTATATCTATCCAATAATTCATCAACTTTTTGAGGAACTTCATTAGGAGTTGCTTTTAATAACCGTGCTGTCGCATCTAAACTCTCAAGAGTATCATTAAAATAGTGAATTAGGTTAAAGCCTGAAACTCCTTCGATTCGTCTAAGACCGGCTCCGATACTGGTTTCTGAAACAATCTTGAAAAGAC
>MTKW01002518.1_pt1 | contig 12762 bp, 12 predicted proteins | sample 1042761 | NCBI WGS metagenome assembly MTKW01 (sample SAMN06205366, study PRJNA360243) | anaerobic digester metagenome | biome: Wastewater treatment plant; feature: Anaerobic digester sludge; material: sludge; isolation source: anaerobic digester fed with sludge from wastewater treatment plant ...
ACCTGCACAAACTCTACGCTGGGGAATATCTCCGCCATCAAACCCGGAACCGCTCCGGGAATCCTGATATTTGCCAGGAAATTCACTTCCAAATGCATATGGTGGACAGGCTGGTCCGGCTCTGCAGCTACGTAAATCACCTGTGTCCTGACTCTTCCCTGGATAATCACAAGATCCGGAATAATCCGCACTTCATCTGTGATGATTTCTGTGCTCACCACGTTTAAGATTTTCTGCACAGGGGGTTTCCCTGCAGGCACAGGCAGCATATTACTCAGTATCACCTGGCCTGTGTTTTCACCTCTGACACGTTCCACTCGGAAAAGCTGCTTCTCGACTTTAACAGGGACACTTTTGAACATGACGTCAGTAACTACGTCGAGCTGGACCAACCTGATTACCTTTACAAAGAACTCTATGATGAGTTCTATCTCCACTTCCCTAGGCGACCTTATCACTATGTCAGAAAACGTCACCCTCGGTTTCAGTATCACTGTCATGCCGGGTTGTGTTCCGGGCACATCAGCAAACTGCACGAAGCCTATGACGTGCTCCATATGGTGGACAGGCTGGTCAGGCTCTGCAGCTACGTATATCGTCTGGACTGTTGCCGTGCCTTCGATTACGACTTTGTTGGGCAGCGGTGTCCCTGTTGCTGACACTGTTACATTGGCTATGCTCAAGATCTTCTGGACGTCAGGTTTTCCTGCAGGCACTGATTGAATGCTCCTAAGTGTAACAGTGGTGACAGTTTCGCTGACGACTTCGAAGAGCTTGAGGCGTTCCCTTCTCAGAATCATCTCCTGTTTCCCTCCCTTTCAAACCATCCTCGAAAACTCCGCATCATCCCTTAGGAGCAGGGCAGGCAGGGATCTGGATCACCTGGCCAACCTGGAGGTTTTCCGGCTGTATCCCGGGGTTTGCCTGAATAATGGCTTCGACTGTCGTGTTGTACTGTCTGGCCAGCGCCCAGAGGGTATCACCTGGTTGGATCGTCACCATCACAATGGTAGGCTGTGGGCACGGCCCTTCCGGAGCGGGCGTTACTACAACTACATTAACTACGACATTGAGTTGGACCGGTTCAGTGACTTTTGCAAATACGCCTACAAGCACTTTGACAGTGAACCGTCTGTCTTCAACAAGCTCAAAGTCGACGTGTTCCACGGCTACGCGGGTTTCTGCGGTGAAGCCCTCGTGTGTGCCTGGTATCTCCACGAAAAGGGTAAATTTCACCCGGTGGGACATATGGTGTACAGGCTGGTCTCTTTCAGGTGTTTGTGCCACATAAAGCGTCTGGAGTTCTATTACTCCTTCAATGATTACCTTGCCGTCGATTATTCTCCATGATGTCTCCTTTACCGAGGTATCAATGCGGAGGATACGCTCGATATTGGGCTTCTCTTTCGGCACCTCCAGAATCTCTTTGATTATTGTCTGAGCTATGTCTTCCCCTATGACATCCTCTACTCTCAGGAGCCTCTTTTCCACGTCAAGCACCTGGCTGGCAGAGGTTACATCTGTGACGATTTCCAGCTGCCTGACGACAGTCACCTTGGCTACGATCTTCAGGACCACATCCACNNCCCGGGACTTCCACCACTTGAGAGAACCGCAACTGGCTAGAGAAGAAGTGCACCGGAAGCTTGACGCCTTCAGGAGTCGGCTCCTGGGGCACAGCAGCATAAAGGACGTCAACATCTATCAAACCTTCAACAACTACCTGGCCATCAAGGACTTGAACGTCTGTAAGACGGGGTTTGGCCTCAACGCTTATGACAGAATCTATATCCGGTTTCTCAAACGGGACTATAAGCCTTCCGGTGACAAGAGCCTGTGCGTGCGCGTCACCTATTACGTCCTCGACTTTCANNACCTTAGCGGAAACCACAACGCGTATATCAACAGTCCTAATGTCAACGAGATCGAAGGCTATGTCATGGATATCCACCTGCACCCAGGCATTCATAAACGGCTCAGTCCCGGGGACTTCAGCAATAAGTTCAAATGATATGTCTTCTTCGAATACCTGAACCGGCTGCGCTCCGCTAGCCTCCCGAGCTACGTAGAGAATCCTTATTCTGGCTGTGCCTTCAATCAGGATCTTGTTCTTAATCAGCTGAAATGACGTAGTGAGAATAATAACATCTACACTGATGATCTTTTCTGCAGTAGGCAGGCTGTCTGCTATCTTGATGACTTCTCTAAGGACCTTCCGCGCCGTGGTTTCGCCAATGACCTGTTCGACTTTGAGGAGTTCCTCTTTGAGCTCGATACCCACAGCCATCTCTTTTCCTCCTTTCCACTTAAACACATGGAGCCGTACACTTCTTTTTCATTTCTACTATATGCGGGCAACTTACTGAAATGTGCATATATTTCTAAATACAAGATCACGCCTTGCGCACGACAAAACCCCAAGTATCGANNGACCTATACTTAAAGACTTTGGACCGTTCCCCGTCAGGATGCGATACCACAGGCTTGAAGAGCCCTATTATTTCCTCAACCTCTCCATGCGTCTTTCGAAGGGGGGCAGTGCCGAGGCCTGAAGAGAAATCAACACCGAAAGCAGGGATAGAAACTACCGTTTTCCAGAAGTCAATGGCTCCGGCAAAGCTCTGCAGTAAAGACCGTACGCGGCTGATTGACATTACCGGTTCAGGAGATGTGAATTCCCAGGGGTACTTGTATGTCCTGAGAAAGACAAGGTGAGTTTGGGAGGCAATATCTTGTAAGCCGTGGATGCGTTTTCTGTCAATCTGTTTTCCGCTCACTGAAAGTTCGTAAAGCAGAGGGATTTCAACTGCCAACAGCGCCCCTTCTTGACTGAGAACCTTCCTCAGCTTGCAGAGGAATGACTGGAACGCAAAGATGTTCTTCAGAGGGAACTCTTCAACGGAGATGATGAGCCCTTTGGTTCGCATGCGGGCTGCAAGGTTTGATATGCCTTTTATTGCTGAAGAGTAAGCCACGCTGTCTGATAGCACGCAGGCAAGGGGGTTCTGTGTCCCGGCCCCGTCCTCCAGGAATCTATGCCGCGGGACATTCACTACAGGCCATAGTTCTATGTCTGCCATCCGTGTCAGGGCAAGGAGTTTTTTGTCAGGCGAGCCATGAACGCTCCCGTTTTCATCTAAAAAGAACCATCGCGGCGCGATTGCCGTAAGAGACCGTAGCACGTATTCGTAGGGATACACAGGCTCTCCCAGGTGTTCAGCAGAACAAAACCCGAAAAGGCGCATTACAGGGATTACGAGGCTGTCACCTTCTTCAACCTCTTCAGCTTCAAGAGAGTTTGCTCGGATGAGCAATTCTTCTGAGACTTTATACCTGGCTGCGATACCGGAAAGTGTCTCGCCTTTTGCAACTATATGCTCGATCTTTTCCCGCTCGAGCCCTGACCTAAGGATGCTGAAAACTTCCTTGCCTGCAATACCGTCAACCCTCAACCTGTGGGCTTTCTGAAAGTCGAATACTGCACCTTTTGTAAGGAGGCCATACACACCATCGCATTTCCCGCTGTAGTAGCTGAGCTCGGCAAGGCGTCTTTGAAGCGCTTCGACATCCTGGCCTTTCATATTAAGCCTAAGGGTTCTTTTCCAAGGCGTTTCTTTTTGAGAAGATGACATGGCGAGAACGTCCTCCACAGAGGTGAGTGAAGATAGGGCCGGCACTTGGCGAATCTATTCTATGCCGGGCCTAGCCTATTTGTGACGCAATCCCCACAAGCTGAGTCCTTATCCATTACAACACCTTAGATACCTTTCACGACACGCTGATACTCTGCAAGTTAATCATGGGTAAGCTAGCCATTGGCAAGTCAGTTACCGGTAAGTTAGCCACTGGTAAGTCAGTCATTGGCAGGTCAGTTACAGGTAAGCTAACGGTTCAGACGAAAGATGTGCAGAATCCGTTTAAACAGGTCGTATACAGCATCTATGAAGCGCGATCCGGCTTGTTCTCCTCCTCCTCGGGCCGGGCAAAAACCTCGTTCACATTTGACTTGTGTCACCACTTGGAGAATGCACTTCTCGAGGACAATCCCTTCAATAAAAGCGAGAGCTTCAATAACCGTTCCGCCATGGGTTTCATCAAAAACCACTTCAATATCTTCAACACGGAATTTCGCATCTATACGCATAGAAGGCTTGATTTCCGGGATCCTTACAAGCGTTTTCATCTCATGGGTCAAGGACACCGCCTGGATCTCGCCTTCGTACGGCAGATACACCCATATAGACAGCTCCAGAGAGGCAATTGCGGAGCGGTCCAGGATTTCCCAGGACAGGGACGCCAAGTCCATGGTGATTCCAAAAGGCGACTGGCAATGAGTCTGTCCGGACGGAGCCTGCGGTATAATGGAAGCCCTTATAGGTGCACTGTGCGTAAAGCGCGTTATGACCTGCTCGATCTGCACTTCCCGGCTCTCTGCCGTAAGACAGCCCAAAACGTGCACCTCGCTTCTCCTATCCGGCTGCCGAAAACTCTTGGGCCTGCTGTACTGAATCCCTATTCACAGGAGTTTTTCTGTATTCTGTGGCAAAGCAAAGCCTTAGGGAGAAAAAAGGCACTAATTCAGGGAGTGCCGATAGAGCTACCGGCACTCCCCTCGTAGGGTGGCGTTGGCACTATTAGAATCTATGCTTTCCGGCAGGGAGTTCTGCCGTCGTATGTTTACTCACATCTTTCCTCGCAGCATCCCTCCTCCACAGTCCAGACTTTTTTCCCGGGACAACAGGAAGAGACTAATACCGGGATTTGAACATGGTTCGTTACCACTACCTGTATTCCGATGATAACCTTCTCTGTAAGCTCTCCTGTGGCCGGATCGAACTCCCAAACAATGTTCTCGATGAAGGAATGGTCCTGCTGGTCCATTCCTTCTTCCACAGGGAATTCGGGGTTGAGCGCCGGCACCTCTATCATTTCGCTGAAAGGCAAGTCTTCTGAGACATGGTGTACGAGGTCGTCTGTCCCGACAAAGAAGATCTGCTTATGAACGACCCCTTGCACTATGACTTTGCCGTTCTTCACAATAGAGCCTATTTCGCTGATCCTGGCATCAATATCCACAATCTTGACGGCAGGCAAGACGTTGGTCTCCTCAATAAGCTTCTGCGCGCATCCAAATCCTATGATCTGGTCTGCCGTGATAAGGGTTCCGCATTCGTCTATCCGTACAGGCACAGCACATGTCTCAGTAACCTTAACGCTCAGAGCAAGGATAATCTTTTGTATTAAGGTGCCGGTGGCAGGGTCGAATTCGAACACAAGGTTATCGACGAAGGAATGGTCTTGTGAGTGCATTCCCTCACAGGCACCCTCGACTACCACAAGATCACTAAAGGCAATGTCTTCGGACAGATGGTGAACCAGGTCGTCTGTACCTACATAGAATATCTGCTTATGGACGACACCCTGGACCAGGACCTTACCGTTCTTTACTGTATGCCTGATTTGGGATATTCTCGGGACTATCTCGATTACCTTGATAGCGTCGATAACCGTGCTCTCTTCGATAAACTTCTGCTTGGTATTCTCACCTACAACGACACGGGCCTTTATCAGCATGCCATCAGGACACGTCGCCACCTGGATTTGCTCAGTTTCAGTCACCTTCACACATAGCCTGAGAATGATCTTTTGCGTCAAGGCACCGGTATCCGGATCGAATTCAAAAACGTTGTTCTCGATTATGGAGAAATCCTGCTGGTTCATACCTTCACGCACCGGATACATAGGATTCAATGGCTCGATATCAATAAGCTCACTGAAATCCATATCCTCTGCAAGGTGATGCTCCAGTCCATCAGTGCCGATGTAGAATATCTGCTTATGGACAGTACCTTGTATAATGACTTTGCCGTCTTTTACTACTGAACGAATGTTTGTGAGCGAAGGAATGATTTCCACAATCTTGATACCTGCTATCGTCTGAGTCTCCTCAAGAAGAACCTGCTTTGAACCATGACCTACAACCTTTTCCACCTTAAGACATGCTGCTTGGACTCTACTGTACTTCTCCAGATTTAGCATTTGTGAGCCTCCCTCCCTAAGCCTGAATGGGCTTTCCGTCAAACGGTTAAGAAATATCGGTCGCGCCTCTTTTGGGCCTTCTGTCTCCTGGGACAAGTCTTGGACAGGCAAATGCTCTTCGTCTCCTGCATCCTCCTCATGGGCACAAAGCACCTCTATATGGTCATCAAGCACCTCTTCGTGATCATGGGAAACCTTTTCATTGCCATGGGATACTCCTTCGGAATCGTGTGGTACCTCTTCGCGGTCTCGGGATATTTTTTCAGCACAATGAGGTGATTCTCCACGATCACATGATGCCTCGATAAACTCGTAAGGCTCCTCTCCAGTGTCATGAACTATCTCTCCATCGTCGCACGGTACGTCCCTATCATCATGGAGCATCTCTCCACTATCGCAGGGTGCGCCCTCATCATAATGGGGTATCTCTCCACGGTCGCAGGGGACAGCCCCAGGACTATGGGGAACCTTTTCATCGTCATGGGGCTCGTTTTCATCTTCGTGGAGTACCTCTTTAATGCCGCAAGATACAGGATGCAACAGCCCTCTCTTGGCGTCTCTATCATCTTTTGATGAAATGTCGCTGACTTCCGGCAACACGCGGGATCCCGNNGCGTGTGGCATTTCCTGCATGCCACAGAGGAAGGGTGCTAAGCGTGAGGTTTCTTTTGGTGCGGACGGCCTCGGGGCGGACCGTCTCCAAGCGAGATTCCGCCCTTCTCATCTCCTCCAAAAGATCACAGTCATCGGAAGTAACCGCTTCATACAAACCTTCCGCTGATGCATGCTGAAGATTGCCAAGCCCTAATGATGATTCCAGGCTGTTTTCACCAAGAGGATAGTCGATGCCGAGAAGCCTTTCAAAAACGCGCCTGCGGCGCGGTATGAAGATGAGTCCCAGGAGGACAAGGGCAATAGCAGCTATAATTATGCCGAGTTGCCGTAGCCCTGTGAACATAGCGGTCAGTCCTCCTTCTCGCCAATTCTTCCCTATATCGTATTGAGATCTACCTAGAAATGTGATGAGTAAAAGTCCAGATTAAATCCTAAAAGTAGCGTTTGTCACCACAGATACGGGCTGGGGCCCGACTGTGCCGTTGACAATTACTACAAGGGGAATTGTCTCTCTTGTAACCGTCTCTACGTTGGGCCCGGTAAGGTCTGTAACTATATCAAGCGGCACAGGCTCCGGAATTCCATCGTCAACAACATCTACGAGCGCTCTTATCCTGGTCTGGAAGACACCGGGACCTGTCACGTTTACCACCACTTCAACGATTCTCTCTTCGCTCGCTGTCACAGTAACAAGTAAGACTATTAATTGCTGAATCCTGCACCCTCCGCATATCAGGTTCTGAACGATGCTCTCTACTACCACATCGACAGTGATTTCAGAGCCCTCCGCAAGCCCGGGAACATCGATGATTCCGGTGAACGGGACGGTCTCTTGGATATGGTGGACTATATTGTCGAACCCTACCACGAATACATCCTTCCTGACTTCGCCTTCAACAATCACCTGCTGGCCCAAGACTTCAAAGGTCACATTCTGAACCACGGCTTCTACTGACTTGATCTTCCTGGCTTTGAACGGCAGGCAAATGCAGTTCTCTACAAGGAGCTGCTCCTTGGCTTCTACTGCCTCACCTACACGTATCCTTGCGAATTCTATGGTAATAGGCAGCACAGGCACGGGTACTCCCTCTGCACAAACCTGGGCCGACCCTTCACCGATTACCTGCTGGACCTTGAACAGGGTGCCGCAAGGGTCTTCTTCAACACCGATTTTCACTGTCTCTGTGATGATTGCCTCAATATCTGCGATGTCTTTCTCTGTTATTTCAGTGCCGGTCTGCAGGGGGTCAAACACTACAGGCAATGCCTGTGCGATTATGAAGACATTCTGTCCGGGGGAGACTCCTGGTGCAGGAATGAAGGTGTTGAAGGGAATTGTGAAGGTCTCGACGACTTCTATGTCGCCTTCATTGATGTAATATACGTCTTTTACAAAGAGGCCCTGGATAATGACCTTATCTTCAATGGTCCGGCCTCTGGTTTCCTGTACAACGAGAACAATATCTTTTATTTTTATTGCAGGCTGTGCCAGGACAACGGTAACTTCCTCCATTACCTGAGTTGAAACACAGGAAATTACCTGCTCAGTCTTGATAGTCAAGTCCTGGCCCAAAGCCAGGCTTACCTCAACCGTCTGGGTAACCTTTACAAACACATCAAGGACAACTTCCTGGTTGACCGAAGCGCCTGTGGGATCCAACGTGAAATTGACATCTGCGACAGTGGCGCGTGCCTGCACGTTCATGCCTGGCTGTGCGCCGGGAATGTCTATCATTGTTGCAAAAGGCACCAAGACACCTTGGTGACGGCCTACCTGGTCAGCATCGATAAAGAAGATCTGCTTTATGATGTTCCCCTGGACGACTACTTTGTCTTCCTTTACTGTAACCTGGGTGATTTCAGGATTTACGCGAATGTCCGTAACTTTGACTGCAGTTGTAGTCAAAGTCACAGTGCCTGCTTCAAGGACCTGGCCTATACCTTCGCCTATCACCTCTTCTGCCAGAACACTTGGTCCTTCAGGGTCTTCCTCAAGATGCACCTGAACAAACTCAGTCACTGTAACGTCCACATCGATAATGACCTTTTGGATTATTTGAGTGCCGTCAGGGCTGAGTTCAGCGATGATATTAAAGATATTCGGATGGACTTGTACGACCACCTCAGGACCTGGCATTACGCCAGGGATGTCAATCATAGCCGAAAAACGTGCTTGCTCCGGGAAGTGGTGGACTATGTTGTCTTCCCCTACAAAGAACACTTGCTTCTGAAGGGTCCCCTGGACTATCACTTTGTTGGGAATGACATGTGCGGTAACGGAATCAATGTGAGCGCGAATCTCCTTTATCTTGACTGCCGGAATAGGCAACGTAAGGATCATCTCGGAACAAGACCTACCGGTTGCACTTGGGCAACACCTGTGAGATGCATATGTCATAAGCTTATCCCCCTCAAATATCACAGACTTCGAAGGCAAGCGTAGGAGCTTACACTATCTTATGAATTGATGACTTCTTTTGCCTATAGATGTGTCTATATAGTTCTCATGGGAGACCTGCACAAAGAACAAAAAACCCGCATCTCCGTAAAGCCAAAAAGAAAGGCCTCCTCATCCGCGAGGGACAAGGAGGCCTGTCCAATGCCTTACCGTATTTTGTTGTGATCCAGCCGCGTCTTATAGCAGGCGGCTATGTCACATTCTTACCATGTTCCTATGAATAGCTGGGTATACATTTTGCCGTAAGGCCCTCCGGAAACAATCCCCACACCGACCCTGTTGTAATTGGAGTTGAGGATATTCTGACGGTGGCCTGCACTGTTCATAAGAGCTGAATGTGCTTGATCCACGGTTCTGGCCCCTGCCAGGTTCTCGCCGGCGGTTCGGTAGCTGATCCCTGCTGATCTCATCATGGTGAAAGGATCGCCGTAAGTCGGGGATGTGTGGCTGAAGTAGTTGTTCACGATCATATCCTGACTCTTCTTCCTGGCCAGGCCTACCAGCCTCAGATCAACTGTAAGCGGAGCAAGACCTGCTTTTGCCCTTTCCTGGTTGATGAGATCCACCATTCTCTGTTCATCAGCAGTCAACCCAGGCGTGGGATTCGGCTGAGGTGTAGGCTCCGGTTTTGGCTGAGGTTTCGGAGCAGGCTGAGGAGTCGGTTGAGGGGTCGGCCTTGAAGGCGTGTAAGAACCCCCACTGTAATACCAGTTGTTCCCTGAATAATAGTAGGTCTTACTGCCTGAATTCGAGTAAGATGTCCCACTCTTATAGTAGTTTGATCCCGATGACGAGTTGTAGTAGTAAGTCGATCCTGAACCGCTGGAATAGTAGTTGTTGCTGGGATACTGATAGCCGTAGCTTCCGGAGCTTGAGTAGTAGTAGGTTGGAGCTGCGAGGACATGTGCAGGCAACGCAAGTGCTACAACAAGGGCAGCTGCAATCATTACTACCAAAGTAATCCGTCTATTCATTTAATTCCCTCCCCTTGGTTCACCTTGCTTTTTATGTTAGAGAGTTATCCATGGGATTTCAATAGGGAAAATCATCCAACATGACCTCTAGCAGCATAGGAATGCTCGTCAAATCTGAATCCAAGGGGATTTTTGAAAGGCTCATTTTTTTTGTGCCGGAAGGCCTATGCCCACAGCCCCAAAACCCGGGACCTGATTACAAGAGTCCAATGCTCATGGGATCTGTTCTGTACACAAAAAGGGGCAAGGTAACTGACACTACCTTGCCCGCAACTGAAATTAAAGACTTATTGCTGTTCTAGCCCGCGTATCCTATTCTTTTCTCCTCGTCCTTACACCGAACGGATACTTTTACCGTTTCAGTCAGGACATCAGCGTAGGTATAGGAGACTCGCTTCACTAATCCGGGTTTATCAGACAACTTCACAACAAACAGCTTGGGGTAAGTGTTTTCAAGGATCCCCTCAGTCTCAAGGACTTTCCTGCGTCCTTGATTTGCCCTGATCATAACCTTCTTACCTACAAAAGGCTCAAGATTTCGCTTAATGATTTCAAGGGCATTCCTGCCTGCCATTTTACCACCTTCCTTGGCGGGCCACACCTAGTTAATTTTAGCACGATTTGGGCTCTGCGTCAAGGAAAATAATAAGTATAACAACATGGTTCTATCGTGTCAATAGGGTTTTTCGTATATATTGGGTAGGCAGGCATTACAGCCCTCAAAAAGAATAGCCCTTCTCTTTATATCTAAAAATTGCTGGAGAATCCTCTTTCCTCCTTAAGAAATCGCGTCATCTGTTCGTTGACATTGTATTAGGTAAGCCTAAACGCAACTTCCCTCTGGTTTCTATGCCTCCGATTCCGTTCAGCCCGCTGATTATGCTTTCAGCGACTTCGTTCACATGAACAACCCTGTCAAAGGGGGTATGGGATATCTTTTCGGCAACGAGGAGCGGGTCAGCGCAATGTATAAATATCCTCTGCGGAGAGCTGGCAAAATTCGCTCCTGCATCGATTAATGCCTCGTAATATGACTGGCATGCCCCTGCGATTATCACAAGGGAATCCTTGTCAGGCTCTATCTGTCGTGCCTTCTTCACAGCTTCCACAAAATACTTTGACGTTCTATAGCTGTCTAAGTTCAGCTTATCGCCTACACGGGTAATCAAGCCGTCATGCCCTGTAAGCACCAGGATATCAGGAAGGTGCTCTCGGAAAAGCGCTGCAACCTTCGATGCTTGCGCCTCTTCTGGGACATAATATCCTACAGCAGGCACATTGAGTTCTTTGTAAAACTTCATGCAGTGTTTCAAATAATCCCCGTCCCCGTCAAGGTGAAGGACTTTTCCCGGGAAATAACTATAATCAATGCCTGGTGGTAGGATTTTATCTTCACGCCCCCTGTGTTCTATCCGGGAATCTTCTGCCATCCGCCTCCGGAATACCTTCTCCACCACTTGCCGTGCTTCTCGGTGAACACTCTCTATCGATGATTCCGCTTCTTCATTATCTATAGTCACAAGGTCATCAATGGGGGCATCTGCCATGAGCCTCATGTTCAAGCCTCGCAGAAGGACCCTTGCAACTTTCATCCGAGCAGTAATTATCTTCAGGACGACGAAGATCACGTCTGAACCGTGAGATCTCCGCGCCACCTTATCTCCAACTCTTACCTCGCCCACGTTCTCCCCTCCAAAGAGACCATGTCCGTGATATGACATAGTATGAGATGGACGAGAAAAAGTGAAGGCTCGTTTCCGGATTCGATGAAGGCATGAAAGCGAAGATTTTGCCTGGTAAACTCATGTAAAACGATGGGTTAAAGAAGAAAAGGAGAAGGCCTAGGGGGATGTGAAACGCGTTCTATTTACTGTGCTTGTCCGCGACTTTTGTAGCGCCGTAGGCATCCGGCTTGATCTTAGCCTCAAATCCGGTGCCTGTTACCATTCCTACAATCTCTCTAATAAGGTCTTTTGTTTCCCCGTTCCTGCCGATATCCAGATGGATCTCGACATTTAAATCCTCGTACCCGCTTTCAGCAAGCTTCTCTGCGAGCCTGCCGGCAATCCCAAGGCTTTTCGCTGTCTCAAAGAAGATCCTCTGTTTCAGGCTCTTTCCGATTTTTTCGTTCTCTTTAGTGTAGTAATACCGTCCGCCTTTCCCCACTCTGTGAATGACTATGGCAGTAACGAAACAAGTATCATCTTTAAGCTGAGAATCGGTGCCGATAATCAGCCTGTACGGGATGCCCGGCATCTCCTGCATATAGCTGACGATATCTGCAAAGGCTTCATCAAAAGTCAATTTCCCTTTTGATGGGCTAACGAACATCATGTTTTTCATCTTGACTAAGCTCACCACGTTCTAATGCGATTGCGTCTGCTATTCGGCCAAATTCCTCCAATGAAACGGTCTCAGCTCGTCGTGTTGGGTCCACTCCAACCCTAGTGAGGATATTCTTTATGCTGTCTTCCTTGACAGAAGCAAGCTCCGGATAGATCTTTCCTGCCATGGAAAGCGCCCTTAGAATTGTCTTTCGCCTTTTTGCGAAGCCTCCCCTGACCACTGCAAAGAATACCTTCTCATCAATTGTCTTAACCCGCGGGGTTTTACGGATCATCATGTTGACAACAGCAGAATTTACCTTAGGTTGAGGCCAAAACGCCTGGGGAGGTA
>MTKW01001873.1_pt2 | contig 12760 bp, 9 predicted proteins | sample 1042761 | NCBI WGS metagenome assembly MTKW01 (sample SAMN06205366, study PRJNA360243) | anaerobic digester metagenome | biome: Wastewater treatment plant; feature: Anaerobic digester sludge; material: sludge; isolation source: anaerobic digester fed with sludge from wastewater treatment plant ...
AATAAAGTATGATAGGTATAGTAAGCCTGCCCCCAATAGTACTAGTACAATATAGCTATAGGGCTTTTTTAGCCGGCTAGTGCAAAAGGATAAAAGTCCCCCTGCTGGCAGTCCAATTGCAAGGTTTATTAGTATAAAACCATATAGGCCTAGCTGATTGTTTAAATAAAGCTTGTTACCGATTATAAGTGAGCAGTAATCCCTGAGACTGGTGGACACTGGTGCTAATGAACCTCCTGGCTCATCAGCAGTTAGGTATAAGCCCGTAGCAGCCCCTAAACACAATAGTAATAGGATAATAAGGCTAGTAACCTGAAAAATAGTATTTCTCATATTAGGATTCTCCTTAATAAATCGGCTTTATTAATTTATTATAGTATATTATATAAGCCCATACAAATACTTAGGCCCTACTTTTCCTATATTTTTGCCACTATATTCTTTTCCAATCCACCATCTGTATCTAGCTAAACTAGCATATAAATTTAAAAAATATTTATTATCGTGTGAAGGAAATTTTAATGTTTTCTAGAATTTAATTATCCATATAATTTAATAGTTTACTTTTTAATGTAAAGCAGTTGCCTGTATGACTTACTCAGACTCCAGCTTAAGTCTTTTCTATTTCACTTCACTGCTAGAAATCTACGGCAGGCCCTTTTACTCACTTCTGCCAGTCGGGTATGGGAGATAGCCTTACATACTATCGCCCTATTAACTTTTGCACAGAAGATCCCAGTACCTATGATAGTAATATACTTATTAAAAATAACATAAAAGGAGAGTCCATCACCCTCCCCCACTACCGATACTGATGGTGAAAAGGAAGAAGTACCAAAGACCGGAGACAAGAGTCTTTCTCTAGTCTACTATGGTCTACTCCTTGCCCTATCAGGACTTGTACTTTTCTACAAAAGGGTAAGGACCTTAAAGGCAAAATAAGGGCTAGTTTAATCTAGGATCCTTAATGCAAAGTTAGGGATAGTTTAATATAGTACCCTTAATGCAAGTTAGGGATAGTTTAATATAGTACCCTTAATGCAAGTTAGGGATAGTCTAAAATAGCTAATATCAAACTAAAGGGCCGGTGAAAACCGGCCCTTTAGTTTAACTTTTTAATTTTTAAGTCCTATCTTAGCTCAATATTTATCTCCCCTATACCCCCTTTTATATCTAGCTCAATCAAGATAGGAGAGGTCTCAGCTGCAGCATTGTAGTATGAACCTGTCTTTTTAGTTAGGTCCTTAGTATTAATTGACCCTATACCACTTGAGATATCTACCTTGACCCCTATATCCTTTGGCAAGTATATAGTTACCTCCCCTATTCCGCTATCAATGGACCCTTTAAAGCCGGTATCCCAATGGCCTGATAGGTCTAGCTCCAGCTCCCCAACACCACAGTCAATTTCCAAACCTGTCAGATTGATACCCCTGAGGTCAAGTTTGTATGAGCCTACACCCAGGTCTAGGTCAAGGCTTGTGGCTATATCACTATTTATGGCCAGGATCCACTCATAGACTGTCTTGTTGACATTTGCCTTCATAGAGGATGGCTGCTTAATTAAAAGCTTGCCCTTTTCGCTTGAATCTCTGTAGTCAACCTCAGGCTTCCACTCTGGTATATTGTACAAAAACTCACCAGAGAAAAGGTCATCACAGCCACCTGTTAGCAAAAGCTCACCTACACCCATATCTATTTTAGTCTCAATAGACTTTGCTTCACCTAGGGCAATTGTGCTAGAAAATGACTCTGTCCTACTTGTTCTACCATCAAAAAGCTCTATATTACATCCCGATAATAGAAAAATACCAATTAGCAATATTATTATAAATGCATTGCCTCTTAGCCTAAATAGTCTCATGAAAATATCTCCTCCTAAATCCTTTTTCTATCCTATTAGACGACAAATAGAAAAAAACCACTTCATAAATATAAAGGCCATAAATATACAAGACAGGTCATAGGAAATTTAAAAAAATTTATTGACTGCTTGCAGGAAAATCCACCAGAATGTAGAACTAAATTAGCCATATACTATAATAGCTTACTTTTTATTCGTAAGGTTATTGTCTGTAGAACATACTCAGATTCAAGCTTGAGTCTTATCATGTTCACTTCACTGCTAGAAAGCTACGGCAGGCTTTTTTATTCACATCTACTAGTCGAGTATGGTAGACAGAGCCTTGCAAAGATTTATCCGGCTACTTGTCAAGAGGCTGACATCAACTATTGGCCGGAGCCTGACAAAAAAGACCTACAAACTTAATATTAAAGGAGGGTTTATTTCTTATGCAAAAAAGAGAATTGCATGTCTTTTTATGCTGGTCTTTTTGCTCACATTACTTGTGCCAACAGGCCTTGTATTAGCAGATGACGCTGATATAATCGTCTCTCCAGGGGACAGCATACAGGATGCTATTGATGAGGCTGAGCCCGGCAATACCATCTTGATAAAAAGTGGTGAATATATAGGAGGCATAAATATAGATAAGCCTCTTACCCTAAAGGGAGAAGACGGCGCTATCATTGAAAGCGAAGGCCAAAGCTATACAATTGGGGTTCTAGAAGGAAATGTAACAATCGATAATTTAAAAATCACTGGGGCTAAAGACTATGAAATCTTAATAGCCGGCGAGAATGCAGATGACTACTCAGAGACCGACAGGAATAAAATCACTGTGACCAATTGCTCATTTGAATCTGTTTCTCCTACTGAAGTTAACGCAGCAATTGCCTTCACAGGCATATTTAAGTATGCAGACATCATAGTAAATAATAACAAAACAAATTCCTACCTAAGTTCAGTAAACTTTTATTTGGAAGATCCCGAGGTTTATAATAGTAATATAGAAATTAAGAATAACATAATAAGCAATGAAGAAATGGATACAGAATACATCAGTATCTATGCTTTTGACCTAGATTTTTATTTTTGTGAAAATCTAAATATAGAGATTTCTAATAACCAAATCATTGGTGGAACTAAAGCTGACAATACCTACAATAGGATATGTGCTATGTACCTCAATAACACAAGGAATAGCAAAATAACAATTACAGATAACAAGCTAACAAATGTAGCTACAGCTGTCATATCCGCTGACTACTCTAGTGAATCAGACCTTGTCATTAAAGGAAACAATTTATCCTTTTCAGAGGGTGAGAGTAGTGATGAAAGTGCATTTGATTTAGCACTTTATGATGGATGCTCCTTACTTATGGAGGACAACTACATAGAACAATACGATGTTGGATTATTGATCTATGAATGTAGTTTTGGCTCAAGTATGACTATAAGAAATAACACAATAGAAGGCCCTAATCCTATACTCTTAAGGAGCATAGGCGACTATAATGGTCCTCAAATGGGGTATCAGGCTCTTTCAGATATTGAAGGTACCGAGCCTATTGATATTGAAATCAGCAAAAATAGGTTGCTAGCCAAAGAGGCGGGGATTATTGTAGAAGGGCTACTAGATAGTGAAACAAACCCAATAAACCTAATAATAAGTGATAACATCATAAGCAGTGACCAACATGGCTTTGCAGTAAATAGTTCTATAGAACTTAATAACCCTAGCTCTGCTGTAATGATCGTAGGAAACAAGATAAATGCTAAGAAATCTAACATTTTAGTCTTTAATGAACCCTACTGGGCACAAGGTTTGGCTACCACTATGGCCTTGACAGACCTTGAAATAATGGAAGAAGGGCAGGATATTCTCCCCCTAATAGTGCGCTATAACAGCTTAAGTAATGAGGCTGCAGTCGATAACTGGGCTGAAGGAAACCTAGATATAAGACTAAACTGGTGGGGTTCTGATGAGGGTCCCGATCAAGATCTACTTTTAGGCAATATCCTCTACGATCCTTGGATGGCAAGCCTTGACCTTGATGCTAGTATCGAAGATGGCAAGGTTACAGCCCTATTTAGCCTATTAGACAGCGATGGCGAAAAGATAAGTGACCAAGGCCTAAGTATCCGCTTTACTGTAAGCGGTGCCAACAGCTTAACCCAGGATATAGCTATAATAGATGGGCTAGCCAGGCTAGAGTACGATAGCACAGCTGACGGTACCGATACAATAAAGGCAGAGCTAGTCTTTGCCGGTGAGACTGATGGGCTAGAGGTAGAAGAAACACTAAAGGTTAATAGTAAGGAGCCAGAAGAGAGTCCTGAACCAACTGATGAGCCTCAAGAAAGCCCTGAGCCTACAGATGAACCACAGGAAAGCCCTGAGCCTACAGAGGAGCCAAAGGAGAGTCCATCACCCTCCCCCACTACCGATACTGATGGTGAAAAGGAAGAAGTACCAAAGACCGGAGACAAGAGCCTTTCCCTAGTCTACTATGGTCTACTCCTTGCCCTATCAGGACTGGTCCTTTTCTACAAAAGGGTAAGGACCTTAAAGGCAAAATAAGGGCTAGTTTAATCTAGGATCCTTAGTGCAAAGTTAGGGATGGTTTAATATAGGACCATTAATACGAAATAAAGGCTAGCTTAAAATAGCTAATATCATATATTAGGGCCGGTAAAAACCGGCCCTTTATTTATAGCTTTCTCAGTTTATCTGGATTTTTCTTCATTAATTTAGGAAAAAAGAAGGAATTTAAATTCCAATATAGTAATATAAATATATTATTGTGCTTGCCTCCATAATTATCATAAAAGAGGCAAGCATTATTATAATTATTTTTAATCAATAGGGGTTTTGGAGGTAACAAAATGAATAAAAAACGACAAGTATCATTTTTACTAGTCCTTCTGATTACTTGCCTATTACTAGTACCGGGTTTATGTTTAGCAGAGGAAGCCGAGCTTGTACTAAAGCCGGGCGATTCCATACAGGAGGCCATAGACTCAGCTAATCCTGGAGCTAAGATTTTGCTTAGCCCTGGTGAATACAAGGAGGATATACTTATAAACAAGTCCCTCACCCTCACTGGTCAAGACGGTGCTATTTTAAATGGCAATATGGCCTATTCCACCATCTTGGTAGAGGCAAGCGGTGTTACAATCAGCAATCTAGAAATTAAAAACGCCTCAGCCTGGGACATCATGGTCTCAGCAGGGGTAAATAACGAATATTCTCAGACCGATAGATTTAGCTTTAAGGTAAATAATTGCAAGCTAACTAGCTATTTTGACAATGCTAGCGCCTGTGGTATTGCCTTTTCAGGGGACTTTAAGTATGCAGATATTGAAATTAGCGATAACATAATAAAGGACTACCATTATCATATAAGCTTTGGCAANNTGCCACGAGCTAGCAGGTGACAATTTAGTCAGGCCCCTTGACCTTATCTTTGCAGATTCAGACAATCTAAATATACAGCTTGAAAACAACACGATCATAGCTGATGCTCCTAACAGTAGTAGTTTAAAGGATACAAGGGCAATAGACCTTGCCAATCTTAAAAACAGCCAGGTTTCCATCAGCAAAAACAGTATGGAGAACATATCACAGGGAGTCCACCTAAGCGGTGACAAGGCTGAATTTAGCTTTACTAAAAATACTATGACCTTTTCAAAAGACCTAGCCAGTCAGGATGATTACGCCTTTTATGTAGGGGCACTACCAAACTCAAGCCTGCTTTTTGAAAACAATGAGATCAGCCACTACCATTATGGCCTCTACTTTGACAGTAGCGGTACAGAATCAGGCCTGCTTTTTAACGATAATAGTATTGAGGCCAAGGTCCCTGTTTATGTTAAGGGAATATCGGGCGAAAAGGGCTCAGCCTCTGCTAATAGCAGGATCATTATTAGCAACAACAGATTAGCAGCAGAGACTTCTGCCTTTTTGCTAGGGAATATAAATGATAGTAGTAGCTCCTCTATTTCCCTTAGTGTAAAGTCTAATAATATAGCTAGCCAAAAGGATGCTATCATCTTTGACAGGGCCTTTGAGCTAACAAATTCTAATTCCTTTATTAGCTTTACGGCAAACAGCATATCAGCAAATAATACCCTAATTGGGCTAAATGAGGCTAATCGTGAGACAGTTTTAGAAGCTCTAACCTTTAGATACAACTATCTAAAGCTAGCCGACAAGGGCAAGATTGAAAACAAAAGTGTATATGCCCTTGATATCCTTTTAAACTGGTGGGGCCAAGACCAAGGGGCAGATCCTGATAGGATAGTTGGTAGCTGCCTGTATGAATACCACCTGCAATCCTTGGACCTAGAAGTCGAGGCCTTGGGCAGCCAAGTAAATGCCCTAGCTAGAATCAGAGATAACTCCAATAATATAATCACTAACACAGACCTAACCGTTCGCTTTACCGTCAATGGGGCCAACAGCCTAGTAAAGGACCTGACCCTAGCTGAGGGTGAGGCTAGCCTACAATATGATAGTGAGGCTAATGGAAACGACACAATAAAGGCTGAGCTTATCTTTGCAGGAGAGGTCCAGGACATGAATAATGACCTGACCCTGGCCGTTAAAAAGAAGGAGGAGCCCCAGGAGGCAAAAGACCCCTCCCCCACTACTGGCCAGCAGTCCGATGACAAAGACACTAGTTCAGGCCAGGGTTTAGATAATAAGGTCTTACTTTTTATTATTGCAGGAGCAGTAGCCTTAATTGTAATAGTAGTCCTACTTGTCCTCTTAACCCGAAAGAAGCCTCAGTCAGGCAAGGCTGATAGGACACAGTAATAAAAGGGCCTAGGATTTATTAGGCTAAAATTTCCTAAAATAGTACTTGACAAAGTTTGTAGCCTATAGTAATATTGCCTAAATTAATATTGCAAAACCGATGAGGCGGAGATAAAGGTGGCCATGCTCCCACAGAGAGTCTGCGTTGCTGAGAGTCAGATGGAAAACAAGTCATCAAATGGACCGCTGAGGGTGTAGTCAAATCATAGTCCCTTGACTATGAGAGTATTCTACAACGTGAGGCATACGTAAGTTGCCGGGGGTATGTTAGTACCCTGCTAAGTGTACGACTTGTTTTCGTAAATCAAGGTGGCACCGCGGATAGCCTAATTCGTCCTTGACAGAATCCTAATAATTCTGTCAGGGACTTTTTTATTTACTGACAGAATAGAAAGCGAGGTAATCATGTTCTATCCAAGCCTAAAAGAAGTTCAAAAACTAGCCAGGTCAGGCGATTTTAAAACAGCCCCTATAAGTATGGACCTATTATCAGATCTTAAGACCCCAATTGAGGTCCTAAGAATCCTTAAAAATGTTTCTAGCCACTGCTATATGCTAGAGTCGGTCATAGATAATGAAAAATGGGGCCGGTATACCTTTCTAGGCTATGATCCCAAAATGGAAATTACCTGCCTAGATGGGGAAATGAAAATCGGAGACCAGACCCTTAGAACTAGTCAGCCGGAAAAATACATAAGGCAGGTCCTCAAAGACTACAAGAGTGCATCCATCCCTGGCCTTCCTAGCTTTACAGGAGGACTTGTAGGTTACTTTTCCTATGACTATCTAAAGTATGGTCAGTCTGATCTTAGACTTGATGCCTTAGATAGGGAGGGCTTTATGGACCTTGACCTAATGCTCTTTGACAAGGTTATTGCCTTTGATAACTTTAAGCAGAAAATCATCCTTATTGTAAATATCTTTTTAAATGACTATGAATCTGAGTACGAGCGGGCAAAGAAAGACCTGCTAAAGATGGCAGACCTAATCTGCAAGGGGCAGGCCAAGGTAGAAAAGGCTGGCAGGTTAAAATCAAAGATCATACCCTTATTTGATAGGGACAGGTATATAGGCATGGTAAGGCAGGCCCTAGACCATATCAAAAGGGGTGACATCTCTCAAATCGTTCTGTCAAACCGCTTTGAGGCTAAGTATGAGGGTAGCCTCCTTAACTGCTATCGGATTTTACGTTCAATAAACCCNNGAGACCCTGGTAAGGCTAGAGGCAGGGGTCCTTCATACCTTTCCCCTAGCTGGTACCCGGCCCCGGGGCCAGACCGAAGAAGAGGACAAAAGGCTGGAGGCTGAGCTTTTGGCTGACCCCAAGGAGCTAGCCGAACACGATATGCTAGTTGACCTAAGCCAGTATGATCTTGAAAAAATCTGCACTAGCGGCAGTGTAGTAGTAGAAAAGTACCACTCAATAGAGCGGTATTCCCATGTTATGCACATTGGGTCAACTGTTAGGGGTGACCTAGCTGAAGGCAGGGATGCCCTAGATGCTATAGGAGCCATCCTACCGGCAGGAACCCTATCTGGTATGCCAAAGCTTAAATCCTGCCAGCTTATCAATGATATTGAAAATAACAAGCGGGGCATATACGGAGGTGCCATAGGCTACCTGGACTTTACCGGTAACATGGACACCTGCATAGCTATCCGTATAGCCTACAAAAAGAATAACAAGGTCTTTGTCCGAAGTGGTGCAGGTATCGTGGCAGGCTCTTTGCCAGAGAGGGAGCATGAGGAGTGCCTAAACAAGGCAAGGGCCCTAATAAAGGCTCTAGAGCTAGCAGACCAGCTGGGCTAGTAGGAACTAAGATGAGAGAGGGTCTAGATATATTGAAATAAGGGACAGTCAAGTTTATAAGAAAAGAATCTGCAAAGAAAAGGACCATAAAGGAGGAGAAAATGATAAAGGAAGCTATTAAAAAAATCGTAGACAAGCAAGACCTAAGCTATGAAGAGGCCTATGGTGTAATGAGCGAGATAATGAGCGGGCAGACCAGCCAGGTTCAAAATACTGCCTTTTTAGCAGCCCTTTCAACCAAGAGCACAAAGGCTGAAACCATAAGTGAGATTATGGGCTGCGCCAATGCAGTAAGGGACCATGCCCTAAGGATAGACCATGATATGGACCTGTTTGATATAGTAGGTACTGGTGGTGATGGGTCTTTAAGCTTTAACATTTCTACCACCTCTGCCCTAGTTCTAGCTGCAGGAGGGGTCAAGGTTGCAAAGCATGGTAACAGGGCAGCCTCCTCTAAATGTGGTACTGCCGATTGCCTAGAGGCCTTGGGGGTAAAGATTGACCAGCCACCTGAAAAGTGTCTTGACCTCCTAGAATCTATAGGCATATGCTTTATATTCGCCCAAAAATACCACCAGTCCATGAGGCATGTGGGGGCCATCCGCAAGGAGCTTGGCATACGGACAGTCTTTAATATCCTAGGACCCCTGGCAAACCCTAGCTCCCCTACTATGATGCTATTAGGGGTCTATGATGGGTCCTTGGTGGAGCCTTTGGCCAAGGTCCTCCATGGCCTAGGCGTTAAACGGGCCATCGTAGTCTATGGCCAGGATAGGCTAGATGAAATCTCCATGAGTGCCCCTACAAGTGTGTGTGAGCTTGACAATGGTAGGCTTACCAGCTATGAGCTTTGCCCTGAGGACTTTGGCCTTAGGACCTGCGAGAAGGCTGACCTAGTTGGGGGCTATCCACAGGAGAATGCAGCCATAACTAGGGCTATCCTGTCGGGAGAAAAGGGGCCAAAAAGGGATGCGGTCCTACTAAATGCCGGTGCAGGCCTATATATAGCAGGCAAGGCCGAAAACATAGGCCAGGGCGTAAATCTAGCCGCTAGCCTGATTGACACAGGCCAGGCCATGGAAAAGCTAGACCAGTTTATAAAGGCTAGCAATTAGGGTGAAGGCTATGAAAACTATCCTAGAAACAATCGCCGACTACACAAGGACTCGGGTCCAAAATGACAAGGCCAGGCTTGACCTAGACCAGCTAAGGGACCTAGCCAGGGCAAAGGGACCTGCAGACGGGTCTGCCTTTGAAGAGGCCTTAAAAAAGCCTAAGATGAGCTTTATCTGCGAGATTAAAAGGGCCTCTCCCTCAAAGGGCATAATCTCAGAGGACTTTCCCTATCTTGAGATTGCAAGAGACTATGAGCAGGCAGGAGCAGAAGCAATTTCCTGCCTAACTGAGCCAAAATGGTTTCTTGGTTCGGATAGAATTTTTAAAGATATAAGGGCAAATGTGGCTATCCCAATGCTACGCAAAGACTTTGTGGTTGATGAATACCAAATATACCAGGCCAGGCTATTAGGGGCAAGTGCCATCCTCCTTATCTGCTCAATCTTAGATAAAGACACTATCGCTAAATATCTTAACCTTGCTGACAGGCTAGGCCTAGCTACCCTAGTAGAGGCCCATGACGAGGCTGAGGTAAAAAGCGCTATCTCAGCAGGGGCCAGGATAATAGGAGTAAACAACCGTAACCTAAAGGATTTTTCTGTAGACACCAATAACTCCATTAGGCTCCGCCAGCTCGTGCCAGATGATATAGTCTTTGTAGCAGAAAGCGGGATAAAGAGTCGAGAAGATNNTTTATTATAAACTATCCAAAAAGCAAAAGGAGCCTGTCCCCAGAGGACCTATCTCCCCTGCTAGCTAGACTAGGCACTCATATTAGTCCGGTTGGGGTCTTTGTAGACCAGCCACTAGACCTAGTTGCTGGTATTTTAAACAGGACAAAGATAGCTGTTGCCCAGCTACATGGCAAAGAGGATAATGAATATATTGCCAGGCTAAGACTTAAAACTAGCAAGCCCATCTGGCAGGCCTTTGAGGTTACGGGCATAGAGGATATAGATAGGGCCGTAAATAGCCAGGCTGACCTTGTCCTGCTCGACGCTGGCAAGGGGGCAGGCCTAGCCTTTGACTGGACCCTTTTAGAGGGCTTTCCAAGACCCTTTGCCCTTGCAGGAGGACTAAGGCTAGACAANNCTTTCAAAAGTTAGTCTTATAAAGGATAATCCTATAGAGGCTAATCATACAAAGGATAAACTTTCAAGAACTAATCCTATAAAAGCTAAGCCTTCAAAGGCTAATCTACTAAATCTAGTCTTTATCTAGTCTTTCAAGGGCTAATACTATAGGGGCTAATCTACAATAGCTAATCCTACAGCTTAAGTATAGACAATTATAAGAAACGGAGATGAATATTTTATGACTATGAGCAGAGGGCGGTTTGGGGTCCATGGGGGCCAGTATATTCCTGAGACCCTTATGAATGCAGTCCTAGAACTGGAGCAGGCCTATAACTACTACAAAAATGATCCAAAATTTAAGGCTGAGCTTACAGACCTTTTAAATGAGTATGCAGGCAGACCCAGCCCCCTTTATTTTGCCAAGAGGCTGACAGAGGACCTAGCTGGTCCTAAAATCTACCTAAAGCGGGAGGACCTAAACCATACAGGCTCACACAAGATAAACAATGTCCTTGGCCAGGCCCTTTTAGCAAAAAAGATGGGCAAAAAGCGACTAATTGCCGAGACCGGTGCTGGCCAGCACGGGGTTGCAACTGCCACTGCAGCAGCCCTTATGGGGCTAGAATGTGTGGTCTTTATGGGAGAGGAGGACACAAAACGCCAGGCCCTAAATGTTTATAGGATGAAACTGTTAGGGGCAAAGGTAATACCAGTAACTAGTGGTACTGCTACTCTAAAGGACGCGGTGTCTGAAACCATGCGAGAATGGACCAGGCGGATAGATGATACCCACTACTGCCTTGGGTCTGTAATGGGCCCCCACCCCTTCCCCACCATGGTTCGGGACTTTCAGGCAGTTATATCAAGGGAAATAAAGGACCAGGTCATGGAAAGGGAGGGTCGCCTACCTGATATGGTCATAGCCTGTGTAGGTGGTGGTAGCAATGCCATAGGAGCCTTTTACCACTTTATAGATGACCCATCGGTCCAGCTTATCGGCTGTGAGGCAGCCGGTAGAGGCATTGATAGCCTAGAGACAGCCGCCACCATAAATACTGGTAGTATGGGGATCTTTCACGGCATGAAGTCCTACTTTTGCCAGGATCAGAACGGCCATATAGCCCCTGTCTACTCCATTTCAGCAGGTCTAGACTATCCAGGTGTCGGTCCTGAACANNCATGCCCTTGCCTATGCAATAAAGATAGCCCCCAAGATGGATAAGGACCAGCTTATGGTTGTCAATGTCTCAGGCCGGGGCGACAAGGACTGTGCTGCTATAGCAAGATACAGAGGTGAAAATATAAATGAGTAAAATAAAAGAAGCCTTTAAAAATAAAAAAGCCTTTATCCCCTTTATTAGCTGTGGTTACCCGGACCTTGACTTCACCGCCGACCTGGTAAGGGCCCTAGCTGATAATGGAGCTGACCTAATAGAGCTGGGTATCCCCTTTTCAGACCCTACAGCTGAGGGTCCAATTATCATGGAGGCTAGTAGCAAGGCCCTAGCTGGAGGGGCCACTATAGACAGGATCTTTGATATGGTCAGCCAGCTTAGAAGAGATGTTAGGGTCCCTATGGTATTTATGACCTATGCCAATCTAGTCTTTTCCTATGGTATAGATTCCTTTGCCAAAGAGTCTGCTAAGCTAGGTATGGACGGTCTTATCCTGCCAGATGTCCCCTTGGAGGAAAAGGAGGAGTTTGCGCCCGCCTTTAGAAAATACGGGCTAGACTTTATCAGCCTGATTGCCCCTAGCTCTAGAGATAGGATAGGGCTAATAGCCAGCCAGGCAGAGGGCTTTTTGTACTGTGTATCCTCTCTTGGCGTAACAGGTACCAGGGACCATATCACAACTGACATAAAGGGGATGGTTGACAGGGTAGGCTTGTCCAATCCTGATATCCCCTGCGCCATAGGCTTTGGCATTTCAAATCCTGACCAAGCCAGACAGCTATGCCAGTATGCAGACGGTGTTATTGTGGGCTCTGCCCTTATGAAGCTGGTAAAGGACCATGGCAGGACTGCTCTAGGTCATATAATTGACCTATCAAGGCAGATAAAGGCAAGCATAAATGAATAGTTTATCCTAACAAA
>MTKW01007439.1_pt1 | contig 12753 bp, 10 predicted proteins | sample 1042761 | NCBI WGS metagenome assembly MTKW01 (sample SAMN06205366, study PRJNA360243) | anaerobic digester metagenome | biome: Wastewater treatment plant; feature: Anaerobic digester sludge; material: sludge; isolation source: anaerobic digester fed with sludge from wastewater treatment plant ...
GCAGAGAGCGTCTTCAGCGAGCTGGGAGAGAAAGGGTATGATGCAGTTTTTGCGGCTACCGGCGCCTATTATGATTCCATAACCAGGGTAGCCCCGCAGTACCCCGATACAAAATATGAATTCTATTACTGGCCGCCCTTTGAAACCATAGATAACCTGAGGGTGCATGGCCACAATGGATATGAAGCGGAGTATCTGGCAGGCATGGTTGCCGGAAAAATGACGGAAAGCAATGTTATCGGTTACATCGCCTCTTTCCCATGGTCGTACCTGTTTGTGCATGTAAATGCTTTTGCATTGGGGGTGCAATCTGTTAATCCGGAAGCGGTTGTAAATGTGGTATGGACAAACAGTTGGCATGATCCGGCAACGGAGAAGGAAGCCGCTTTAAGTTTGATCGATATTGGCGCGGATGTGATCAAGCAGATCTGCAACTCAGCTGCTGCGCAGGTGGAAGCCCAGAAGCATGGCATCTACAGTATGGCTATGTATATAGATAACAGCGAATTTGCGCCGGAAGCTCACCTTGTATCACCCATACACAATTGGGGGATCTATTACGCCAAAGTGATCAATGAGATTAAGCAAGGTAAATGGAATAACAAGCATTACGAAGATGGTCTGGATACAGGAGTTATTGCCCTGAGCGATTTTAATGAAGTTGTCCCCGAAGAGGTGCGGGAAATGGTGGAAGCAAAGAAGCAGGAAATCATATCAGGGGACTTTTTCATCTACGAGGGACCCATTAAATCTCAGGATGGGGTGGTCCAGATTGCTGCAGGCGAAAGGCCGGCAAGCGAAGATCTTTACTTGATGACCTGGCTGGTTGAAGGCATTGTGGGGACCACCGAGTAAGTTTTGCAGGTAGTTACATTACATCTGGGATGTTGTGGGCATACCGGATGATGCAGTGGCGCTCCAAAGCTTACATCCCGGGTAACTGAAGCCTGTGTTTGCAAAGATAAATAATGCTCAAGGCCGTCTTCCAGATGGCATACAGGGTTACCCTGGCCGGATAGCATGGCCTTGGGCATTCAGTCTTTCGTGATGATAGGGCGGCCCCGGGCAAACATTGAGGCCAATGGCAGGAAAGGGCGCCCCGGGTGTGAGGGCGGGGGTATATATGAATCAACAGAGATCGAAAGCGGAAAGCATGAAAGTCGGCGCACGATGCGATCCAGGGGAGCTTAAGGACAGGTAATCAAGGTGGCGGGGTGATCTGCGATGCAGGTAGAGATGAAAAATATAGTAAAAAATTTTCCGGGCACCAGGGCCTGCGACAATATCAGCTTCGGATTAAAAAAAGGTGAAATTCATATTTTGCTTGGCGAAAATGGTGCGGGCAAAAGCACTCTCATGAATATACTCTCCGGGCTTTACTTGCCTGACCAGGGTGAAATATATGTAAAGGGGAAGCAGGCAAATATCAAGTCGCCTCGGGATGCCTTCGATCTGGGAATAGGTATAGTCCATCAGCACTTTAAGCTGGTTTCGGCTTTCACCGTTGCTGAAAATATTGTACTTGGATCCAAAGACAAAAAAATAAATCACAAATTCATAAAAGAGGAACTCTCCTACATGTTCCATAAATACGGTGCGGCGCTGGATTTTAACAGTGTCGTGGAACACCTTTCGGTGGCCGCCCAGCAAAAAGTCGAAATTCTGAAGGTGCTCTATCGTCAGACAGATACCCTGATTCTGGATGAGCCTACAGCCGTCCTGACGCCCCAGGAGGTGGATGATCTGTTTGTCTTTTTAAAGGATATGAAGGGCAGAGGGAATTCCATTATATTAATTACTCACAAAATAAATGAAGCCATGGCCATAGCAGATCGCATTACAGTCTTGAGACAGGGGCGCCTGGTTGACACCATGGATGCAGATGGGATTACTGTTGATGAGTTGAATTACCTGATGGTGGGACAGGATATGCCGGCCAGGCATATCAAATCGCCTGCCGTACCGGGCAGGAAAATATTAAAAATGGAAAATGTTGATGTCATCGACGAAAAGGGTATTCCCAGGCTGAGCAATGTGTCTTTGGAGATATACGGGGGCGAAATTTTAGGGGTTGCAGGAGTCAGTGGAAATGGTCAAAAAGAGCTGGCGGAAGTAATTTACGGACTTTGTGAACCGGAGTCCGGAAAAATATTTATTGACGGAAAAGATTTAACCGGTTGTTCTCCCAAAACAGTGATCAACTCCGGAGTCAGTTTAATTCCCGAGGACCGTTTGTCTACCGGTCTAGTACCAAACATGAATGTTATGGACAATGTTATGCTCACGAAAATCAATTACGGGGAGTACAAAAACAGGTGGGTCCTAAATTATGCCGCCATAACCGAGTACTGCAGAAAACTTGTAAAGGATCATCAAATAAAGCTGAGCGATCTCGGGGACCCCATAAAGGGGATGTCCGGCGGAAATTTACAGAAGCTGCTTATCGCCAGGGAAACATCCAAAAGGCCGTCATTGATCATAGCCGCATATCCCTTCCGGGGCTTGGATATATCGGCTGTTGATGCCGTTCGCAACATATTGCTTGAACAGCGCAAGGCCGGGGCTGCTATTATGCTGATTTCGGAGGATCTGGATGATCTGATACAGATAGCAGATCGGATAGCTGTACTTTACAAGGGCAGAAATGTAGGTGTTGTTGATGCTGGTAAAACGAACAAAAGGGAAATTGGCTTGTTGATGGCCGGCGGCAAGGAGAGCGGGGGTGGCAGCAGTGCAAGGGCTGTGGCTCCGCCAGGATGATCAGGCATAACACCTGAACAATAGCATGTAAAATAGATCCAGGCAGGAAGGCGGGTATTACGATGAAGGCAGTCAGCGTTAAGCTACCAGCATTGCAGTTTAAAAAACGTTTAGTCTCCTCCAGATTTATGGCGGGTTTGGTGCCGGTGCTGTCAATAGTACTGGCTGTAATTATGGGGGCCATATTGATAAAAATAGCCGGATATAACCCCCTGATTATCATACCGTCATTGGTAAAAACATCTTTCGGCTCCAGGCATGGTCTTACCGAAACGATTCTGGTGGCTGCCGCATTGATATTTACCAGTTTGTCGGTGGCTATAGCCTTTCGGATACGGTTCTGGAGTATCGGCGCCGAGGGACAGATGATTATCGGAGCTATCGTTACCAGCTGGGTGGCCTTGTTTGCTCCAGAAATGCCGAGATTTGCCATGCTGTTGACGATTATAATTGCCAGCGCGCTGGCGGGAGCAATATGGGCCTTGATAGCTGCCATTCCCAGGGTTTACCTGGGTACAAATGAGATTGTGACAACATTGATGTTAAACTATGTTGCATCCTCGGTTATGCTTTATTTGATCCATGTACCCTGGAAGGATCTCAGCGTCAGGGTGGTGATGAGTCCGCCTTTCAGGGAAGCAGCCATATTGCCCAGGCTGGGCGGCTCCCGAATCCATATCGGGTTTGTATTTGCCATAATAGCCGCCATTCTTCTGTATGTCCTGATAAGAACGACAAAATTCGGATATATAATTCGCGCTGTTGGTGAGAGTAGCAGGGTGGCCAGGTACGCGGGGATGAACATTTCATCCGTTACCTTGATGGTTGTCGGCATTAGCGGCGCATTGGCCGCATTGGCCGGTATGGGTGAAGTGGCAGGTGTTACCCTGCGCTTGAAACGGGATATCATGCTGGGCGGTTTTGGCGGTTACGGTTATACAGGGATCATAATTGCCTGGCTGAGCAATTTGAATCCCTTGACCTGTGTTGTTGTCTCGGTTCTATTTGCGGGGCTTCTAGTTGGCGGTCACAGTATGCAGATAATGGGCCTACCCATTGCAATAGTCAATGTGTTTACCAGCATCATACTGATATTTTTGATGGGATGCTCCATATTGGTGAACTATCGAATAAGCATATCATGGAAGCATGTGCAGATAGCAGGCAGGAAGGCGGCAAACAGCTAGGCGGGCCTTCCAGTCTGGCCCTTTCAAGTGGACAATTCTATCCAGGAGATGATCACATTATGACAGCCGGTCCGGATCTGATAATTCGCAGAGCAAAAATTTCAGGGTGCAGTAAAAATCAAGATATAGCCATTGCCGGCGGAATAATCAGGCAAGTTGCCGACAAGATAGCGGAGAGCAGCGGTGTGGAGATAGATGCAGGCGGCAATCTGACCATTCCGCCCTTTGTGGATCCCCATCTGCACCTGGATTCTGTGTTAACCGCCGGATATCCCAGACACAATATCAGTGGCACTCTGTCCGAAGCTATTGCCATCTGGAGCGAGAGGAAAGCAAAACTTACCGATGCAGATGTGAAAAGAAGGGCCCTGGAGGCCATTAAATGGTCCGTAGTCCAGGGAACGCTCTTTATCCGAACTCATGTGGATATATGCGAGCCCGGTTTGACCGCTTTGAAAGCGATGATCGAAATCAAGGAACGCGTTAAAAGCTTTGCCGAGCTGCAAATTGTTGCTTTCCCCCAGGACGGCATAGTTAAATATCCAGGCGGCGCAGAGCTAATGGATCTGGCGCTCAGCATGGGCGCCGATGTGGTTGGCGGCACCCCTCACTGTGAATGGACCAGGGAGGATGGGCTTAAAAGTCTGGATATTGTTTTTGAACTGGCCCAAAGGCATCAAAAAAATATCGATGTACACATTGATGAAACGGATGATGATCATTCCAGGTTTACCGAGTATCTGGCCTCCAAGAAAATCAGGGAGTCATTTTCCGGCAGTGTAACTGCAAGTCACACTACGGCCATGCATTCCTATAACAACGCTTATGCAAGTAAAATTATAGAGTTGATCAGGGCATCGGGTCTTCATGTAATCACCAACCCGCTGGACAATATCTCTCTGCAGGGTCGCTTTGACACCTATCCCAAGCGCAGAGGGTTAACGCGGGTCAAGGAGCTAATGGATGCAGGTGTAAATGTGGGAATCGGGCATGACTCCATCATGGATCCTTTCTATCCCCTGGGCAAAGGCAGCATGCTCGAAGCGGGGTTTATGTGTTTAAATGTTGCACATATGACCGGCTACAGGGAAATGCAGCAAATATTCGATGCCCTGACCTACAATTCTGCAAGAATCATGGACATTGATGGGTACGGAACCGCAGAGGGGAGCAGGGCGAACCTGGTGGTGCTGAATGCCGGCAGCGAAATAGATGCGCTGCGCCTGGGGGCAGAGGCGCTTTACGTGATCAAGAATGGAAAAATAGTCGCACAGACCGAACCGGCAAAACGTAGATTCTATAAAGAAGAGGTCAGGTTGTCAGCGTCGGGTCTCCATGATCGGGACAGTGAGGGCTCCGGGTTGCGGCAAACAGGGCCCTGTAAAAAATGATGGGATAAAAGGGCGCAGCTGTATGGATGTCGCTTCAAACCTCGGAGAGGCAGGATCTGTGCAGGCTGTGAAAGTGTGCGAAGAGCGGTGCTGTGCGCAAAATTTAAAGCGCGTTAACTTATAAATGAAAGGGTGATCGCCAGTGGTTGAAAGGCAGATATCGATGATCATACGCGGCGGCACAGTTGTTACCATGGATCGGGACAGGAGAATCATTCCGGGGGGATCTGTTGCCATTGATCGGGATAGGATAGTTGAAGCCAACACCGATGAAAATATTATGGCCAAATACAGGACGGATCAAGAAATAGATGCCCGGGGCAAAGCAGTATTGCCTGGTTTGATCAATGCCCATGCGCATGTAGCACCCATACTGCTGCGGGGAGGTCTCTCTCCGGATCGCACTCTTTTCGATTGGCTAATCAATGTTTTAAGCCCGGGCGTCTCCAGGTTTACCAACAGGGATGCCGCGGTAGCCACAACACTGTTCTGTGTTGAATCTGTACGCCGGGGAACAACAACATTTGTGGACAATGCGAACCCTGCTGACGATGAAATCATCAAAGAAACAATAGGATCATTTGACCGCTGCGGCGTGCGGGCCATATATGCAATGATGTTTAATGATCAGGCCGCCCACAGTTCGCTAATAGAGGCTTTCAAACTGAAAGAACGTGAGATCAAACACCCGCTTCACTGCGTGCCTCTGGAAGATAGCGAAAGCGCCTTGTCATTTATTGAGCAAACGATAAATAAATATCATGGTGCTGCCGGTGGCAGGATCAGCATTTGGCCCTCCCCGGGCATGGCCGACCTTGTCTCGGAAAAGGGCTATATGGGTGCTTTGGCGCTGGCCGGGAAGTACAATACCATGGTTACGACCCATGTGTGCGAAACAAGGCAGGAATCAAAAATGCACGATCTGACCATTCCGGAATATATGGCCAACATAGGTTACTTGAATGAGAAGCTATTGGCCGGTCATTGTGTTTGGATGACCGACAGAGATCTATACCTTTTGAAAATGTTCGATGTCAAGGTGGCCCACCAGGCCGTCAGCAATCAATACCTGGGATCAGGGGTGGCTCCGATTACCAGGATGACAAATTTGGGCATCACGGTGGGATTGGGGACGGATGATCCGAACTGTAATGACAGCGTTAATATGTTTTCAGATATGAAGCATGCCGCGTTAATTCAAAAAGCGGTCAATGTTGATGCTGCTGCGATGACGGCGGAAAAAGTGTTGGAGATGGCCACCATTGACGGAGCTAGATGTGTTGGAATGGAACATGATATCGGCTCTATCGAAGAAGGGAAAAAGGCGGATATTATCCTGGTCAATTTGAATTATTCTCACCTGAAACCCTGTCATCATCTTCCCGCTGTGATGGTGTACCAGGCAAATGGCAGCGAAGTGGATACAACGATTATTGACGGCAGGGTGCTGATGACCAATGGGGAACTTACCTTCATGTCGGAGCAGGAAGAGGCGGCCCTGATGGATGAAGCCCAGGCATGCTCCGACGCTATTGTTGAAAGAGCCGGTATGCATAAACTTAAAAACCGCGGATGGCAAAGATTCAGGATCTAGTTTTGGAAAGGCTCCGTACAACTCATGTTGCTCCATGGCGTTTTTTAAAATGGTTAAGGGCTCAATTCGCCGAATAAACAGGTGAAATTGAGCCCAGATCCGTTTGCATGTATTTGCCATGCGCGCACCAACATCAAAATATGATTTCCGGGGAGAAACAGCCGCAGATGCCGTCGGTTTTACAGGCTAACATTGATGATGGTATAGAGATTGACCGCCAACTCCAGGTTCAGGGCATCCGTGGGATTGTTGAACTTTATGCCGGTTAACTCCTCAATTTTACTCATCCTATAGATAGCAGTATTGTAGTGGACAAAAATATCCTTGGCGGTATTTCGTAAATTGCGTCCGGTACGATAGTAAGCGCACACTGTTTTTAGCAGCTCGCCACCCTTCTCCCGATCGTAATCCAGTATAGGGCGCAGATACTCCATCACAAAATTATTCAATTCTTCCCTCGTTTTCCCGGCCAGAACACGATAAAAACCCAGGTTGTTGAAATGAAGCAAAGCCGGGCGATTGGACAGAAGCTTGCAAATCCTGAGGGCTTCCCGGGCTTCCTTGTAGCTCTGGGATATATTCCGGGCGCCATTGTAGATCCGTCCCACACCACCTTTTATATCCTGAATGTAGGGGATCCCTTGCAAGTAGTGTTCCAACTCTNNTTTCGAAGATTTATGGAAAATACCTTGCCCCTGTTCACCAGGTCTTCTTCATCTTCAAAGTCGCGTAAAAGCAGGATATCCAAAAACTCGTTGCTATAGTACTGCTCTGTCTGGAAAACGGTGCTCTGCCTTAAAAATTCCAGGGCGGCGATGGTGGCCGATCCCTCCAGAATCAGAATCTCGAGTTCACTGATCGGGTTATAGCACAAAGAGTAAATGTTGCCAAATATATGCTTGTCAGCCACTATGGGCAAGCTGATCAGCACCTGTTTTTGCGAGTTGTTGTTCTGCTGGGAAAAGGTTTTTGTCTCATAATAGATCTGAGGAGCGGTGTTGATGTTCAGTACATCTTCATTGGGGATCATGGTATCGCCGTTTTTCAGCAAAGCGGGCTGATCAAAATTAACTGAAGCAGTAATGTTACCGCTTAAATCTTTAATGGCTACCGGATTGTTGATCAGCTTTGCTGTCTTCTCACATAACTCTGACAGGGGACTCCTTTTTAGGACTGCATTCATCAGATCTTTATGTGATTTGTCCAATATCTGCAGCACCAATGTCTGCTTGCTGGATATTGCGCCAAGGATAGGCGCGATTATTTCAGAAAAATTCAAATCATAGGGAATTTCCAGCAGCGGTATTCCATATTGATTGGCATGCTCGATAATGTCATTATCTATTTCTTTGATAAATCTTTTGGGTTTAATTGCCAGAGCTGCGCATCCCTTGTCAGCCATTCTGGGGATTAGCTGTTTCATCAGCTCCGGGTTCTCCCGGAAAGAATAACCCGTTGTCAGTAAAAATTCTCCCTCTTTAAGGTGATCCACAATATCGGGTATTTCAATAATGTTGACCAGCCTGATAATCCGCTCGACCCCCTGGCTTCCGCCTACGAGATGGAGCCGGTTCAACGTGCCGAGCGATATGGCCTGGGCAACAGTTATTCCCAACTTTTTCTCCATCTTTCCGGAGCCCCCCTCACTGGATATTTTCCCTGGATGCTGCCGGCAGGTGCCATTTTTGCTTGAAGTGTCCTGCTGTTTTCCAGGATATCTTAATTCTTGATTGTCGAATTGGGCGCTGCCTTCATTATATCCGGCTGTACCAAGGCAGGCAATATCATTAAATGGATGTGCCTGCGTGGCTTCTGATCATCCTCCGGTTTCCATTTTATCAAAGCAAAAACCCCGGAAGATCAAGCCTTTCCGGGGTTTTATGCTGGTGGGCCATCCAGGTTTCGAACCCGGGACACCCTGATTAAGAGTCAGGTGCTCTACCAGCTGAGCTAATGGCCCTTATACATAGGATTTTACTACAATGCAGGGAGTAATACAAGCTTTTTTGGCTTATTTCTGGAGGATTGCCATGCGGGTATTATTCCGGCGAGCGAAGGAAGCCGGCCCCTTCCTGCCTCCTTGTGCGGGTTCAGGGATCGGGATCGTTGTTTGGCCGGCCCGGTTTGCCCCGGTCTTGTTTATATCTTTCAAATTTATTCAAGACGGCGGGATTGGCCTTGAGAAATTTATAGAGCAGCTTGATTTTATTGAACGCATTCAGGCTCAGATGATGCTCGATCATCTCTGTGTCTCGCAGCAAGCAGCTGTCCTTGACTCCAATAAGCCTGAGGAAATTTTCGATAAGGATATGGCGTTTAAGCAAAAAGCTGCCCAGCTTTATTCCCTTGTCCGTTAACTTGATCACGCCGTACTTCTCGTAATTCAACAGTCCCAGTCCGGTCAGCTTTTGAACGGTTTTGGTAACGGATGAAGCCTGCACATTCAGCCTGGAGGCCAGCCGGCTTGTGCGAGCGTACCCCTCCTCCAGGTAGCTGCGGTAGATCATCTCCAGGTAATCCTCCATGCTCGGGGTCATCTTCTCTTGGTCCTGCATCATCAGATAACCGCGAAAGGTGTAAAATTCACGATCGCCAGTCATTTCATTGCGCTCCTCGCAGCAGCTATGGTCTATACCCCCGTAATGCTGCCGGTGGCATCCCCGGGATAACAGCATATATTAGCTCAGAGCAAGACTTTTGCCCAGGGCTAGTTTATGATACCGGGGGTAAAATAAGACCTTTTTTGAGGGAGGTAAAAAAACATGAGCATGGCGCTGATACCGCTGCACCTGCTGCCTCCGGGCTGCTGCGGCAAGGTAATACAGGTTCATGCAGCCGGTGCTGCCGGAAGAAGGATGCTCGATCTGGGGTTGACTTTCAATGCAGAGGTGGCGGCCCTTCAAAGGAGTCCCTCAGGGGATCCAACGGCCTATTATATTCGCGGGGCGGTAATTGCCCTGCGTTCGCGGGATGCTTCAAGTGTACTTATCACCCCCCTGGAGCAGGGTCTTTAGAAGGAGAGTTCGCCCATGGGTTTAACAGAGCCGGCAGGTTTGGCAATGAAGGCGGGCGTCTTGCCGGGGCGGTGCTTGCCTTCAAATAAGATTGTTGTGGCCCTTGCTGGAAATCCGAATACGGGTAAAAGCACGGTATTCAACAGCCTCACCGGAATGAACCAGCACACCGGCAACTGGGCCGGGAAAACTGTGGCGCATGCGCGGGGAAGATATTTCTTTGGGGAAAAGGATTATTTGCTTGTAGATTTGCCAGGCTGTTATTCCCTGCTTGCCTCCTCGGTGGAGGAAGAGGTGGCACGTGATTTTGTCTGTTTTGAACATCCACAAGTTACGGTGGTGGTAGTTGACGCCACCTGCCTGGAAAGAAACCTGAACCTGGTGCTGCAGGTGCTGGAAGTTACAGCTCGCGTCGTTGTCTGTGTAAATCTTATGGATGAAGCGGAAAGAAAAAATATCAGGCTTGATCTGCCGCTCCTTTCCAGACTTCTTGGTGTCCCGGTGGTGGGAACAAATGCCCGGGCGGGGCGGGGCCTGCATCAGCTGCAGGAGGCCATATCTGCAGTTGCCGGCGGGATCCCGGGGGAAAAGCCGCCCGCATTCAGCTATTGCCCTCCGGTGGAGGATGCGCTGGCCTTTCTTGAACCCGTTGTGCGTGATCTGGTCTCTGCAGGCAGGGAGAGCCGGTGGCTTTCCCTGCACCTGCTGGACGGAGACAGCTCGCTGCGCGCTTCACTGGTGCGCCGCCTGGGCCTTGATCCGCGGCAGTACGAGAAGCTGGCTGAAAGGATCGCTGCAGCAGGGGCGCTGCTGGAGAGGATGGGCGGCGGGAGAACAGCAGCTGATCTTATTGTTACCTCCATCTTCGAAAAAGCTGAATCCATTGCCGGGCAGGTTTCGAGCAGGGGGCCGGGGCGGGAGAGGCATTGGGACCGCCGCCTTGACCGGCTGCTCACCTCCAAAAGCTTCGGTATTCCCGCCATGCTGGCCTTGCTGGGGGCTGTTTTCTGGATCACCATCACCGGTGCCAACTACCCTTCACAGTTTCTGGCAGCGGTTTTCTTCTGGATCGAGGGCCGCCTGGATGCTTTTCTTGGTGCAGCCCATACGCCGGGCTGGCTGCAGGGCCTGCTGGTTGCAGGCATTTACCGGACTCTGGCCTGGGTGGTTTCGGTCATGCTGCCGCCCATGGCCATATTCTTTCCTCTTTTTACCTTTTTCGAAGATCTGGGTTATCTGCCGCGGGTAGCATTCAATCTCGACAGTTTTTTCAGGCGGGCGGGCGCCCATGGAAAGCAGGCACTGACCATGTGCATGGGTTTCGGCTGCAATGCTGCCGGGGTGATCGCCTGCCGCATTATCGACTCGCCCCGCGAAAGGCTCATTGCCATGCTCACCAACAACTTCGTGCCCTGCAACGGCCGTTTTCCCACTCTCATCATCCTGGCGACAATATTCCTCGGCGGTTCCGGCTTCTTTTCCGGTTCAGTTGGTGCCGCGGCGGTAATCCTGGCAGTGGTTGTGCTCGGGGTGGCCGTCACTCTGGGCATATCCAGGCTGCTGTCACAGACAATTTTACGGGGTCTTCCTTCCACCTTTGCCCTTGAACTGCCGCCCTATCGCAAACCGCGGCTGGGACAGATCCTGGTGCGTTCCTTTGTTGACCGGACCCTTTTTGTACTCAGCCGCGCCGTCATCGTGGCTGCGCCGGCGGGCTTGCTTATCTGGCTGCTGGCCAATACAGAGATGGGGGGCCTTAGTCTTCTAAATCATGGTGCAAATTTCTTTCAGCCCTTTGGCGCGCTTCTGGGGATGGACGGTTATATCATCATGGCTTTTCTGCTCGGTTTACCCGCCAATGAGATCGTCATCCCGGTGATTATCATGAGCTACCTGGCCGCAGGTTCGCTTACAGACTTGTACTGCCTGGACCGGCTTCAACTGCTGCTGTTGGAAAATGGCTGGACCTGGCTTACCGCGGTCTGCGTGGCGCTGTTTTCTCTGAATCACTTCCCTTGCGGAACAACGCTGCTGACCATTCATCGGGAGACGCGCAGTCTCAAGTGGACCGCCGCCGCTTTCCTTATACCCACCTTGACGGGGATAGCCATATGCTTCCTGGTGGCTTCTGCAGCCCGCCTGCTGGGTCTGGTTTGAAAAGAGCCCCGGCTGTATGGAAATCGTGAAAGGATTTTTGTTTCACTTCATGGAATTACCTGGCCAGGGATGGTTCTTAAAAGGGCTTTTCAAGGAGTTGTTCATGGGCTGCAGAATGTAAAGATTACCAACAGACAGGGCTTGAAACTGGCGGCATTGCTGTTCAGGACGCAAAGAACACCTGAACAGGGTGGTTCCATGGCGCCCCTGGTGATCGTCTGCCACGGTTTTACCGGCGGCAAGGAAGGCGGGGGCGGTGCCGTGTCCATGGCTGTTGAGCTGGCCGGGCTTGGATTTGACACTCTGCTCTTCGATTTTACAGGCTGCGGGGAGAGCGGGGGGGTCTGGGAAGAGATCACCCTTTCAAGGCAGGTTGAAGATCTCTCCGCCGTGACCGGATGGGCTCGCTCCAGGGGTTACCGAGAGATTATCCTCAACGGGCGCAGCTTTGGCGGAGCTACTGTGCTGGCCTATGCCGCTGCCGACAGGGGGATCGCCGCTGTCGGCACCTGGGCTGCCGTGGCCCGGCCGCTGCATCTATTCAGCGGATTTGCCGGGAAAAATATCAACCCCGGCGGGCCTGCCGGCGAAGAGATCATCCTCCATGACGGCACCGGATCGATTTGCCTGCAAAAACGGTTTTTCCAGGA
>MTKW01015582.1_pt1 | contig 12749 bp, 13 predicted proteins | sample 1042761 | NCBI WGS metagenome assembly MTKW01 (sample SAMN06205366, study PRJNA360243) | anaerobic digester metagenome | biome: Wastewater treatment plant; feature: Anaerobic digester sludge; material: sludge; isolation source: anaerobic digester fed with sludge from wastewater treatment plant ...
GCTCAGAGTCCCAATGTTCAAGACCAAGGCGAAGGAAGCCGGGATTACTCAATGGACAAGTGCCTTGCGTGTGAATAAGAGATCTGATCGCACAACTTGGTAATCTGGTAGGCAATTTCCTTGTGGATTCTGCTGACTATCTGCTTTGTGTTTAGGTCTCCCAGTTCGCTGATTACCCTGTCGATGGTTTCCACTTCCGCATCTGAAAGCCTTTTGATCCCAAACCCCTCTGCGGGCTTAAATCTATACGCTTCATCATTGAACCTGGCATACGCTGCATGAATTGAGTCAATGAGGTACTGGTTCTTTCTCGTGCTGAACTGTTCTTTAGCCTTATGATAGTATTTCGAGAAAGCTCCGGCGGAGAGCCGGTTCTTTGCTCTTTCCAACATATCCAGGAACCATTTGGGATCCTCTTGGGCTATTCCTTGTGCTTACCATCATGTCACTCCAAACATGTTGTACATTAGCATTTCAGGGGTTCAGAGCTGAAGCAAAAAATTCTGCTCGCCTAATGCTTTATCCATTCAGCTATGTCGTTTACCACTTCTTCAGAGACATTTGAGGGTACAGAGTATTCGTCTGGAGTGATCTTGCCTGAGCCGCTCATAAAAAGGTGATTCAAATCCGGGTAGGTTTTAATAACCACATTGGGTTTACCGGATAACGCTGCTTTCCATTCCTGGAGGTCTGTCATGGTAACCTGATAGTCACGTTCTCCCTGCAAAACAAGAATTGGCAGGGTCAAACGTTTCCCTATCTCAACTTGGTTATGAGAAGCCAAATCGTCCCAATAGGATTTAGGAGCCCCGAGAACCATCTCTCCTTCAGCTATCTTTCCTGACTTGATTCTCTCAACTGCAGCCTTTACTTCCTGAATCTGCGCTGACTCGGCATCATCTACATGCCCATCGAGACCAGCTAGATATTCAATTTGCTCTGGGATCAAATCAACCAGATTCCTGCTTGTAGCCGCCATCATCACAAGGCCGGCTATACTTGCACCGTCCGAGCCTGAAACCCTGTTACCTTCCGCCCCTGTATCAGTAACAGCACCACAAGCTACGGCTATTCTAGGCCCCATAGTAGCACCGAGGCTGTGGCCAACAACAAATACTCTGTCAGGGTCTATTCCTTCTTTGGCCTTCAGAAGTTTGACTGCCAGTACAGCATCGTCAATAGTCTCTTCTTTAACGGTAACGTTTTTGGCCTCCGTGGTGTCCAGCCCAAATTCAGCAGCATGCTCTTTGGTCCTTTTTTCGTAACGAAGCACTGCAATGCCTTTTGAAGCCAATCCCCAGGCCAGATCCTTAAAAGGCTTATTGGGGCCTATGGTCTCGTCTCTATCGTTGGGGCCTGAACCGTGAACCAAAACCACTGCGGGGACCGGTGCACCGCTTCCAGTGTAACCGGGCATGGCCAGGGTACCCGGTAAAGCCCACTTTCCCTCACCTACCACAACTTGTGTTTCCGTAAACGAATCCAAGTCAGCGTAACCCGGTGCCTTGTATTCATTAGATACCAGGTCTCCAAGCCACATACCGGAAATCTTGCCTTGAGTATTAAAGACCACTTTGATCTCCAAAGAACCCTTTTCAAACAAACCGGTCACGAAAACAACCCTGTACCCGGCTTCTTCTGCAAATCTGGTACCGGCAACCTTCTGCCAATTGCCCGCCTGGGATGTAACAGCCGCCCAAAGTTCCTCAAGTTTCGAAGCCGGCGCAGCTTGAGACATTTTCCTGTCAAATTCCTTTCGGGCCTCATCGTACCTGCCTTCGGCCAGGGCAAAAACAAACTCCCTGGCGATAGTTTCAAGCTCCTCCTTGGCCTTCAGTGGCTGTTTGGGCGTACATGCCGGCAGAAAAAAGGCAAAAAGCATAGTTGGAAGAAGAACCAGCGACACTGTGTAAGTCATTGATACCTTCATGTTTGAAAACGTCACCGGAAAGCCCCCTTTTGGCAGTCAGTCTCATCCTGGCTCTAATGATATCAGATCAAGGGGCCTGTCAAAAGTGAGGAAGTCCGCCCAATACCTGGTGGACTCGCTGTAACATCGTGAATCTGGCACCCCAAACCCCAACGTGGTTACGGGCCTTCCGGCAAGTTCGATTCTTATCTTCTTGGCCTGTTCTGCAGTTCTTACATCAATTCTCCCTTGCTCTACCAAAAGATCAAGAACCAAAATCTTTCTTTGCTCTGCCAGTTCCAAATCGTGGTACGGCGAGTAGATCTCCGGCCCCTTGATAATTCCGGCCATCATGGCTGATTCGGCCAGGGTCAGATCAGATACAGGCTTGCCGAAGTAAAGCCTTGATGCCATTTCACACCCATAGGTTCCATGTCCGAAATAGATGACATTAAGATACATTTCCAGTATCTCGTCCTTGGAATAACGCATCTCCAGTTTCATAGCATAAACGGCTTCGATGATTTTTCGTTTCAACACCCTATCCTGTGTTAGAAACAAGTTCTTAGCCAGCTGTTGGGTGATAGTGCTTCCGCCTTCCACTATCTCGCCGGCTTTAAGGTTGGCCATAAATGCTCTTCCGATAGAGCTAAGTTCAATGCCTCTGTGATTGTAGAACCTTTTGTCTTCCACTGCTACTACAGCCATTTTCAGACTGTCGGGTATCTCGTCATATGCCACCACTATTCCGTTTTCAGTAACAGAAGACGGATCGGCATTGCCCTCGGCCATAAAAGCCTGTACGGCCTGTGGGATATTTGGCTCAGGCAAGGGTATAGCTGCAAGAAGTATGGCCAATACGGCTCCTGAAATGAAAACCAAAGCCAAGATCACCTTAATGGCAGCTCCTCCAGAGTGGGCTGATTGAAATCCTGGTTGCGCAAAGGGAGACCGGATATTTGCCACATCAATTGCTCCTTCCCAAACACCCCACGGGCCTCTAGCAAGAATCATCTCTATTTCAAACCACAAGTAGCATTCCGTATCAGCGGTAGTCACTCTCTTTGGATACTATAGCACCCATATATGCGTTTCTGGAAATCAGAAAGTACATGACCTGAAGCGCCAGGAATATCCCAATAGGCACTGCTGCATATCGTACAGTCAACTGCACAATCACCGACTTGCCGATAGAATCATCCCCCACAATACAGCCTGACAGCGCCTTGAAGGCAAACACGCTGTGGATAATCCCCACTGCGAAAGGAGCGAAAAACAGCATAGCCGCCTGTCTTGTTACTATGGATTTGATCTCGTGCCACGATAATCCAAGACGCCTCATTGACAGAAACCTTGCCCTGTCCTCTTCTAGGTCTGTGAAAAGCCTAAAGTGCAACATACTTCCTGTACCCAGTGAAAACAGTACAGTGACAAACAGGGCAATAAACATCGTAAGGCTTCTGCTTTGCCTGGTCTCCTGGTACGGTTCAACCCGGGACGAGAAATCAAGAATCTCGAAATCCGCTTGCTCTGCTTGTTTGGTCAAAGAAGTTCTTATCCTCTTCACTGCGTCAAAAGACCGCGTCCAATTGCTAATCTCGTAACTGGCAATTACCATCTTATCCCTAGGAGCTGCCAGCTCAAAAAGTGTATCCATCTCACCGGCATCAACCACAAGTACCCGGGAGTACGGCACATTCATGATAGGCATTAATATTTCGTCATCGACCACAAAACTCATTTTGTCCTTGTCAGGATCTTGCCCTCTATAAGGAGAGCGGGACTCAAGGTGTCCCCAAACTGTAGTGGGATACTCAGAATCCCATGGATACTCCCTGACCCACACTCCATGGCCTGGCAAAACGTCCAGATAGGGAGCGCCATTTTGGATCGCCCATTGGTTGTAGTCTTCCTCACATATCAGAGGATCGCGATAAACTCCTTTTTCTCGATACTCAAACATAACCCCTGGAAAAACCAGCCCGGACTCTATCTTCAATCCATCAGATTCAAACTCGCGCTCAATCTCCTCAGCCAATTCAGGGAGTGAAGCCGTACCCCGAATAGCAATACTCAGGGCCCGGGGATACTGGGTTTCTCTCATTTCCACCAACAACTGGCTGCCAATATTGAGAGTGCCCACTGAAGTTATCATAACAGCACTTAAGATTGCCGTTGTACAAAGCACCCTAGCGTTGTCCTGGATCTTGAACCCTAACTCAGCCACAGTAAGAAGATTGATGTTCCGGTAGTACAGGCCCTTATTCCGCCGCAGGAATCTAAGCACACCTGTACTGATCTGGGTGAATAAAAAGTAAGTACCCACCGAAACGATGCCTGTCACAGGCAGTATTCGAAAGACCACCGTCCTTCCCTCTGTGGTCCATGCAAGATAATAGCCTACCCCAAGACATAACACTGACACGATACCGAGCACCGGTGAAAAAACCGGGGGCTTCCTGGCCTTTTGTGATTCCTTGACCATCTGAATTATGCGGCCGAATTTCAAAGTACAGATATTGATAATCGCAACAACGGCGAAAAGGGCCGAATATCCCGCGAGGGTTAGAACAATGGCCCAGGGCACCAGTGCAAATTCAATAGGTGAGTCTACCTGCAGCATTACGCTCATGGCAGAAAGAAACAGCCTTAGAAGCAGTGTGCCGAGGATGACCCCCGCTCCAATTGCAGCTTCGCCTATCAACATACTTTCCCGGAAAATCATTTTGCTCAGTTGTTTCTTCGAAGCTCCCAGTACAGTTACCAGTCCGAACTCCCTGGACCTGGACCTTATAAACGCAGAGCTTGAGTACCAAACAAAGAAGAAGGAAAAAGCGACAACGATAACCTCGCAAGCTACAAGGCCTTTCTGAACTCTTTCTGCATGCAATTGGTAGCCATACGCCACATTTGGATGCATGACAAACGACGCGAAAAGATAGAAAATCGTAACCGAAAGGATGCTGCTCAAAAGAAATGTAACGTATTTGTACCGCAAGCCCTTTATATTCTTAGAAATAAGATGGGTAAGTGTCATCAAAGGTCCCCCCCATTACGCCAAGTGCATCAATAATCTGCTGGAAGAACCCTTGCCTTCCATCGCCGCGCCTGAGTTCTGAGAAAATCCTACCGTCTTTAAGGAACAAGATTCTTTTGCAGAAGCTGGCAGCAAACGGGTCGTGGGTTACCATTAGCACTGTTATACCTTGATTCTGGTTCAGGCCGGCAAAAGTCTTCATCACATCATTAGCTGCTTTCGAATCAAGATTCCCGGTAGGTTCATCGGCCAGAACCACGCCCGGCCTGTTGATAATGGCTCTCGCGATAGCCGTCCGCTGCTGCTCACCCTGGGAGACTTCAAAAGTCCGCTTATCGAGAATTTTGGTTATCCCAAGCTGCGCCGCCACTTCACTCACCCGCTTCTCAATTTCGTCAGGTGGAGTATTATCAAGGGCCAAGGGTAAAATGATGTTTTCTTTCACTGAAAGAGTATATAGGAGGTTAAAATCCTGGAATACAAAACCAATATTCCTTCTTCTGAAAAGGGCCATCTCTTCATCTTGAAGCACTGCAGGATTGATGCCGCATACCTCAATCTTACCGGAAGTAGGAGCATCCAGAGATGCCAGAAGGTTGAGCAAAGTAGTCTTTCCGCTGCCCGACGGCCCCATAACTCCGAGAAACTCGCTTTCCTGAACCTCGAAACTCACATCTTTAAGCGCCCATGTAGCCGCGCTTTTCTTCGAACCGTAAACTTTGGTAAGGCCCTGAGCTTTGACAACTGCCATAGCCACGCCCTCCTTCATGAAAACACTAGTGCAAATCAATAACAGCTATGAAATTACTTGCGGATATTGAAAGCACTGATACAGAGCATACTTTAGGTGAGGGGATTGGTTCCATTGATTAACCTTTCAGTCATGAAGACTAACCTTACAATTTTGTAAGCATTCTCGTATTATGCAAGTTAGCTGCCCTATCCATGACACCCTCGGTCACGGAATCAAGAAGGAATGTGACCGTCACAGTCGTTCCTTCACCTGACCGGGAATTTACAGCAATCCTGTGCCCTAGGCTGCTAATTACCCTGCGGGAAAGATATAACCCCATGCCTGTGGATTCGGGAACCAGGCGGCCGTTAAAACCGGTAAAGAAGGGCTCAAAAATCCGCGGAATGTCTTCAGGAGGAATACCCACTCCCTGGTCCCGAATTGCAAGAATACAGGTTTCACCCTTGTTCTCAGCAGATACCGTCAAAGCCTTGCTGCAACTATCAATAAGGCTGTACCTCTTGCCGGCCAAAGTCATATCAACCTGGCATCTCTTATCAGGCTGCCTTATTCGCGTGTACTTGATTGCATTTGATACAATCTGCTCTATAACAAACTTCATCCATTTTCTATCAGTAGGTACCCATATCTCCCGATCCCTGCACTGTATTTTGGGGAAAATCGAGTAACGAACAAGTTCTTTTTTGTGAGAGTTCAGAACATCCCTGGTCAACTGCAAAATATCCACTGATTCAAGACGAAGGTCCTCTTCAAATCTATCCATTCTTACGGAATTGAGAAACAGTTCCAACCTATCAGCCAGTCGCCGGTTCTCTTCACCAATGCTGTCAAAAAGGCCTTTGGCCATTTCGACAGTCGTAATTTCTTCGCCCTGCTGAACCAAGAGTTCTATTACTGAAACAGGAGTTTTCATATGATGCACCCAACGGTCAGAAAGATGTCGCCTGAATTCTTCTCTGCGACGGAAGAATTCCAGTTCATCGTAGTGGCGCCGGCAAGTGCTGTGTAGAAGTTGGGTCAGCATCTTCTCTTGCCTTGAAACAGGGTCCGTAATTAACATCACATCCGAAATAGAGCCCTTGGAAGCAAGAACCCGTCCGATCTGATGCAAAAGCGGTGTTTTTCGCCGGTAGTCAAAGGCCAAAGCTGCAAATCCTACAACAGCAGAAAGAACCATGGCATAAACCAAAGTGCTCACGGAAATACGAAAACCCAAGGCTGCCTGCTCCAGCCACACAGTTAAAAGGGCAAGAGAGACACCGCACATAAATGTGGCCAAGAATACGGCCCTGTCAGCCAGGTAATCCCAAAACCTCACTACTTACACCTCTCTGACTCTCAATCATGACCACCACCGGTACACCCTCTTTTCCAACCGGCAAGCAAAACTTCGTCCCATCTTATTATCAACAAGGCGGTTTTCCAAGGGCATCCTTTGGCTCCAAGCGCGTTTTCGTCCAGGTTGCAGTTAACCGGTATCCATGTCCTCTCACAGTAGAGATGGCATCAGGAATTCCCAATTTCTCAAGTTTCTTTCTGAGCCTGGCCACATTTACCGAAAGGGTGTTATCATCAACAAAATCAACATCATCCCATAGCGCTTCAAGAAGCTCCTCCCTTGAAACCACAGACTCTGCCTTTGATACCATGAGTTCAAAAAGCCTCATCTCGTTAGGTGTCAATACAGCCCTTTTGCCGGCATACTCTATTACACACTTGCTGCGGTGCAGGTAAAGCCCGGTCAACTCCAAAACATCGGCAAAGCCGGTTTGCTGAACTGAATACTCACCATATGCCCGTCTCAATGCACTCCTGATTTTCGCTATCATTACCTCAACATTGAATGGCTTGGTAATATAATCATCTCCGCCATTTTCAATGGCACGTATTTGATCAGGATCGTCTGTTCTGGCCGAAATGAAGATTATGGGGACATTTGATACAGTTCGAATCTGCCTGCACCAATAAAACCCGTCCATATAAGGGAGGTTTACATCCAGAAGAACCAGGTGAGGTAGCAAATTGAGAAACTCCGATTTAAGATCATCAAAACGTACAGCCCTCGAGGCACAATATCCATACTTTTCTAGATGCTCACAAATCAACCGCGCCATCTTGGGATCATCTTCAGCAACAAAAACCCGGTAAGGATTACTCTCNNTTGGGACATCCGGACAAATGCATGTACCCCCTAGTTCAGCAACCAGATGAAACCTGAAATTGCAATCGCGTCGTATGGCAATCACAAAACATACGCTGACGAAACGGCATCCATGCACACAGTCTCGCATACAGTTCGATCCCTGGCAAACAGTTCAAAAAGATCATAGCATCCAGCCTGGATACAGACAATGCCTTGCCCCGCTGAATGCCTGCTGCATGCCATACAGCGGTGTGTTCCCCCAAAAAGCAAAGCAAGATCTCTCAAAGTCCGGGTCGATTCCCCGGTGTATTAACTTCTTTAATATCACACTTTACTTTTTTGAGGAAAGACTGTATTATCTTAAAGGATTCATTTACTCTATTTTAATACCGGCAGCGTGATTTTTGATTCGGTTTCTTCAGATTGGCGTCGAAACTTCGGCACGTTGAGGAGGCAGCCACATGGTTACTCGGACTGGAACATCTCGTCCCCTTCATAGAATAAAGGCTTTCTGGACCACCTTGGAAGCAGGAATGCACAGGCTCATCGCCGTTGGAATGATTGAAGCATTGGCGATAAGTCTTTTTGTGTCACTACTGGTTCCATGGTACAAATCTCTTGGGTACGACTCCACAACCCAGGGGTGGCTCAGATTCGTCTTGCAGATAACTTCGGCGGTTGTTGCCGCCGCAGGCGGAATACTCGCAGACAGGCTAGGGCGGAAAAACATGTACACCGCAGGCCAGCTTTTCCGGTGCGCAGCCATAGTTGTACTGCTTTCCACAAGAAGTTTCACAGGCCTTATTATAGTGTCGGTAATCCGGGGCCTTTCCATTATACAAAGCCCACCCCGGACCGCATTCATAGCTGCCTATACAGTGAAAGAAAACCGTGCGACAACTCTGGGCATATATCAGACCACCTCCTTGATTGCCAACATGATAGCACCTCTGGCTGCTGGCTTCCTGGCTGACCGGTATGGAGTGAAACCGCCTTTGTTTCTTGCTCTGGCCCTGGCTATAGCTGCAATATTCATGGCCGTACCCCTGGGGCAACCTGACAGAGATNNCCTCCATGAGCCCCTCGGCCTCGGAAACTACTCAAACAATAGCAGTTGGCCACCTATTAAAAAAAGCCAGGGTTTTTTCCTCAGAATCTTTCATTTCAGCAGGACGGGATATGTTCATGCATTCAAACAGCCGGGGCCTTATAATCTTACTGGTTGCATGGCTTGCAAACGGGCTCACTAACGGCGCCATAAACATCCTTTTGCCGTTTACAGTAATGGACAAGTTCTCGTCTACATATAAAGCAGTAGCTGCGTTGGATGTGTTCTCAAGCCTGGGCACTGTATTGGTACTTCTCATTGGAGGAAGGATCGCGGATCTCAAGGGAAGACGAAGAATTATCCTAACCACAGGGTTCATTCTTCCCCTGTTAATGAGCTCTATATTATGGATCGACTCGTTGTGGCAACTCTACGGCCTGCTCGCGTTAAGCTCAATGGCAGGCAATATATCGTCACCTGCCATCATGGCAGCAAATATTGAAGCAGTCGACGAAAAATACCGGGCTACCTGGGACGGCTTCACCACTGGCATGGCCTCAGCCGGGATGGCTGCAGGCAGTGTGCTCGGCGGAGTGATGTACAAAGTAAATTCTACATGGGCGTGGACAGCGGTGATTACACTGTTCATCCTGCAAATAGCATGCTTTTGCCATGTTTTCGAACAGGATACACCGTGAAACGCCGGGACGGTCCTAACGTTTCACTCTCTGATTCTCCACTCAATCCCCCGTAAGTGCTCAGACCGTCCCCGGNNTCTGCAGGAAACTCAACATTCAGGCCGGCGGCAATCTGCCTCAAGCTGGCCTCCACCTTGGCCTCGAGGGGAATGCCCTGTACACGGCGCCGGTCGGCCTCTTCGAACTCCTTTTCACCGTGGACGTAAATGCGAGTTGCACCTGCAGCCAGCCGCCCGCCCTTCAGCCGCCGGATAAAATCGTCCATGTCGGCTTTGAACTGTTCTGGCTGACGGAAGGCATCTATCCGCCATGCGCCAAAGAAGTGGCCCAGGTTAGCGGGCTGTGCCTTGCCGCTGTCATCTTTGGGATATACCGAGGTGAGGTAGGCCGCACCTGGCAGTAGCGCTGAAAGAATCTCAACCACCATGCCAATACCATATCCCTTATATCCGCTAAATTCCTCGCCTGCACCGCCCAAAGGCAATAGTCCCCCGCCAGCTCGTTTGGCGAAATTGTCCAGCACCCGGCCAGCGTCGGCAGTCGGCACGCCGTGCTCATCAGTCGCCCAACCCATGGGAAGGGGCTCGTCCTGGCGATGATAGACCTCAAGCTTACCTCGAGGGACAGTGCTTGTAGCCATATCCAATACAAAGGGCTTCTCCTGACCGGCTGGTACTGCCAGGGCGATGGGATTAGTGCCATACATCGCATCCCGGCTGAAGGTAGGTACCACCAGTACGTCCGCGTTGGTGCTGGAGATCCCGATCATATCGTGCTCCAGGGCCATCATGGCATAGTAGCCGGCAATTCCGTAGTGGTTGCTGTTACGCACTGTGGCAAAGCCACAACCGTACTCTTTGGCCTTTTCCATGGCCATTTTCATGGCATGGTAGCTGACCGGCTGCCCCAACCCGGCTGCGGCGTCCAGGGTTACTGTAGTCGGTGTCTCAACCACGATCTTGTGCTCCGCCTGGGCAATCATCACACCATCGCGCAAACCGTTGACATAGCGCGCCAGCCTGGCCACGCCGTGTGAGTCAATACCCCGCAGGTTTGCCTGAATCAGGACATCTGCGGTGACCCAGGCGTCTTCAGGAGATACACCTAGTTTCTCAAACACGCGGACGCAAAAGTCGAGCAGTGCTTCTGCGCGAATCCCGTTTCTCGTCTCTTCCATAGTCTTGCTTCTCCTTTCTCAAATGGATTGCAGGTAGGTAGTGGGTAAGAAGAATAAACCAAAGCCGGGGCCCAGGTCTCTGGTTTGGGGATAAAACCTTTGGCAGTATGCTCTTTTGCAATATGCTCCAAGGAAGATTGCTTCTGTGCCACTGTATATCCTCCAGGCCTTTGCTCTGCCGTCACCATGCCATGCGGCCCGACCAGCCTCCCGGCTACATCTTGGATTATTATAGCATTGTCCGGGGGCAACCAACAGTTTGACCCAATCTATCCACCAGGAATCCGGGCCATCATCGGTGATCTTCTGAGTTGCATCTGTTTTGGGTAATTGCTTGAAACGTTAGGACCGTCCCGGCGTTTCAGTCGCCATGTACCGGGCCGTCTACCGAGCAGGCTCCCTACTCCCCAAACGGCAGAGGCGGCTTCTTGATTTCAGGCGGAACCGGGGTCTTGTACGTTTTGCTGTTAAGCCGCTTTTCCCATTCGGCCCTGGCATCGTCACGAAGCCCCTTTTCAGTCATGAACCTGGCTCCTGCAATACCGAGTATTTTCGCGGCAAAAATCATCCCCTTATGGCCAATGCTCATTCCGCAGCAAGATGTGACTGCCCAGCTGTGGCCTGGCGCACCTAGGACATAGCAAGCAGTGTTAAATTGGCCTGTGGGAACAACCCATGAGACATCCCCTACGTCAGTCGAACCCTTCCCCTGGGCAATAGACTCTTCCTCTGGAAAAACCACATCGCAAATCTTGGTTTGACCCAGCAAGGAAACTTCATCGCCGAGCCTGGCCAGGGTATTTTGCAGTGCGTCAGGGCCAAGTTCATCCTGCATTTTTGAGGCGAACTCCATCTCCTCATCTGTCCACTCAGGAGCACCAAGTTCAGTCATCACCTGGTGGAAAACCCGGGTAATTACTCTGTTAGGGATAACATTGGCCGCTGCTCCCAGAAACCTTGGCACGAATTTGGTCTGGGTCATCATGGCGGCACCTTGCCCTATATCATGAACCCAGCTGTACATCTTCTCCAATTCGTCCAGGTTGCCTGCCCGTATGTCAAAGAAGGTCTGGGCATATTCGGGAACCACATTAGGTGCACCGCCACCGTGGGTGATCACATAGTGAACTCTGTTCTCGGGCCTCATGTGCTCACGCATACGCTCGATACCTGCATGCATAAGTTCCACCCCATCGAGTGCACTCCTGCCATTCCATGGATCTCCTGCTGCATGGGCAGTTTTGCCATAGAAATCAAATTTGTAGACAAGGTCGGCCAAACTGGTAGAATTGCTTGTCCGGTTGACGCTACCCGGATGCCATGTAAGTGCAATATCCACATCATCGAAAAGGCCGTCCCGGACCATCCAGGTTTTACCGAAAGAGCTCTCCTCGGCAGGACAGCCGTAATACCGGACTGTCCCTTGAATCCCCTGTGCACAAGCCAATTCTTTGAGAGCTATGGCTGCTCCCATAGAGGCCACCCCTAGAAGATTATGGCCGCATCCGTGACCGGACGCGCCTTCTTTTACGGGCTCTTTTACCGGTACCGGTTTGTTTGAAACCCCTGGTAAAGCATCGTATTCGCCGAGAAATGCAATGACAGGCTTAGCAGCACTGCTCCACTCAGCCACAAAAGCAGTATCCATGCCGCCTACGCCCATTTGTATTTGGAATCCGTGGGTTCTGAGGTACTCAGCCTGGAGCCCGGCAGACTTGCGTTCAACAAGCCCCAATTCAGCACGACTCCAGATCTTGTCAGATATTGCTGTGAGCTCATCCTGGTGATGGTTAATCCAATTCTTTATATCGTCCAACATGGTATCCTCCTTGGCTTTACCAATAGTATCCATACTGGCATTTGCAGTATTACCTCTTTTTCCGGCGTCCACCCTAATCACGCGGCTTTTGGTCAATCCGGGAATCTTGTGTTGTTTGTTTCACTCCGGTTGGGCTGAAACGATAGGACCGTCCCCGAGTTTCA
>MTKW01001490.1_pt1 | contig 12737 bp, 10 predicted proteins | sample 1042761 | NCBI WGS metagenome assembly MTKW01 (sample SAMN06205366, study PRJNA360243) | anaerobic digester metagenome | biome: Wastewater treatment plant; feature: Anaerobic digester sludge; material: sludge; isolation source: anaerobic digester fed with sludge from wastewater treatment plant ...
CTCGCAATCTCCGCCATCGCCTTCGCAGGTATAACGATGTTGATATTAATATCCATCCCCGGAACTGTTTCGTGGCGTATGGCGAGACGGAATCCGTCAATTGCCACCAACGTCAACGAATCACGTTCACAAATCAAATTTAATCCTGTAAGAGCCGAGCGGCTGTGATAATCCGTACTTGCGGCGAAAATCGTTTGATTGATCATATCTCTGAGCGTCTTCTGCTTGACGACTATCCTCGACTCTTCTTCGACGAAACGAATTTCAGGATACTTATCGGCAGGATAACCGCGCAAACGGAACTTACTGTTGCCGCTCTCAACAATCAGAATATAGTCATCCTGTACTTCAAGATATACGTGATTGTCAGGAAGCTTGCGAACAACTTCCGATAAATACTTCGCTGGAACGACAATGTCTCCTTTCCTCGATATATCGGCCTCCATTCGATATTCGATACCCGTTTCATTGTCATAGCCGGTTAAAACGAGTTCCTGATCCGCGACAAGAAGTATCCCGTCCAGAAGTTTATCGGTTGATCGCGTCGCGACAACTCTCTGCACAGTCGATATAGCATCCATCAGGTGATTTCTTGTACAAGTGAGTTTCATGTTGCGCCTCCTGTTCTGCCTTGCAGCTCTCTATGATAATTCATCGATCTTCTTCTTATATGTGTCAATTATGTTAAAAACTCATCCGCGGCCCGCCTGCTTCGACGTTTCGCGATGTTACTCTTTTGTTAGACGTTTGTTATTTGTCTGTTAAGAAAATCGGCTTATTAACGTCTGTTAATTATTCACATTTTATCAACAAGCGTTTCACGGCGAGTTATTAACAAATGATCATAACTTTGTTTATTACTGCAAACGCGCCTCGATGTTATCAATGGTCTCGGCAAGCTTTGCATTTTGTTCTATGCCTTCTGTAATTTTATCACAGGCGTGTAAAACTGTGGCGTGATTCTTGCCACCAAAGGCGGTACCTATCTCCTTGAATGTTCTGTCGAGTTTTTTACGACAAAGATACATGGCGATTTGCCTCGGCTCAACGATATCTTGGCTTCGCTGACGCGACTTCAAGTCGTCAACGGTGACGCCGTAATAATGCGCCACGATCTCCATGATGAGCGGGAAATCGAGCTCCTTGACGGCGCCAGGCTGGATCACGTTTTGGAGCGCCTGTTTGGCGGCATCAAGTGTCACTTCAACGCCGATCAGTTGCAAAGCGCAAATCGTCTTGAAAGCCCCTTCAATTTCACGCACGTTTGATGTGATGTTGTCCGCGATATATTCCAGAATATCGTGAGAGATGACAACCCCTTGCGTCTTCGCTAAATTCTTGAGGATCGCGATACGCGTTTCATAGTCGGGCGGCGTGATGTCGATTGTCAATCCGCTGACAAAGCGCGTCCTTAAGCGATCGACGAGCGATGTGAGATTTTGCGGCAGGCGATCACACGTAAAGACGATGTTTTTTCCTGACTCAAAAAGCGCATTGAACGTATAGAAAAACTCGACCTGCATGCGTTCTTTCGACTCGATAAATTGAATATCGTCGATGAGGAGCATATCGGCAAGACGGTAATGATTGCGAAATTCATCGAATTCATTTAGCTGGATACACGAAATAAATTCATTGACGAATTGCTCTGTTTGGACGTATACGACGCGTTTATGCGGAAAATCGCGGCGCACTTGGTTGCCGATTGCGTGCATGAGATGTGTCTTGCCCAATCCCGATCCGCCGTAAAGAAAGAGAGGATTGTAATTGCGAGGGCTTTCCATCGATGCGACTGCCACTGAAGCCGCGTGCGCGAAACTGTTTCCGGGTCCCACGATAAAAGAGGAAAAGGAGTAATTCGGATTTAACTGGCCTGCCCTAAAATTTCCATTGCCGTTGCCGTTCTTCTCGAAAGCAGAAAACCGCTCTTCTTGCGACGGTACGGTGCCGTCGGGACGTACGGTAATTTCCAATGAGTAATTCACACGCGTGTAATCTTTGAGCGCATTTTCGATGAGAGGGCGGTGTTGACCGACATACTCCTTCGCAATATCACTTGGCACAGCAAGTCCGAACACACGTTCGCCAGAAAGATAAGGCTTCGCACTGAGAAACCAAGTATTGTACGTCAGCGGACTGACTTCTTTGCTCAACGACTTCTTACATACGGACGTCCATATCGATTCAGCGTCTCTCTGTGTCCTCACTCTTAATACCTTCTCCTCCTTAAAATCAGAGCAAACATCACCCATGCACCCGGAACGGGGTACTGATTATCCTAACAGATAAAACTGCGTCAGAAAAGGCAAAAAAAAGCGAAAATATAAACGTTTTAGCCGTTTTTCGACCCTTAAAAACATCAACAATTTGTGACTTGCAGAGTGTGAATTGTTGATAAGTTTGTTAATAATTTCGATCGATCAACAAGAGTCCGATCCCTCGTCATTTTTACCGTTTTTACTTTCACCGGCAAGGATTAAAAGATGCCGACTTTTCAACAAAGCCTGTTGATAACGTGTGAATTATTCATTTTTTGTGTGTTGATAACTTTTTGAAATTGTGAAGATGTCATCTACACGTCAGGTCAAGTTTTTTGGCCTATATGTGCCGGTAGATGACAGATCGATGACGAACACGCACAATCTCAGCCACTTCCATGATACGTAAAGGGGCACAACCTAGTATCAATGTGCACATATGGCGACGGATTCGATTGCGCGCAAAGGGGGTCTGTTCTGTTACCGATGTGTGCATATTGCCGACAGATTCGATTGCATGAAAGAGAGAACATCCAATTTTCAAAACACACATATGCCCGACACAAAAACCGACAGGATCTCCAACGAAGAAAAGGAGTGCCTGCCGGCAAGATAACGCTAAAAGCTCGGGTAATCCTTCTACGAGGTCAGAGCAGCCAACGCTTCAAGCGCCGTGTCGATCTCTTCTTCCGTATTCGTCGCGCCGAATGAGAAGCGGATGGTTCCCTGGGGGAAAGTTCCGAGACTCTGATGCGCAATGGGGGCGCAATGGAGACCGACACGCGTCATGATGTTCCAATCGCGTTCGAGCTCAAAGGCGATCTCGGCGTTGTCGCGATCGACTGCCGTAATCGATACGACGCTCGTACGACCTTCTACACCGGGCATGCCGACGGGACGCACGCCCTTGATGGTTGCGAGACCATCGAGAAAACGCTTCGTCAGCGTCATTTTTACATCGTGCATTTGGCTGAGACCGTGTTCTTCAAGATAGATAAGCGCCGCCCGCAGACCGATGATGCCGGGGATGTTCATCGTCCCGCTTTCGTATTTGTCGGGCATGAAATCCGGTTGTTCAAAACTGTTCGAGCGACTGCCTGTTCCGCCGACCATGAGCGGATCGACGAGGTCAACCAAATCCTTGGCGATCGCAAAGCCGCCGATACCCTGCGGTCCGCGCAATCCTTTGTGTCCGGTAAAGGCGAGAAGATCAATGTGCATAGCGTCCATATCGATTTCAACGCTACCTGCAGACTGCGCTGTGTCGAGAGCGAAGACGATGCCGCGTTCTTTGCACAGCTGTCCGATCTCTCGCGCCGGGAGAATCGTGCCGGCGACATTCGAGGCGTGTAATGTGACGATCGCTTTTGTGTCGCGTTCGAGCGCTTTTTCAAAGGACTCGACCGGGACTTCGCCGCGTTCGGTCGCCTTCGCGATCGTATAGCGAACCCCGCGTCTGCTCTGCAAACGTTTTAAAGGGCGCATGACCGCATTGTGTTCCATGCCGCTTACGACGACATGGTCACCCGGCTTCAAGTATCCTTCAAAAAAAGTGTTGAGCGAGAACGTGACGCCCGGCGTAAAGATGATATTCCGCGCATCGCTTACATTGAAAAGCTTTGCCAATCGCAAACGCGTGTCCAAGACGTCGCCTTCGACGGAATAAGCTTCTTGATAGTTGCCGCGACCGATGTTGACGCCGTGATGCTCAAGCAATGTCCACATGGCGTCCGCGACGCCGGGAGCTTTCGGAAACGACGTACTGCTCTGATCGAGATAGATGTCCTTTTTTGTTTGCATAACTTACCCGCTCCAAGTCTTCTTTTCAAAAAGCAATCGCTCTAATAAGAATAACACGTCACAGACGTTGTTTCACGTGAAGCACGCGTCAGGGACATAAGTGCGCGGAGGCGGTCGAGAATTAGAAGAGGAGTCGTGGTCAATAGCGGAGCTGTTGCGCGGGTGGATTGCTGTCAGACAAAAAGTCGTTGCGTCCGGCTACATGCCGATGGCAAGAGGACAAAAGAGATGTTGATCGCATTTCGAACGGAAAAGCGACGTCAGCTACGGTTTAGGCGCGATTCAAGCTCATCCAGCCATAAAGAGGGAGACATGTCACTTGGCATCGTCCACGCGCGTTGCGGCGACAAACGCCACGGGAAGGCGGCGACACCTTCGGGCGCGGCGGAACGCTTGAATTGGCTTCGGAAGAAACGTCTAATAAAACCCTTAAGCCATCGTTCGATGCTCTTTTCGTCGTACGTATCGGAAAAGATGCCGATGGCCGCGTCGTACACGACGGAAGGTTTCTTGCCATGGAAGACCATATGCCAGAGGAAAAAGTCGATGACCTCATACGGACCGACGACATCTTCCGTGATCTGACGCAAGCTGTCATCTTCGTGCGGCGGCAGGAGCTCCGGCGAGATCGGTCGATGGAGAATTTCGCGCAGTGTCGACGCAATGGTCTGTTTATTGTCATCCGGCAACTCTACGGGCGACTCGCCTTCTTCGAACAATGATGCCGCCGTCTCGATGAGATAGCGCACGGCGGTCTTCGAGACGGACGCGTTGACGGTATACATCGACATATGGTCGCCGTTATATGTACACCATCCTAGAGCCGATTCGGAGAGATCTCCCGTGCCGATGACGATACCGCGCTCGAGATTTGCCAGATCCATGAGAATCTGCGTACGCTCGCGCGCCTGAGCGTTTTCATACGTGACATCGTGAGTCAGAGCGTCGTGACCGATCATTTTGAGGTGTAAGTCGACGGCGTCCGAGATATCGATCTCGCGAAAATCGACTTGCGTCGCTTCACCCAATTGACGAGCAAGCTGGCGCGACCTCTCAGACGTACCGGGTCCTGGAATTGAAACGGCGATGATGTCGTCGGGAGTGAAGCCGCCGATCTTCGCCGCTTCCAAACACACGAGCAGGGCAAGAGCCGAATCGAGCCCACCCGACAAGCCGAGTACCGGTCGCGTCCTGATCGCCGCGAGGCGTGACCGGAGCCCTTGACCTTGGATCGTCAACGTTTCGCGGAAGAAAGAACGTGCGTCGAGCTCTTTTTTCATCAGGAAGGGGAATCGCTCGTATATTTCTTGAGCTTTATCCAATACGTCGTCACGACTCCTCTTTTTAGCGGGGAGATTCGCTTTGGTTGCAAGCTCCGATAAAACCTTCTCCGGGATAACGGCTGTCGTCAGTCCTGTCGTGAAAGGTTGACCTTCCGCGAGCACATGTCCGTCACAGACGATGAGGCGATGTCCTGCGAACACACCCTCGTTAACCGATTCGCCTTCACCGGCACCGGCGTAGAGGGCGATGGAGTGATGAAACCGAGAATGATCGATCAGCGTATCGCGAAGACGGCGATAGTCTCCCGTCCACTCGTGCCGAGCATCCGAGATGAGCTCGAAAGACGGTCCGAAGGGTCTGTGTCTTTCTTCCTTGCGTCCAAGAGTAAGGGCAGGATCGTCGAGAAATTCCCAACACTCCCGCTCTTCCTCTTCTATCTCGCCTGAGAGATCTACCGGCTCTCCGACGTTGGTGGACCGATCAGGAAACAAGTACGTCAACTCATCGTCTTCTTTCAGGCGTCGCAGCTCAAACGGCGAGACCATGAATCCGCCGATTATACCGTTGTGGAGTAGCGCGGTCGCCTTGATGATTTTTTTGTTCAAATTGAACTGAATGGGGAGGAAAAGAGTGAGCGAATGATCTTTCGTCATACGCGCGATCCGCTTAAGGCTCAGGCGAATTTCTTCGTTCAACAGATCCTGACGGTATAAGTTTCCGCACGTCGCTCCGGAGAGCGGCCGTTCGGAGAAGAGCAAGACATCGACGCCGGCGTCGGCAGCGTCCGCCATCATCGACATGATGGCTTGTTCATTGAAGGAGACATCGCCCACGCGGACGGCGGGGGTCGCGACTCCTACGGTGAGATCTTCGTCGCAATATATTCGTACGCGATTCAGCGGTTCCTGGTCTATCGTCGGGTAGCCGTTTGTCTGCACGATTGCCTCTGAAATGATCACGTCCCTTTCTCCCTCTCCACTGTGCACTATCTGTTGTCACCGACGGTAAAAGGTTCCGTTTCTCTCATCAAAAACGCGCGTTCGTCGCCTTCGAAATAGGGCAGAAGCTCGTGTCGGACGGAGTCATGGTAGGTGTTCAGCCAGTCAAGCTCTTCGTCCGAGAGGAGTTCAGGCAAGATCGCGTCGCGATCGAACGGAACGAAGGTCAATGTTTGAAAAGTAAGGAATATATCACCCGCCTCATTAAGCACCTCGGGAGTTTCGACGATTCCGACGGCACTGTCATAAGTCGCGAGCGTCTTGTTCTTGCGGAGAACAACGTAGTCGTTTTCGAGGCGAATGCCGTATTTGTCCTGACGGTAGACGCCGGGCTCAATCGTGATCACGATATTCTCTCGGAACTTGTAGTCGCCGTAGAGCGGGTTGTTCGTCAGGCGTTGCGGACCTTCGTGGACGCCCGAGACATATCCGAAACCGTGCCCCGTGCCGCATTTGTAGTCAAGTCCGTACCGCCACATGACGGAACGAGCGACGGCATCGAGCGCTGTACCGCACGTGCCGTCCAAAAAGGGCAGTGACGCAAGGGCGATATGAGACTTCAAGGTCAACGTATAATCGACTTTTTCTTCCTCTGTCAGCGGTCCGAGCGAACATGTCCTCGTGATATCGGTCGTACCGTCGTACGCTTGCGAGCCGCAGTCGACGAGATAGAACCCGCGAGGCTGAAGCTTGTCGTGACGCTCCGGCGTCGCTTGGTAGTGCATCATGGCAGCGTTCGCGCCGTAAGCGGAGATCGTCGGAAAACTTTCAATGATGAAGGTGTCGGATAGGGCGCGAAGTTCATGGAGTTTTTCTGTTACCTCCATTTCGTTTAGACCCTGCACCGCCGCTTCGTGCTTGATGTAATACAAGTACTTTGTAACGGCCACGCTGTCGCGTACGCCTGTGCGGAACTGACCGAAGAGCTCCGTATCGTTTAGGACGGCCTTCATCAGGTAGGGGTAGTCTTGTTTTTTTATAATTTTGACGTTTGGCGGTACGGCTTCGATCAAAGCGCGGCTGACGCGCGTCGTGTCGATGACGAGGACGCCTTCCGGCAGCTCGCGGACGGCGCTGAAGACGGCATGATAATCGCGCAGTTCAATGCCCTGCTCGTGAAAAACTGCCCGCAAGTCGTCATTGACGTTGCTTTCGTCGATAAAGAGCAGAGCCGTATCTGGCAACACAAGGGCGAAAGCCAGCGCGACACAATTGTTCGGCACATCGCTCCCGCGGAAATTCATGAGCCACGCGATGTCATCGAGACCGACGTAGAGCGCATAATCGGCGCCGTCGAGTTTCATTTTATCGCGCACTTCCGAGATCTTGTCGCTCGCGTCGCGTCCCGTAAATTCGATCTTGTGCTCGAAAACATTGCCGGAGGGGAGAGGCGGACGGTCGATCCAGATCGCCCCGATCAAGTCGAGGTCGGTGACTAACTCAAAGCCGCGCGCGGCGAACAGCTTTTCCATCGATTCAACGGTCGCGTCCGGCAGCACCGTGCCGTCGACAGCGATGCGCGCTCCCTCCGGTAGCATTTGTTTCATCCATTCATCGGGACGAGGGACGCCGGGAAGTCCCTGCTTCATCAAATCAAAGGGTGTTCCGTCGAGATCGCGTGCGGCTTGGATGTGGTAGCGCCCGTCCGTCCAGAGAAGCGCACGGTCGGCAGTCACGACGGCCGTGCCCGCCGATCCTTTAAAGCCGGTCAACCAGGCTCTCGCCTGAAAATGCTCGGCAACATATTCAGAATTGTGTGGATCTCCCGTCCCGATGTAACAGGCATCGATCGCGAGATCTTTCATCTTGGCGCGTAAGCGATTTAACCTAGTCTCTATATCCATGATCTCATCTCCAGTCTGGTTTCATTGTATCATCGGGAGAAGGGATCACACTATAATTCACGCCACATTAATCGGCGTACTTTTACAAACGACCGTGCTCTCAGTGCACGACGCATATTATTTGAGGGAATTATTGTGGTTTGGCGAACAGTTGTACCCAGTACAACCTCCCGTCTTCTGCTTCATAGCAACCCACGCCGATCACGGTAAAATCATCATTAAGAATATTCGCCCGGTGATCTGGCGACCCCATCCATGCCCCCATCACGGCAGTAGGTGTGCGATGCCCGCTAGCGATGTTTTCTCCCGCAGTTAAATAGGGAAACGTGATGACGGTGAACCAGGTAGTACCATCAGGGCGTACGTGGTCAAATTTCTCAACAATCTCTTTCGCCCTAATCCTTGCGGAATCGCGCAGAGATGTGTTCAGCGTCAGAGGTGCCTTCCCGTTCTCCTCCCGAAAGGCGTTCACAAGATCTATAACTTGATTTTCGTAATCCGGTATGAACTCACCAGTTTGTTTCGTTGTGGACTTGGTTGTTGTTTTTGTCGTTGTTGCGGTGCCCGGTTTCGTCGTAGTTGTTGTTGTCTTGGTGGTTATCGACGTTGTAGAAGATGATTTCGATGTTGTCGTTTGCTTGGAAGCAGTCTCTGTTGTCGTTGGCGAGGTGCGTTTCGTTGCCGTGTTCGTGGTAGTTGTCGTTGGGCTTACACTCTTGTGAAACGAAGGCGGTGTTGTTCCCTCCGATGTCGTTTCCGGTGTGACCGTCGCACCCTCCCCGTCGGGTGTAGTAGTGACGGGAGGTACCGAACAATGCGACGGAGCGGTAACGAGCACGGGGGGAAGCGAGACGTCGGTCGAGGTTGGAGGCGGTAGCGTGGTAACAATCGATGACGTTGTGGCTTGAGGGGGGTTCCCCTCACTAATTGTACGAATTTGAAAGCACGACACGGTAAAGCAAAGAATAAGCATAAACACCATGATCATGATGACGACTCTGTATTTTCTCATAAAGGAAACGCTCCTTTCCGCCTAAAAAACGGTCCTAGTAACTTTTCATATACTAAAATGATACCGCAGAAGAGATCGCGCTTTTTTATTAGAACAGGTAAATTAGATGATTTTTCTGCAAACTAAAATCCCCCGATATTAGAAGTTCTTTTATTACGTCAGCGAAAAGATGTTCGCAGACGTTTTTACGACCAGCCAGAATACATCCTCAATTATATGTGATGATCATGCGTAATCATTGAGCTCGAGGGTAAAAAAACAATAAAGCCTTTGACCCGGGGCGCTTCTATGATGAAGAGTTCCAGTTAGCTTTGTTTTGTCAAAAATCGGAAAGATCCTAGCCTTCCAGCCAAACGGAGGGGAATGCCCCGTTTCTTTAAAAGAGTTCTTTTGCAACCATAATGTCGGCTGGCAGGAGGTCAAAATTCAAAAGTCTGTCAATCTCCGCCCATACATATTTGTCATGGACAGAAACGTCAATTGTCCCGTTTACTATCCGGCAGAAGTAAACATCCATATCGAGATGAAAATCTTCATATTCACATTGAACATTTGTGCAGAACGAGTCTGCTTCAATATCAATTGCCAGTTCTTCTCTTATTTCTCGCACCACGCACTCTTCGGGAGTTTCATCTGCTTCAATCTTTCCACCAGGGAATTCCCAGCTTCCACCCATCTCCTCTGACGCGGCACGTCTAGTGAGCAGAACTTTACCTAGCTCTATAATTACTGCGGCACAAACTTTAGTCGTTGGTTTCATTGTTTATTTTGTTAAGCAAGTATTGCTTGTCCTCCTCCTCATTCAATACATGCATCTTTCTGTGACAATTGGGGCATAGTGCAACGGTATTGTTAATGGTGTCGGGACCATCTTGAGAGAGCCAAATGACGTGATGAGCTTCCAAATATGGTTTCCCTTCTTTATTCAAAAAGGGCGCTGGTTGTTCACATAGTTGACAGTACCCGTTTGCTCTTCTTTTTGCGTGTTCGGAAACATAGGCGTCGCGTATGTATATAGTGCTCACTGCCTCTCTTTGTGACACGATGTCGCTTTGATTTTCTATAGCTCTCTGAAGAACAATATGATCAGGCGTGTTCTCTGCTTTATATTCCTTGTCGTTGAGCAGATCATTAATTAGATAAGCCCCGATAGGTATTTCTTCGTGTCGTAAGGCTATAGGAAAAACCAAAACGGATCTTTTATTACCATCTTCATCTTTTTGAATATCTCGATATGGCTCAGATGCTAAATAGACTTCACCTCGATAAACGTATTCTCGAGGTTCAAAAACTTCGAATAGATGGACTCCAATTCCAGATTCAGCTGATTCTGCTAACGTCTTGTTTTGGTTGCTTAGTCTTTGGTCACCCCTTTTCCCCATGCCTGTATAGTGCAACGTATTACCGATCCATTTGTCGTCGTATAGATCCTTTGTATGGTCGCATACGAGCACGAGAGAATTTGTGGCATGAGACCTACGCATTCCTCCCATATTTCCACACTTGAAAGCACTAATGATGTCGTTGTTGGTGTAGGTCCCACCGACAATAAGTGTAGGGATATTATTCATTTGTATAGCCTCATCAACTGATATCAATGGCAATGTAATTGCCTGCAAATAAACTAATGACCAGCTAGAGAAGCAAGCTAAAGAATTGCACTAGCTCTCTTGCCGGCACTCCGGCCATTTCCCCATTAACGAAAACGATCTCCTCAGATTTACTTTCGTTTCCTGGAGAAGATACATTTATCCTATCATCACTTGCACGACATCGACGAGCTTAGCTTCGATTTTATTGCATTTTTTCTTNNGAAAGATGACTTATTGATGAATGATTTTATAATTGGCTTTTTCGAGTACATGCTGACATCGTACGTTTTTGATTTGAGTGTTCACCGGATGTGGCACGATAGAGACCGACGATCACGCTGATGATCGCACTGTCTTGCCCGTTCCAGAGCAATGTGCTCAACAAAGCAACTCACCCCAGTTTGGTGGGAAGCCAATATGATTCAGTTCAATCGTGGTGTCATACTGATCAAGCAATTCTCGTAGTTTCTCAAAAGATATTGCCCACTTGCGTTTGTTTTGAGAAAGTGCCTTTAAGATTAATAATTGACTAAAAAGCGTTGCGTCCATGGTATAAGGAATCTCTGTGCTGTTTCTAGGAATAGAGGTGAAAGTCCAATAATAGAATCGCGTGTAATGAGCACATTTATTTCGCAGTTCCGAAAAAGCGCGCAGCCAAGATTCTAACTGCCTATCACCAGTTTGGAAAGAATTCTTGGCAAGACTTTTTTTGTCTATTCTTTTTAAATCTGCATAAAAGAACGAGAGCATGCTAGTTGAAAAGAATTCAATTATCACCCAGATGGGAAATTGAGACGCATATCTTTGCTTATGGTGTCTCACCACCAATGTTCTTCGATTTTCATAAATGCAGTTTTCTATTTTTGACAGAAAAGTACCGTGATCATGACGATCAGAAAACATCTTTTCATCTAGATAAGCAAGCGGCGTGTACTCGTGAGCTGTATAATACGCAAGTTGCGTACGTAAATAAAATTCTATCTCTTCAATTTGCTCATAAAGCCATGTTCTAAGCAAAGAGTCAAATTCATATATGGCGATTATGCGCTCGAAAGGCATCGGGTCAACTTGTTTGTTGCTCTTCTGAAAAGGTGCGAAGTAAGCAGATAATCTGTAATAGTTCGCATGTTGTAAGAAATCTAGGCAAGACGAAAGGTCGGAAACGATAAATCCGTATTCCCTAATTCGTTTGATCTGTTCTTCAAAACTAGTTGCTTTCTTAACTTCCAAACATAGCTTCCCAAAAAAAATGTCTCCCCTGGGACACTTCGATGAGAGGTGCGGGGAGTCCTGTTGCCTCTAGCATATCAGAAAACGGGTCAATTGCAAGTGCTTTAACCAAAAATCTTCGCAGGGACCAACTATTTCATGGATTTGAAAGTTTACTCCTGCTTTCTTAGACTTAACTAGTCCGCTTCCCCGGCATTGGTAGTGTCGAAAGTAGCCTTCTTAGAAGAATGAGTTTAAAGCCGGCCTTTGCCAGTACATGCTGACTTCGTGTGTTTGTGATCACGGTATCCGCTTTGACGACAAAGCTCCTGCGTTGTAGGTAACAAAGAGATGATTATTGCCCCCTTGATGCAACGCGCTTTTCGCTATCGTTACTCATCCGGATAGTCCAAGAATTCATCATTCTTCAACCAGTTCCCGTCTTCGTCTTTCAAAAAAGGGAGAACTTCGAGCACGGCACTGTTGTTAATCAGACCGTACACATGCGGGTAGAATCGTCCGACATTATCGCCATCCTCGTATTTGACTTCCGAGAGCATTTTCGATTCATCCAAGCAAACCAGCACGAGCGGTTCGTCAATCGACAGAAAGTTGGGCATGACTCTCCAGAGGTAGTTAACCGTACAGCAGTGTACAAACCCGCAATCCTCCAGATCGCGATTTCCCCATTCTTTCCGATGTTTTCTTTCATCCCATGTGCTTTTTTTCATGCAATGTAC
>MTKW01013871.1_pt1 | contig 12707 bp, 12 predicted proteins | sample 1042761 | NCBI WGS metagenome assembly MTKW01 (sample SAMN06205366, study PRJNA360243) | anaerobic digester metagenome | biome: Wastewater treatment plant; feature: Anaerobic digester sludge; material: sludge; isolation source: anaerobic digester fed with sludge from wastewater treatment plant ...
GTGTCGCACCCCATGCGGGTGCGTGGATTGAAACAGAGCTGCATTGATCGCACTCTCGCTCGTGCCCAAGTCGCACCCCATGCGGGTGCGTGGATTGAAACACTGGCGCATCCCGCAAGTTGTGGCCACGGGCGTCGCACCCCATGCGGGTGCGTGGATTGAAACCTCCCAAAGCTCCGCCAGACCCTTCAGGCCGGGTCGCACCCCATGCGGGTGCGTGGATTGAAACGTGTCTGTATCTTCTTCTGATAGGTCAAGGTCGTCGCACCCCATGCGGGTGCGTGGATTGAAACTGCAGCGCTCACCTCACTAAGCTCATCAGCAGCGTCGCACCCCATGCGGGTGCGTGGATTGAAACTACATCGACACAATGATGGCGGTATTAACAGTCTGTCGCACCCCATGCGGGTGCGTGGATTGAAACGGAGACACCGGTCAGAACAAGCGAGATCGTTTGGTCGCACCCCATGCGGGTGCGTGGATTGAAGGGATTGGGTACGCTCGGCAGAAGGCGCCCACAATACGTCGCACCCCATGCGGGTGCGTGGATTGAAACTGATAGTGCGCAGCCACAACTCCTGCTCTTCGTCATGTCGCACCCCATGCGGGTGCGTGGATTGAAACAAAAATATGAAAGGAGATGAGTAATAATGGCAGAGGTCGCACCCCATGCGGGTGCGTGGATTGAAACGAGGAGGACCAAGCCAGTTAATAGCACTTTGAGGTCGCACCCCATGCGGGTGCGTGGATTGAAACTCCGACTCTTTGGCGAACCTATGCAAACGTTGGCAGTCGCACCCCATGCGGGTGCGTGGATTGAAACATCACAACGAATGAAGCCTTTGATATTCCACAAGAGTCGCACCCCATGCGGGTGCGTGGATTGAAACGCCCAACCCGTTGAGGTGCGGGCTGCAGAAGATGGGTCGCACCCCATGCGGGTGCGTGGATTGAAACATACTACCTCGCGCCAATAGCCGAAAACCGCTGGCGTCGCACCCCATGCGGGTGCGTGGATTGAAACATTTGCCGCTGTGCAACGATGATGGATTGCGCCGAGTCGCACCCCATGCGGGTGCGTGGATTGAAACTGCATCGGTCCATGGGCAGAGTTGGTTACCGACGTCGCACCCCATGCGGGTGCGTGGATTGAAACCATGAACCGCGAAGAGCGTGTGTGGGTCGTTGATGAGCGTCGCACCCCATGCGGGTGCGTGGATTGAAACCATGAGCCCGCTCGGATCGGATCTTGTCGATGCTGGCCCTGTCGCACCCCATGCGGGTGCGTGGATTGAAACCATGGTTGTGTATCGTGCCATCTCCCGGTCACTCGTCGCACCCCATGCGGGTGCGTGGATTGAAACCTTTACGACATCCGGATAGTTCGAATGACGGTGTGTCGCACCCCATGCGGGTGCGTGGATTGAAACCGCAGGACATTGCGGCCGGCCCCATGCGCGAGGCTGTCGCACCCCATGCGGGTGCGTGGATTGAAACGCTTTTTGATGCGCCGGGATTAGCGGCTCCCGGCGTCGCACCCCATGCGGGTGCGTGGATTGAAACCAAGACAGGAAGTGCGAATGCTAAATGCTCCCACGTCGCACCCCATGCGGGTGCGTGGATTGAAACGCCAACAACTCACCGACGCAATACGGGAGGACTATGTCGCACCCCATGCGGGTGCGTGGATTGAAACAGCCACATGACTACCAGATCATTGCCATGGACTGGGTCGCACCCCATGCGGGTGCGTGGATTGAAACGCATCCCATGCCCATATTGTGAAGCGCCGGCCGGCGTCGCACCCCATGCGGGTGCGTGGATTGAAACCGTTACCCGGATGGTGCCATGGTTGCTAAATGGGTGTCGCACCCCATGCGGGTGCGTGGATTGAAACTTCTGACTGGTCTGTTCAGCGAATTACCCTGTGTCGCACCCCATGCGGGTGCGTGGATTGAAACCATAGTGCCCATAGTGGATGTCATGACTCCTCGGGTCGCACCCCATGCGGGTGCGTGGATTGAAACGAAATAAAAGTCCCAATCAAGCCCCCATGTCCGGTCGCACCCCATGCGGGTGCGTGGATTGAAACTAACCTTGTACCGTAGAATAGCGCAGTGTAGGTGTCGCACCCCATGCGGGTGCGTGGATTGAAACTCACGAACGCGAAGCCAACCGATTCGCAGCGGCAGTCGCACCCCATGCGGGTGCGTGGATTGAAACTGCTGCCTCACGTACATGGCGCATTCCCGAATACGTCGCACCCCATGCGGGTGCGTGGATTGAAACATTCCCGCCCATAGCCTATACACTATCATCAGGCGTCGCACCCCATGCGGGTGCGTGGATTGAAACCACCTGAACCAAAGCGTCCTCATACAATGTTTTGTGTCGCACCCCATGCGGGTGCGTGGATTGAAACAACCCTAGCCAACTGTTGCTCGATACGCTTGGTGGTCGCACCCCATGCGGGTGCGTGGATTGAAACCACGACGCAGCGATTGTGGCTAGGCAGAAATACGTCGCACCCCATGCGGGTGCGTGGATTGAAACTATGCGTGGCGCAGAGTATGCCCGGTGGCATAGAGTCGCACCCCATGCGGGTGCGTGGATTGAAACTTAGTGCTTGTGGCCGTAGCACATCTGCTGGACGTCGCACCCCATGCGGGTGCGTGGATTGAAACATGGCCGATTGTGACGGCAGTGTCGAGGACTGCGTCGCACCCCATGCGGGTGCGTGGATTGAAACGCACGCCCAGCTTTTCCAACGCCTTGAACCGACGTCGCACCCCATGCGGGTGCGTGGATTGAAACGTTGCAGTACACTTCGCCCGCGTACGTCACTGCATGTCGCACCCCATGCGGGTGCGTGGATTGAAACATACTTCCCGGAAGTCGCATGACAGCGGCTTTGTGTCGCACCCCATGCGGGTGCGTGGATTGAAACGCTGAGGTAGTTAGAAATATCCCGTATGCCATCTGTCGCACCCCATGCGGGTGCGTGGATTGAAACCAGAATGGCAAGATAGTATGCGTCACCACAAAGAGTCGCACCCCATGCGGGTGCGTGGATTGAAACCAAACAAGCCCTTTCACGGTGCGGGTTGGCATATCGTCGCACCCCATGCGGGTGCGTGGATTGAAACCACTCGCCAGGTACCTGATTGCCGGGCCACAACGTCGCACCCCATGCGGGTGCGTGGAGTAAATTATGTAAATAGACGAAGGTCTTTAGAAATGGTTGACGTATATAATAAGGTGAACTTTATTATGTGTAGATCATCTGGTACATGCAGTGATTGTCGACTCAATACGCTATAGGAGAAGTAGCTTGTTCACCAGGTGTAGATGAGGTGACTCTGGTGACTGCTTATTATGCGCACACTAACGGCACTAACAAAGCTGATTGGCAGAGCGTGGAGCAGCATCTTTTATCGACGGCGGAACTGAGTCGAGGCTTTGCCTCAACATTTGGCGGTGGCGAGTATGGCTGTAGTGTGGGCCTTCTCCATGACCTTGGCAAATTCTCGGTGGAGTTTCAGCAACGTCTTGCTGGAGCTTCTATTAAGGTGGACCACTCTACTGCGGGAGCTCAGGAGGCAATTGCTCTGTATGGACGGGGCATCGGCACTGTTCTTGGCTACGTTGTTTCTGGGCATCACGCTGGAATACCAGATTACGGCAGTGTAGCGGACGGGCCGTCCTTGGTTGCACGTCTCCAGCGCAATGTGCGCGACTACACAGCATACAGGGAAGCGGACCTTCCGTTTCCTCATAAGAGTTCCATGAGATTGCCGATATCTCTTCTTGAAGGCCAGGAGGGATTCAGCCTACAATTTTTCATCCGAATGCTCTATTCGTGCCTCGTTGATGCGGACTTTCTGGACACTGAAAGTGTGATGGATGCCACGAAAGCCGGCGCTCGAAGAGGCGAGTACCCAACTATTTCTGAGCTAGAACGCCGTCTTGATGTGCACCTTGAAGGGCTTGGTGCCTCGGCTGAGGACACTCTGGTTAATAGGTATCGTGGTGATATTCTTCAGGCTTGCATAGACAGGGCCCAATTGGAGCCTGGTTTGTTCAGTCTGACGGTTCCCACAGGTGGAGGCAAAACCCTGTCGTCATTAGCTTTCGCTCTCAAGCACGCTTCTCTCTACGGATTGGAACGAGTTATCTACGTTATCCCCTTTACCAGCATTATTGAGCAGAATGCCAGTGTGTTTCGCAAGGCATTGGGGGATGAAGCTGTCTTGGAGCACCACAGCAACTTCGAGTTTCCCGATGAAAATTCTGAGGATTGGAACGAAGAGGTCGCAAGGTTGCGACTTGCTACAGAGAACTGGGACGCTCCTGTTATTGTTACCACGAATGTTCAGTTCTTCGAGTCGCTTTTTGCTAACCGCAGCTCACGTTGTCGCAAAATTCATAACATAGCAAGAAGCGTCATCATTCTAGATGAAGCTCAGATGCTCCCCACAAAATACCTTACACCGTGCCTTGCCGCAATTCGTGAACTCACCGAGAACTATGGATCTACTGTCGTCCTGTGTACGGCTACTCAACCAGCATTAGGGGATTTGATGCCGGAGACTGTCCGGATCCGCGAGATAGCACCGGATCCGCCACGCCTTTACGAAGCCTTTCGCAGAGTAGAGGTAACGCAGCTTGGCCAGATGGATGATGATGAGATTGCCTCTGAACTCAGGCAACGCCCACAGGCACTGTGTATAGTCAATTCACGTTCCCATGCTCGTGAGCTTTACAGGCTAATCTCTGATCAGGAAGGCGCCTTTCATCTGAGTGCCTCTATGTGTCCTCGGCACCGCAGTGAGGAGTTGGATACGATTCGGAATACCCTGAAGGAAGGTGCTCCATGCCGAGTGATATCAACTCAGCTTGTGGAAGCCGGAGTTGATTTGGATTTTCCAGTGGTGTTTCGTGCGTCTGCGGGCTTGGACTCCATTGCTCAGGCGGCTGGCAGGTGCAACAGAGAGGGCAAGTTGGCTAGAGGAGATCTTTTCATATTTCAACCCGTTGGTCGCAGATTGATGGGATGGTTTCAACGAACTGCCACAGTTGCTGACATGGTTCTGAGACATACAGATGACCCGTTGGGTTTGGAGGCAGTTGAAAGCTATTTCCGAAGACTGTACGACATAGAAGGCGATGGGCTAGACAAGGAGCGTATTATGGAGGCAGTAGGTGAAGAATGGAAGCAATTGAGCTTCCCTTTTGCAGAGATTGCAGACCGGTTTCGAGTCATTGATGCCGACACTGTCCCAATTGTGATTCCATGGGATGACGAAGCGGAGGACTTGATTGATAAAGTAGCTTACTGGCCGTCCTATGGGCTGTTCCGGAAATTGCAGCCTTATGTTGTGCAAGTATATCCCAATCAGTTTGCACAGCTCGAACGGTGCGGCAAGGTGCGTACCCTCGGGGGCGATAAGGGGGCGATTCATGTTCTCACTGACGAGTCTTGTTATACAGAGGTGGGATTGGAGATAACAGAGGATCTGGATGTAGCTGGAGGAGCATGGTATGTGTGAGATAAGCGGTTGCAGTTGCAGAAGGATTGGAGAGGAGGGGGAAGATGGGATACGGAGTTGCTATCAAAGTCTGGGGGGAATACGCGTGCTTCACGAGACCGGAAATGAAGGCGGAACGAGTCAGCTATGACGTAATCACGCCTTCGGCTGCCCGGGGAATCCTTGAGGCTATTTACTGGAAACCGGCGATACGCTGGGTTGTCGACAGGATACATGTATTGAATGACATCCGCTTCGACAACATCAGGCGGAACGAAGTGGGCAGCAAGATCTCGGCCCAAAACGTAAGGGCTGCGGCGAGCGGGAAGACGGTTACATTATGCCAGTATGCGTCAGAGGATCGACAGCAGCGTGCGTCATTGGTGCTCAGGGAAGTGTCGTACGTTATAGAGGCTCATTTCGAGCTTACTGATCAAGCTGGCCCAACTGATACGCCGGAGAAGCATTACAACATCATCATGCGACGTGCGCGACAAGGTCAGTGTTACCACCGCCCATACCTTGGATGTAGAGAATTTCCTGCCTATTTTGAACTGATTGAAGGGTCAATTCCGCAATCACCATATGTGGGAGAGCGTGATCTTGGCTGGATGTTGCTAGACATAGACTACCAGGACGATATGACGCCGCGATTTTTCCGGGCTGTGATGCATGATGGCATTATCGATGTGCCCGAGATGCCGGAAGGAGGCGGGATGGCTTGATACTCCAAGCGCTGTATGGTCTATACGAGCGTCTATTGGACGAGCCCGATTCGGACATATCGCCGCCTGGCTACAGCAAAGCGAAGGTTTCGTACGCGCTCAATCTTTCGGAGAACGGCGAACTCCTCGATATACTGGACTTGCGGGAGCAGGGAAAGGGCAAGCGACTTGTGTCAAAGGATATGGATGTACCGAGGCAGGTCAAACGGACCTCAGGTGTGAGCGCCAACTTCATGTGCGACAACAATGGTTACGTGCTTGGAGTGGTCCAAGAGAAGGGCAAGCCAATTGAACTTTCAGACAAGAAATACCGCGCTATGCGCGATCTACATGAGGAGATTCTCGAAGGAGTGGATGATCAGGGAGCATGTGCGCTCCTCACCTTCCTGCGAACATGGAATCCTGAGCATGCAGAAGGCCATCCTGTATTGGCACCTGTATGGGATGATTTGATGAGTGGAGGCAACATAATCTTCAAACTTGACGGCACATCCGGCTACATACATGAGCGACCTGCTATTCGCAAGGCCTGGGAACAGAGTATTGAGCAAACGGCTCATGAAAACATGGGCCAGTGCCTTGTGACAGGCAGGAGTGCGCCGATCGCTCGAGTTCACGATAGTGTCAAGGGAGTCGTTGGCGCACAGAGTTCCGGTGCTGCGCTAGTCTCGTTTAACTTGGATGCTTCTACGTCATATGGGAAGGAGCAGAGCACAAATGCTCCAGTCAGTGAAGAAGCTGCTTTTGCATATGTCACAGCACTGAATTACTTGCTCCGAAGTGATCGGAATCGTCTTCGAATCGGTGACACAACCACGGTGTTCTGGGCAGAACGTCCTGCCTACCTGGAAGAGGAGATACTGGCCGAGTTGCTCGATCCAACGGTGGATGCTGCAAAGGAGACCAAAGGGAAAACGTCAGCCAACAAGGGTGGAAAGACGGAGTTTCGTCGCGATTCTCAGGCTACGAGAATGGTTCGGGATGCACTTGCCCGAGTCGCTAAGGGCAGGCCACTTGAGGAAAGCATGGTTGACGTCGATAAGGATGTTCGCTTCTACATCTTAGGCTTATCGCCGAACAATGCACGCCTTTCGGTTAGATACTGGCATGTTGACACATTCGGCAATCTCCTTGAGAAGATTGGCCAGCATTATTCAGATATGGCTATCGATCTTCCTCCGTGGGAGACTGGATCTTTCGCGGTATGGACAATAGTCAACGCAACTGCGCCACTAATCGACGGCAAGCGTGACGGGAAGAGTGCGTCGCCGCTTTTGGGTGGAGCGCTTACACGAGCAGTGTTGCTTGGAACCGATTATCCCCAAGGTGTTTACACGGCTCTGCTCGGACGGATCAGGGCAGACCAAGAGATCAGTCCAGTGCAGGCGGCCATGATCAAGGCTTGTTTGGTCAGACATGCGAGGCTATCGGGATCCAAAACGAAGGAGGAGAGTTACACAGTGAGTCTCAATGAAGAATGCACTAATACCGCCTATCTTTTGGGCAGGCTTTTTGCAGTGCTGGAAAAGGCTCAGCAGGACGCGTCTGGCGGCAAGCTCAATGCCACTATTCGCGACCGTTACTTCGGTGCAGCATCGGCGACGCCGCAGAGCATTTTCCCGGTGTTGCTTAGGTTGGCGCAGCATCACATCGCCAAATCTGAATACGGAGGAGTAGTGGACAGGCAGATCGAGGCCATTATCGGTGAACTCGACGGTTTTCCGCCCCATTTGAACCTCGAAGAGCAGGGAAATTTCATCCTTGGCTACTATCATCAACGTCAAGCGCTGTACAAGAAAAAACAGACTGAAGCCGAACAGGCGGCAGGGGAGGGTCAATAATGGCTAAGGTGATTGACAAGCGTTACGAATTTGTGCTTTTTTTTGATGTCGAGAACGGTAATCCCAACGGCGACCCAGATGCGGGCAACATGCCCCGAATCGACCCTGAGACTAGCCTTGGGCTAGTAACCGATGTGTGCTTGAAAAGAAAGATCCGCAATTACGTGGAGCTGACCAGAGAGGGACAAGATGGTTTCGATATCTATGTCAAAGAGGGAGCGGTCCTTAACGCACAACACCGCAAAGCTTACAAGGCTCTCGGAATTGAACCAAAACCGAAGAAACTTGCCAGTGAGGATCTCACTAAGTTCATGTGTGATAATTTTTACGATATTCGTACTTTTGGCGCAGTGATGACGACTGAGGTCAATTGTGGACAGGTTAGAGGGCCAGTGCAACTCAACTTTGCCCGGAGCATTGACCCCATAGTCCAGCAAGAGATAACGATCACACGAGTGGCTGTAACTAACGAGAAGGATGCCGAGAAGAAGGACCGCGAGATGGGGCGCAAGCACATTGTGCCGTATGGCCTGTATCGCGGCGAAGGCTATGTGTCCGCGCCTTTGGCTGAACGGACGGGATTTACCGACGAAGATCTGGACCTGTTATGGGAAGCACTGATAAACATGTTTGACCACGACCATTCAGCTGCCAGGGGCAAGATGGCTTCACGCAAGCTTTTCGTCTTTGAACATGAAAGCAGAATTGGAAACGCGCCAGCCCATAAGCTATTCGATTGTGTTGACGCGGTGCGCCGTGATCCCGTAACGCCGGTTAGACGGTTCGGCGACTACGAAGTGACGGTCGATGAAGCGGCATTGCCGGATGGGGTCAGGCTGATCACGATGATATGACCGGTGGCTATGATGAGGATAGCTTGCTGCCGCTCTCTGGCATACAGCACATTGCTTTTTGCGAGCGACAGTGGGCACTCATACACGTCGAACAGCAATGGGCGGAAAACGTGCGAACTGTCGAAGGACGGCAGATGCATGAGCGGGCGCATAACCCTTGGCTTGCCGATTACGACAGCGATCACATTGTCTCTCGTTCTGTGCCCTTGATCTCTCATAGACTTGGGCTTTCGGGTCAGGCTGATGTGGTGGAGTTCTGGCCTGTTGGGGAGGGCGTTGATGGTGGTGCTCCTCTGCCTGGACGGGAGGGACTGTGGATTCCCAAACCTGTGGAATACAAACGTGGAAGGCCCAAGGGTGATGATCGTGATGAGGTGCAGCTGTGCGCCCAAGCCATGTGCCTTGAAGAGATGCTGGGAGCGAAGATCACAGAGGGCGATCTCTACTATGGGCAGACCCGCCGACGTCAGAGAGTCACCTTGGACGATGTGTTGCGCAACAGAGTGGAGCAACTGTGCTTGCGCATGCATGAGCTATTCGATTGCGGCTGCACTCCGCCTGCTGCCCAGGGTAGGCGTTGTTCGCTCTGCTCGCTTGTAGATTTGTGTCTGCCTGAACTTACGGTGCGACCGCGTTCGGTGCGTGCATACATCCGCAAGCAAATAGGATCTAACTCTGAGTTATGAAGCCGACAATGTGCGGATCCGTATGCTGTATTTGCTATGGCTGATGGGGGGATGGTGTTGCGGAAGCTGCTGAACATGTTATACGTAACAAGCCCAGACGCTTACCTAAGCAGGGATGGGGAGAACGTGGTAGTGCGTGTGGATGGCGAAGATAAGTTCCGAATGCCGATTCATAACATCGAAGGCATAGCCACATTTGGTTACTCCGGGGCCAGTCCGGCATTGATGGAACTATGCGCACAGCGGGGAGTAGCACTGACATTCTTGAGTGAGCACGGCCGATTCATGGCGCGAGTTACAGGAAGAGTATCTGGTAATGTGTTGCTGCGAAGACGGCAATATCGAATAGCAGATTCCGAGGAAGAGTCGTCACGTATAGCCTCTGATATCATTATTGGAAAGATTGTAAACTGTCGTACAGTACTCCAGCGCGCTGTGCGTGATCATGGGGCCAGCATCTGTGCAGATGAGGTTAGGAATGCATCGACAGCATTAACTGACTACTTGATGGGGATCGTTGATAATCTACCCCTTGATACGCTGCGTGGCATCGAGGGTGCAGCGGCCAACGCTTATTTCAGTGTATTTGATCATCTGATTCTCAGTAACAAAGAGAACTTCTTCTTTCATGAGCGCAATCGGAGGCCGCCCAGAGATAACATGAACGCTCTGCTATCATTCCTCTATACACTGCTTGTTCATGATGTACAGGCGGCGCTGGAAACTGTGGGCCTCGATCCTCAAGTGGGGTTCTTGCACCAAGATAGACCGGGTCGTCCCAGCTTGGCATTGGATATGATGGAGGAACTACGTCCGTTCTTGGCAGATCGTCTGGCTCTATCCTTGGTCAATCGTAAGCAGGTTTCGCCTGCGGGATTTCAGACTCTTGAATCGGGTGGAGTTATCATGGACGATGACACGCGAAAGACAGTGATAAAGGCCTGGCAAGAACGGAAACAGGAACAGATAATGCATCCATTTATAGGCGAGAAGATTGAGATCGGACTAATACCATATGCCCAGGCAATGCTGCTCGCTCGCCATCTGCGAGGAGATTTGGATGGTTATCCGCCTTTCTTTTGGAAGTAGAGGTTATGTGAGATATGATGGTATTGGTTACTTATGATGTTAATACAACGGATCCCGAAGGTCGTCGGCGGCTTAGAAAAGTGGCCAAGGCCTGTACCGATGTGGGGCAAAGGGTTCAGAATTCTGTTTTCGAGTGTTTGCTGGATCCTGCACAGTTTGCGGGCTTCAAATTCACGTTGGTTGGACTTATAGACCCCGAGAAGGACAGCCTGAGATTCTACTTCCTTGGATCGAATTGGAAGACCCGTGTGGAGCATATCGGTGCCAAACCTGGCTATGATCCGGAAGGGGTATTGATCACCTGATATTGCACCGCGAACCCTAAGTGATGTTGATTTCTCCGGGAGGTTCGCGCAAGTCCTGTAGCTGGGATATCGGCAGATATTGCTCGGACATATAGCACAGCGCTCTAGCTTTTCGCAGGGGTTCGCGGAACCTGACGCCAAACCCCAGGTAAATCACCGGTTTTTTGCGGTACAGTCGCACCCCATGCGGGTGCGTGGATTGAAACGCCCAAAAGCGGGATATTCTCGACTACTGCGCTAGTCGCACCCCATGCGGGTGCGTGGATTGAAACAGACAGACGTGAGCGTCCTGCCTCAGATCGTCCGAGTCGCACCCCATGCGGGTGCGTGGATTGAAACAGCGCGTTATCCAGTGCCTTTATCCGCTCCCCGACCTCGCACCCCATGCGGGTGCGTGGATTGAAACCTACTGGTCGGCAGTGTTGCTTGGCCGCCCATTCGTCGCACCCCATGCGGGTGCGTGGATTGAAACAAGCCGCCTCCGCGGCAGCCACCGGCACATCGCGTCGCACCCCATGCGGGTGCGTGGATTGAAACATCATCGTCCTTGACAACTGCCACGAGCCTGTCGGTCGCACCCCATGCGGGTGCGTGGATTGAAACACACAACCGATCGTGTCCACTCACGATATAGAGAAGTCGCACCCCATGCGGGTGCGTGGATTGAAACCTCTGAAAAATCTGAATTCCACTGTGTGGGAATTGTCGCACCCCATGCGGGTGCGTGGATTGAAACGACTGGGCCGACGGGCAACCCGTCGTGACCCTGAGTCGCACCCCATGCGGGTGCGTGGATTGAAACATTGATGCGGGTGGAGATTGCGAAGATTGTTGGTGTCGCACCCCATGCGGGTGCGTGGATTGAAACAACCCGAATGCTCCTACCCTCTTATTAGCCACCAGGTCGCACCCCATGCGGGTGCGTGGATTGAAACTCCACCACCCTTCTTGTATGCCGCACCTGCATTCTGTCGCACCCCATGCGGGTGCGTGGATTGAAACGGTACAATCCTCGCAATAGATGTAATACTCATGTCGCACCCCATGCGGGTGCGTGGATTGAAACTCGAACACGATTCGGACAATCTCAGCTTCCCCCTGTCGCACCCCATGCGGGTGCGTGGATTGAAACAAGCTGCCGGCGTCGATAACTCTGTAAAGGTCGCGTCGCACCCCATGCGGGTGCGTGGATTGAAACACGCCAGCCGATCCCTGTTCGGTGACACCATCATGTCGCACCCCATGCGGGTGCGTGGATTGAAACACAGTAAAGGAGGGTAACTGATATGTGCATTATTGGTCGCACCCCATGCGGGTGCGTGGATTGAAACCGTGTGTTTTTCGGAGCCCGTCTTTCGGCTCGAAAGTCGCACCCCATGCGGGTGCGTGGATTGAAACGGAGATGGCCCGAAGGCGAGCTGCAGCTGCTGCTGTCGCACCCCATGCGGGTGCGTGGATTGAAACACTCCCGTAGTGGGAGTCTGAACAAGCGCCAAACGTCGCACCCCATGCGGGTGCGTGGATTGAAACAAACCGACGCTGGCCCGAGCTGCACGGGGGCGGGTCGCACCCCATGCGGGTGCGTGGATTGAAACACGGGGAAGAGGTCGGGAAGGTCCTAGGAATCTGCTCGGAAACTCCTCAAGGGCAGGCGTGAAGTTCGCCGCACCGAGTTGACT
>MTKW01012028.1_pt1 | contig 12685 bp, 5 predicted proteins | sample 1042761 | NCBI WGS metagenome assembly MTKW01 (sample SAMN06205366, study PRJNA360243) | anaerobic digester metagenome | biome: Wastewater treatment plant; feature: Anaerobic digester sludge; material: sludge; isolation source: anaerobic digester fed with sludge from wastewater treatment plant ...
AACCTGAACTCTTCAACAATTATACCATACAACCCCATTTCCCTCACTTTTTTATTTTCTACACAGCATTGTTAAGCTCATCTTCGCTACTATCCAACGCTTCTAAAATTTCCTTCTGTTTCTTTGTTAAGGGCGTCAATAAGCGCTTGCCGTCCTTCGTTTCAACAACCTTTATTTTTTCAAGTTCGATGACGAGCTTTGACATACTTGGTCGATTTTTTTCTGGAAGAGATTTTAGTAGGTTGAGAAGATGACTTCTGAGTATGAGAGCAATGAAGCCAATAAAAAGTTTTCCTTCAGTGGTCAGTCGGTTGTGTGTTTTGAGTCTTCGGTAGTCAATTTCGTTTTTAAGTTGGTAAAACTGTTTTTCGACTAAATCCTTTTGTCTATATCGATAGAGCGCTTCGCTTGGGCTCAAATTGGGTCCCGTGCTCAGCAAGATGTAATAACCACAGGTTTTGAGATAATCATCAATGGCTTTAGAGTCTCGCTCATAGGTAAAACTTTGCTCGTTTTTGGCGTCGATTTTGAAGTACCGCTGATACCTTTTTCGGTTAAGTTGTGAACGCTTTAATGCCTGTAATTCCATTTCAGTCCGTAAGAGACTCTCATAAAATTGTTTCGTATCATAGGCGGCTTTCTCCATATCGTAATAGAGATAGATACTGACAGGCTGATCCAGAACCGTATCGGCGATGCAGCAACCGTAGACTTGTTCTTCCGGTAAGTAGTGGGCGTCCTGTTTTACAGACGGACCATAATTAGATAGTATTCGTTGGGCGTCTTTCAAGTGTAAAGGCAGTGAACTCAGTAAGCGGAAGCGTTCACTCTCTTGCCCAGTAGCTTGTAGATTGTCCCGAGTAATAAAACCTTGGTCTGTGATAAGATAAATTGGAAAGTCAGAATCTAGAAAGGGAAAGTCTTGCAAAAGGAAGGTAAAATACGTTTTGTCAGTGATACTTCCATTGTAGGCTTGGTAAAACAAAGGGAGTCGCGTCATTGCTCCATAACATAAACCCACGTTCAATTGTGGCAAAGACTCTCCATCGCGATTATATCCCCATTCTACAAAGTCTATTTGCCGACTGTATGATGAAATGGAAGTAACGTCGTAGTACCAATATTCTCGTTGTGTATGTTGCTTCGTCCAACTTTCAAAGAAATCCAGCCTCTGCTCATAACTAATGTTTTCGAAAAGACGACTTATCTTTGAACTGTAAAGACAAGGAGTGGAGTGAGTCCAAGCGCTTCCTTCTATCCAATCCTGAGCATAAGCTACAACATTTCCACGAGCTAAAACGTAATACGCAAGAGCTAAAAGCTCTTGTGTCGATTCAAAAATAGGACTCATAATCTCGTCTAATTTCAAGTCCCTGACGACTCGATTTAGAATAAAAGTAAGTCCAAAGGTTTTAACGCTACGTACATGATCAACCGATTCACCTGGAAAAAGTCCATAGTAATTTCGGTTCGGAATTAGTTTTCCACTACTTTCGTCCAACTTACCGATGGCAGTTTCGTCAAAAGTTGCCCTTCCATGTTCATCGCGACGAAAATTCGTTCGGTAATAGATATAAGTTGTGCCATTTTTCTGTTTTTTACGAGAAATTTGCTTACTTGGAAGGTCGACCAAAACCTGTTCATCCATAACAATACCTCCATATGTATGGTACAAATATACCATACATATGGAGGCTGTCAATACCCTCGTCAAAATATTTTTCTAACGTTAACGTATTAAAAAATCGGCAGATACACGTTAAGATTCAAATAAAAATCTTAGCGTGTGGTATAATTGTTGAAGAATTTAGGTTAAAAAGAGTTCTGCTCAATTCAGGGTCTTCTTTTTGAAAAGAGGCAATACTTTCTTTCAGGCGCCTCTTGACGTCGGGAAGCAACTCGTTGGAACCGGGAGAAAACGCCAAGTAGTAGCACGCCCAATAGGCGAGCATAGCATAATTCTCCCCTGGATCACACGCGATTTCATACAAGAGATTTAGCGATCGTTCGTTCTTAAAGGAATAAATCGCCATAACGTACCACGAGCAATCGAAAACGACGTCCAAATTTCGAGGAGGAAAAACAAACTGATCTCCTGTTCTTCCAGAGGTTTCACGGACTTCGGCTCCGTCGTTCTCCTTCTCCGTCAGGGGATTTCTTGCCGTTGCGGAAATTCGCTCCGATTCTCTGATTTCAGCGCCCCTAACGGCATTCTCGTAGATTGTGTCTTTCAAGATTTCGTTGTGCCGATCATAAATAACATCAAGCGTGTAAAGAATTAATAGCCGCGTGTCCGCCCAGTAAGGATCGTACGGAAATTCCGCCGCTAGAAGTCCCCAATGAGAATCCAGCGGAAGCTCAATAACTTTTAGCGGAACCTTATGCTCCCACATCGAAAGGTAGTCGAGGACGCCGGAAATTCTTTGCGCCGCCTCTTTCGAACGTTCCAAAAGGAGACGGGCGTCTTCTCTTTCCGCTAGCTCATAAACGCTCGGCTCCCTATGAAGGGGATCAAATTCCTCATAGAGTCTGCGCGACTCCTCGAGATATGTTTCAAGCAAGACGTCGTCTTCTGTCAGGCTCTGTCCCTCGACGCCTTGCGTCGCCGCCGAAGGCTCTTGAGCAAAAAGAGCGGAAGAGACGAGCGCCAGCGACAATAAGTAAAATACTACTGAGGAGTGGTTCTTCACAAGACACCTCCAACATTCATCTAAAAGTATCGCTAATTTATCGTGACAATCGAACGTCTTAAAAACAAACAACGGGGTAAGCTCTTATTTATCAGCATACGTTTTTAAAACTAAGACACTCGTTTATCAAAGAAGTATGCATGGCCCTGAGTCTAATCAAGCAAATTCCACCACTGTGATTGAGACGGAATTTTTCTCAATACATTTGTTCCACAATGTATGGACCCTCTGAAATTATGGTAAAACACTTCCTCACAGGGCGTAACAGTTGTGAAACCAACCTTTTTTGCAGCATTGTCCACATAATCATTGAACAGATCTATCGTGCTGTTAGTGCCGTTAATTATTGGACCATTGACGTGAGCAACAAATAATGTGTTATTATCCACGAGGGAATTTATAACATTATTGGTATATGCTACCGCTCCTGAATATGTAGTCTGTCCCGTTAAAGGATCTGCACTTTGTATACTGTGAAAGAGAACCGGCATTTCAATCATATCTGGACTGGGGGATGTTGTAAATGTGTACCCTTGTCCTGCAGTCGGAACGCCCGCCCCCCACCATGCTCTTAGAATATAACACATTTTAGAATTGGAAACAAAATCTTCGTTTCGATTTCCTATACCGTCAACTACCCAGTTTTGTGTTTCATCTATGCGATAAGAAACTTCAAAGTTACCATTGTTGTTAAAGACAACCTTCCATTCAATGTTTTGACCATTTCCAACATTATCGTAGCACTCTAAATACCCTGCTCGTCGAAGCGCATCCGGCGCACCACTAATCGCACTTATTGCCGAAACCGACGATCCCAAATCTAACTTGCTGTAAACAGTATCAATCAACTTGTCAGAATATGCTTCATCCCCATTAAAATTTCTATCGTATAAAGTAGAATCCGCCAAAACAGCATTGAGAGTTCTGCCGGTTATCTGTCCTGACGAATCTCTTGGTATATTTCCCGAACTGTCAATCATACCATGAAGGATAACCGAAGCTCCAGCATTCTCTCTCTCTGCAATGAGAAGAAGTGCCCATGCTGCCTCTGGAGATGCTACTCTCGCACGACCGTCGGCTGTCGTAGCAAAACTGATTACTTCATCAATGTGTCCGAGCCCCATCCATGTCAAATCTACATCGCTAATGACATCTTGGATGCCTTGAGCCCCGAGAAAGTTAACAATATCGTCATTAACTGAACCATTGGGACCTTCTGCCATCACAATTGTCCCGAGATTATTGTTTTTAGAATTGTTTCCCGGCATAACCTCAAAGTTTCCTCCGTCATTTAGGTCATTAAATGCGCCTTCCACAATATGCTCACAAAGTCCCACACCATTACGGATCATATCACTTTTAGCATAATTCAAGAAATTTTCGTTAGGGTATTTAGCCCGAGGCAGTGCCAAAATTATATGCTGAGAACCATACGGAGCCTGAACATAACCTATCTCGAACGGATCTTGCCACCATGGATGCCCTGTTGTGTTAAGGGACACACTAGAGAGTGAAGCGTCATATTTCGCGTACAGCTCTGTCCGAAGGTCATCGTTGTTTCCGTAAATAGAATTCACATCAGACACAAACACCGTAGGACCATAAACGCTGTTCGTTTCTACGCTTGACTCGTGAGAGAACGCAATAAACGGAGTAACTTTGAGTTCAACGGTATCTTCTCTAAAAAGATAAGAACCTAAATAATACTCGGCTCGCACCTTTACCGGAGCGCCGGGAATCACGCCCTCAATGCCCATCTTTATAGTACCGGTTCCAGCAAACACAGAAATGTTATTATCGGTTGGTGTTTTGGAGAAGACAACGCTATTCTTCTTCGTGCTTGGTCCTAAAATCTCCGTGTCTCCAACTCTGCATTCATAATCGCTGGAACTTACTTGGGTTGGCCAAAACACACGCACCCGATCTTCCACAGCAATGTTTCCCCAATAAGCGTGCTCGTTTGCCACGCACTCTATTTTTAATTCGATTCGAAAGTTACCAGGAATACTGGAAAGCGGCACGCCTAATTTATTTATCCACAATTCACCGATATCATTAAGATCACCACTATTAATCAAGTTATCCATATTGTCCTGGATTTCGTTGACGTCATCGTCGTCGCCATTATAAAGAACAATAGCTCCGCTAGCAGTAGTCCAGCTATCCTCGCCTGCGTCATCTGAATCGTTTATACTGTTGTTGCGGTCTGTATCGGCGTCCAAGTCAGCAACAATTGGAACAATCGTGAGTGTCGCCAAATCGTACAATTGATTATGAACGGAATCGTACGCCTTAATTTTAAAGCTCGGTGGAGTCGCAATTTCAGAAGCAGTCATGGGGCGACCTACCGTTATAACGCCTGTTGTTGCATTGATGCTCAAGAGCGAATTTGCAACCGTCAAAGAGTCCCCGTTCGTCTCGTCGTAAAAAGTATAACGACAGGTGCGTCCTGATGGAATTACAGCATCAACAGGCTTTTCTCCATAGGGAACTGTGTTAATTGCATAGGGGTCAATATATCTGAGATAGCTATCCGGATTAACATTTGTCGTCGGCTTGGATTCATTTCCAGAAATAAATTCAGGAGCTTGAAGAATTTCGACAGCCTTGAAGTCGTCGTCAAAGCAATCAGCCTGATTGCTAGTATCGCCGCTATACGCTTGAGCCAGCGCAAGAAGGACGTTTTCGTCCACTTCGAAAATTGTGTCGCCGTTTGGCATAGCATAAAAGTCCAATTGACTTTGACCTGCCGGGATAACAACCGTCGCAACACCATTGTAGACGCTGATAATATCCGATGAAACGCCGCCGTTGGGATTTTTCGTTAGATGATAGTCGCCCGACGAACCGTTGTTGCCAGCAGTCGCCGAGCCTGACACACTCAACTGGACGGTAATCGCGCTCCAGTTCGTTTCCGTTGTATTTACCGTCAGCCGGAACGCTCCCTTACGGTCGTTTCCAGAAATCCACACGCAGGGTTCCAATGCTTCTTCGTCTGTTGTTGTAAGCGTAATTTCTGTCGTTTCTTCAATCGTAACGGTTGAGCTTCCGTTCGTCGAACTAACCGCATACCTATCGCTCGGCTGAATCGACAAACTCGCCGTCTCGTCCCTTTCAGCGTAATTGTCGTCATAAGGACGTAATTCAACGGTAACGCTAAACGAATTTACGGGGATAGAGACGTTTCTCTTGGTAAATAGTTTTTTGAAACGACTGCTCATTTAACGTTCCTTTCTAGTCATATCGCAACTGAATGCATTTGCCGTATTCGGCAGGGTGCGTTGGCGGCAGTATCGTAACAAAACGGCGCTGTTGTCGAACTCGCCAATTTGCTGAACTGCGGCTTTTTCCAACCTTTACTCCGGCGCCGCAGTCGTTTTTTCGGCGTCAAGTTGGCGCTGAACCTCTTCAGGAAGGACGACGCCTTCCATATTCCCCGTTTTGTAATTCCAAGTCGATTTCACTTGCTCAAGCGTCAGACCTTGACAATGCTCCAGCGCCGACGACTTAGTCGTAAATTTCGGGCTAAGGACGGTAAGAAACTTGGCGTCGGTAAAATCTGCGCCCGTTACATTTCCGCTCAATCGACTTCCGTAACAGAACGTAAAACCTGAAAAGTCCGTATTTGACCAATCTAGTTCTGTTGATAACAAGCAAAAATCAAAGCGCCGAGTCTTCCAATTCCATGTCGATTGAAGCTGTTCTTTCGTTACGCCGGAACAACTAATAAATTCGAGCGTTTCCCAAATCATCGCGTCGGTAAAATCAACGTCCGTAACGTCGTAATTAGTTAAGGAAAGGCGGCGAATTCGGAAGTTCGAAAGATCAAGACCCGACAGAGAGATTCTTTCGTCCTTGGTATTATTCAGGCTAAGCGAATCCAAATCGCGTTTTTTGTAATTCCAAGTCGAAGCCAGCTGGTCTTTTGTCATATTACAGAACGAACATTGAGTAAAATTAACGTCGGTAAAAGTCCCTCCTTCTGCGTCAAGATTGACTACCTCTCTAAAACTAAAGTCCGAGTAATCAATGTTGTTCGTATAATTTTGCATAGGACAGGGAGGAGCGCAAAAGGACACAAGGACTCGATTCATTTTAAAGTTCCATGACGACAAAAATTGCTCACGGGTTATCTTTAACATCGAATTATCCTCGAACCAAGCGTCTGTAAAATCGCATCCGTCAAAGGTTGCGCCTTCCGTTTTCACGCCCGTAAGATGGGCGCCTCGAAACGAGCAGTTTCGAAATCGGGTTTGTGACAAATCTGCGTTGTCGAGCTTAGCTCCGAAAAAATCGACGTCCGCGAGGGTTCGATTGTTAATCTTAATTCCCAATAAACTCTCGCCGCGAAGCACAAGTCCGTCTTCTAATTGGACGGGTTGACCGCGAACTATGATATATTCCGTTGACGACAATCCGTGTTCACTGGAACACAATTCGCGATCTGCTGACTGATCTTGATTATCTCCTGATTCCAGACCAAACGCCGCGCCAAAACTCCACAATATAAGAAGAACGCACGTCAGATATTTATTCATTTTCAAAACTCCAAGCTACACGTATTGAGGTTAATTGTCTCGGCTCCTCTTCCTTTTGAATAACACAGAGAAAGAAGCGCTTCGCCGCATTGCCAAACTCATATGCAAATAATTTGAAAAACGCTTTAACACTCCCTTGGAAATGCGGCTCCTAAGCGGGTAACAAACTGAAAAGGCAGACTCGCCAATTTGATGAACGGAGGCTTTTTCCGTCCTTTTATTCTGGCGCCGCAGTTGTTTTTTCGGCGTCAAGTTGGTGCTGAACCTCTTCAGGAAGAACGACGCCTTCCATTTTTCCCATTTTGTAATTCCAAGTCGATTTAACTTGCTCGATGGTTAGATCTTGACAATGTTCCAGCGTCCTGATTATTGACGACGGTTCGTTTGGACGATGATTGGCAAGAAATTTGGCGTCAGTAAAATCAGCGCCTGCTACATTTCCACACAAACTGCTCCCATGACAGAAAGTAAACCCTGAAAAGTCCGTGTTCGACCAGTCTACTTCTGTCGATACAAAGGAGAAATCAAAACGTCGATTCTTCCAATTCCATGTCGATTGAAGCTGTTCTTTCGTTGCGCCGGAGCAACAAAAGAATTGGAGCATTTCCCATATTATGGCGTCGCAAAAATTGACCCCAGAAACGTCATAATCCCAGAAGGAAAGGTCTTCAATGCGAAAGTTCGAAAGGTCAAGCCCCGAAAGAGACGCCATTTTATCCTTGGGACCCTGCAGACTAATCGAGTCCAAATTGCGATTTTTGTAATTCCAAGTTGAAATCAACTGGTCTTTTGTTGCGTTATAGAGCGAACAATGACGCAAGAAGCAAGCGTCAGTAAAAGTTCCTCCTTTCGCGTCAATACCGGTTACCCTGTTAAAACAAAAGCCCGAGTAATCAATGTTGTTCGTATATCCTGCCGGATAGTCATCAACACAAAAATACGAAAGAGCCCTATCCTCTTTAAGGTTCCTTGACGACAAAAATTGCTCGCGCGTTAAATTCAGGGAGGTATCCTCGAACCAGACGTCGGTAAAATCACATCCTTCAAAAGTTGCGTCGAGCGTCTTTACCCCTTTAAAATTAACGTTTCGAAACGAACAGTTCAGAAATCGGGTTTGTTCGAAATCGGCATTATGGAGATCAGAGCCGGAAAGATCGACGTCCACAAGGGTCCGATTGTTAATCCGAATCCCCGACAAATCCTTGCCGACAAGCTTGAGCCCGTGTTCTAATCGGACTGGTTGACCGTCAACCATTATGTGCTCTGTTGGCGGTAAATCATACCCCGGCACAATGGTTGTGTTCACAAATGGATACTCTTCTCGATCCGCCTTCCGGGTTTGATCGTCTCCTGATTCTAATCCAAACGCCGCGCTAAAACCCGACAGCATAAGAAGAATGCATATTAGGCGTCTATTCATTGTTCAAGCCTCCAAACTATACGTTTTGTTGACACGAATTATCTCGTCTTCCTTTTCTCCTGGATAACACGGAGAAAAAGCGCTTCACCGCGTCGTTAAACTTATGTGCGAACAAATCGTAAAAATCGCTCGCAATGCTCCTCGTTCAAGAAGGTATTATTGTAGCTGGTAATGATACGATTTTAACCAATGTCTTGTACGTTACGACGAGCGTTTGTAAACGGCGCGCTTCGCGCGAACATTTCGGCAAGCGCTAGACCATTCACAAACGCCTTCGTTGTTGGACGTAAAACATATTTTACAACCAGCGTTATAAGCTATTCAAGGGAGCAAGTGCAGAGAATGTCTTAACAGTTATTCCGCCAAAATCCTAACGAAAAGAGCGGTAGGTGCAGTGCAAGGAATCGTCGCAACAAAGTTAAATACTTCTTCCGAAAATTACGGCTCGTTACGAAAACATTAACTTTGTCTTTATGACGTGTTTAATCCTTGCTTTCATCCATATTTCGCTACAAACTCTGCGCTGAAGCTCCCTAGAATAAACTTGTTATGGGCTTGGATAACCCATGATGGTAATGTTTTCGAACTTTACACCACTTCCCCAATGGGGTTGGAGATAAATATATCCGTCGGTGTTGGCGATACCAGTTTCAGAATACACCAAATAATCATCCAAATTTTCGAATGTAAAATACACATTCAAAAAACCATTTTGAAGAGTAATTTTCATTCCCTTTGCTGACTGACTTTTAGGATAGTAGGCCTCCAAGAAATTTTTGTATTCTTGTGCTGTCCTGGCAGATGAGAGAGCAGGGGTAATCAAGACACTGTCTGATCTTCCACCATATCTCACTCCATTCATCAAATTAAGCAAAGGTTCTTTAGTATAATCAGAAATTTTTACCGAACCGAGGTTATCTTTGAGTGATTGTGCAAGTGTGCTAATTCTTGAATTGAGATCGACTCCGTCAACCTGATTAACAAGCGCGCAAAAATCTAGAATCGCAACTTCTGGAACATTTGACGTTCCTCCGATTTTAACACCGCTGTTACCAACAAAACTCAGCTTCTTCAAATCTCCGCCATCAATTACCTCATTTCCGCTTGTATCTGGCTGAAGATACCCGTTTTCGCCATTACCTACAAACGAAAGATCGAAGGAAAGTTCAAAACCATTCGGATACGCCACAGACGACTTAGCATATCTTCCGCTGTTAACCTCATATGAATCTTCAGCGCTTGGACCAACAGCTCCTGCGGTCGGCGTCGGCGTTGTGAAGGTGTTGTTAGAATTTATCGTCCAACCGCTTGGTATCATCCAAGCTGACGCTTTCGTATTATCTTGAACCTTGAAACAAACAGTGTCTCGTCCAAGCTCAGTATATGGAGGCGTCGTCGAGGAATCATATTTCCAGAAGATCAAATGTACTTTGTCATTGCCACTTGGAAAACCAGTACCCGAGTTATTGCCTACAGCTTTAACATAATATTCCGTCGAAAGAGGTTTTGTACTCAATTTGAATTTATAATTTGAGTTGAGCTTGGCATAATTGCCATTAGTCAGTTCGTACACCTCTAGATTAGGAGTGTAATTAAAACTATACCAAACGTTTGGGTCGGTAATTTGTTCCGAACGATTGATTATTTTGACGTAAGCGTAGTTCGCAGGAACGTCAGCGAAGGTACTTCCATAATATGTTATGGGTTTACCAACCCTTCCTTCCATCGCGTCTTCTGCTAGCATACGCGTCTCGTTGTTGACGGAGTTAACGTACCCGTTATTGTCGCTATCCACGTCAATATCCACTGGGCTGTGCGGATACGGATCGTAAATATCTGTATTCTCAGCAGCGTCGTAATTTGTATTTGCTACATAAACTCCACTGCCATCTTGACGATAACAATAGGCGTTCGCAGAAAGATTGTTTATGTCTTCAGCAATTCCTTCCATCCAGAATTCTTGCGAAACGCTCGTGCAGGCGGAATTGATTGTTCCAATTAACCGACGGTCAGAATTTTGATTGGTAGCCTCAAAAAGCGTCGCCTTGTCGCTTTCATTCCACAAGCGGATTGCTTCGAGCGCGCCAGTTGGTAAATTCTGAAAGACGTCAAATTTATAATCCTGATTATTCGTACCTTCCAAGTCAGCCACCCACGCATAAAGCCGTCCCTTGCGTAGATCGTCTTCTCCCTCAACTCCCGCATAATTTGGGGGCACATTGTTGCCGACGCCTTCCAGTTTGTCCTCCAAATTGTTATTGTTGTCATCGTCATCGTTGTGATTGATGAAGCAAATCATATCGGTGATCGACTCGTCTATATCGAATGAATTATCACCGTCGTAATCGAGGTATAACTCAAGAATAGCGCCGTCTTTGATTTCGATTTCATCCGCAATTGCTGAACCTAGGGCGTCCCAACTTCCCTTACTTGACCACGATACGGCAGTCATAGTAAGAAGAGCGCTTTCGCCTCTCTGGGCTTCTGGACTACCGTCTAAATCGTAATAATCGCCTTCGTCCAACCAATCAAAAAGCGCTTCTAAACGTAATGAGGCGGAGCTTTTCCCGGAAGGAATGGTACCTTGGTAACGGTAACGATAGACATTTCCGTTACTCGTTTGTGTCGTCGTCATGCCAAGGGACGAAAAATTCTGAAGATATACTGTTGTGTCGTCAGCATTTAACGGCGTTGTACTTAGGGTGTAGTCTGTTCCCGGAGTTGCACAATAGTGACAGCTGTAAGAGTAAACAAGCAAATCAAATTCAATCGTGATTGAATAGGAATTGTCGCCGATAACATTTTCTTCGCTGTACTCCTTAGTAAACGTATAAACGCCATAATCTTGTGCAACTCCTAAAAGGCGTTCTTTTGCAACGTTGTCTGTGGAATCAACGTTAATTTTCCAAAGATCGTTATCTTCAATCGTAACGACAGCGCTGCCGTTCGTCGAACTAACCGCATATCTGTCGCTCGGCTGAATCGACATACACGCTGTCTCGTCGTCCGATTCGGCACAACTATCGTCATAAGGACGTAATTCAACGGTAACGCTAAACGAATTTACAGGGATGGAAATAGATCCCGAATAAACATAACTTTGCGACGTCGGATCCCACTGCGACGAAAGGTAGATGCTTGAACCGGACGACGTATAAAGCGCATAATCCGAGTTTGTCGCGGTTCCCGTCATTTTGAACTGGACGTCCAACGCTGTAGAAACGTCTGTTTCGCCAGAACGCGTGATGGCGTAGGTTCCATAATTGTTTGGAGTTCCTTCCGCAACTGTGCTGTCAGAGGAAGTTACCGACACGGTCCAATTGTCGTTGTCTTCGATGGATACCGTCGCGCTCGACGACGAACTGGACACGGTGTAAGAGCCATAGCCATATTCGGGCATACGAGGGAGCGCCGTCATTATCGCCGTTTCGGTTTCTTCTCTCAAGACGTCGTTGGTCGGACGCAGTTCAACCGTCGTACTGAGCGATCCGCTCGGAATATCGACGTTCCCCATATAAATATAGGTTTGCGTCGCCTGATCCCATTGAGACGAAAGATAAATACTCGAACCGGTCGACGTGTAAAGCGTATAATCCTGATTCGTCGCTGTTCCCGTCATCTGGAAACGAACAGAGAGCGAATGCGTCGTGTCCGTTTCGTTAGAACGAGTAATGGTGTAGGTTCCATAATCAGCGGGAAGCCCTTCTGTCGCAGTATTGTCTGCAGCGCCAAGCGAAACAATCCAGTCGTCGTTGTCCTCGATGGTAATGGAAGCGCCGGAACCTGTTACGCCGTAAGCGCCGTAACCGTATTCAGTCGTGCTGGGAAGCAATGTCATTATTGCCGTTTCGGACTGTTCTCTTTCCGCGTCGTTGTTCGGTCGAAGTTCAACCGTCGTACTGAACGAACTGCTGGGAATAGAGACGCTGCCCGTGTAAATATAAGTCTGCGTCGTTTGATCCCACTGAGACGAAAGGTAGATACTTGAACCAGTCGACGTATACAGCGTGTAATCGGAATTTGAAGCAGTACCGGTC
>MTKW01014860.1_pt1 | contig 12684 bp, 13 predicted proteins | sample 1042761 | NCBI WGS metagenome assembly MTKW01 (sample SAMN06205366, study PRJNA360243) | anaerobic digester metagenome | biome: Wastewater treatment plant; feature: Anaerobic digester sludge; material: sludge; isolation source: anaerobic digester fed with sludge from wastewater treatment plant ...
AAAACAAAGCGCATTGGGCGTGGCGAGGGTTCCGGCCGCGGGGGGACTTCAACCCGGGGGCATAAAGGACAGAAATCACGTTCGGGATATTCAAGAAAAATTGGATTTGAAGGCGGGCAAACGCCTTTGCAGCGTTTGGTTCCCAAATCAGGGTTTAAAAATATTAATCGCATTGAATACAAGGCAATTAACCTCGATGTGTTGCAGCAAATTGCAGAGAAAATAAACTCCGCATCAATCGATATTGCCATTTTGGTCAGTGCCGGAGTTGTCTCAAAAAATGATAAGGTTAAAATCCTTGGAGGCGGATCACTAAATAAAAAGCTTGACGTTAAGGCTCATGCCTTTTCCAAAAGTGCCAAAGAAGCTATTGAAAAACTTGAAGGAACAACAGAAATACTATAAACTATAATGAAACGATTTATAGAAACTCTGAAGAATATTTACAAGATCGAAGACCTGAGGATTCGGATCGGAACCACCATGTTTTTCATTTTAATCTACAGGTTAGGTTCTTTCGTTTCCCTTCCGGGTATTGATCCGGGGCAGTTGCAGAATCTGAAAAGCCAGACTTCTGACGGTTTGCTTGGGTTAATCAACATGTTTTCCGGAGGTGCATTTGCACAGGCTTCAATATTTGCTTTAGGTATTATGCCGTACATTTCCGCCTCAATTGTAATCCAGTTGCTTGGCATTGCAGTACCCTATTTCCAGAGGTTGCAGAAAGAAGGAGAGTCGGGAAGAAGGAAAATAAATCAGATTACACGGTATCTGACCGTGCTTATTCTGATTTTCCAGTCGCCGGCATATTTAGCCAACCTGCATTATCAACTGCCCGATACTGCTTTTGCATTAAAGGGTGCAATGTTCACCGTGTCCTCTGTCATTATTCTGACGGCAGGGTCAATGTTTGTCATGTGGTTGGGTGAGCGCATAACCGACAAGGGAATCGGGAACGGAATTTCCCTGATTATTATGATTGGTATCATTGCGCGATTGCCACAGGCTGTTGTTCAGGAATTTGCTTCGCGCATCAGCCAGCAGGGCGGAGGTCTTGTAATGTTTCTTGTCGAGTTTGTTATCCTTTTCCTGGTATTTGTGGCATCAATTCTTTTGGTGCAGGGCACCCGGAGAATACCGGTGCAGTATGCCAAACGGATAGTTGGAAACAAACAATACGGAGGTGTGCGTCAGTACATCCCCTTAAAAGTGAACGCAGCAGGTGTAATGCCTATCATTTTTGCCCAGGCAATTATGATGGTGCCAATCACTATTGTTGGCGTGGCAAATTCCGATAATCTCAGGGGTGTTGCAGCTGCTTTATCTAACATCACCGGGTTTTGGTACAACTTTGTGCAGTTTTTACTGGTGGTTGCTTTTACCTATTTTTATACGGCAATCACTGTGAATCCTACACAAATGGCAGAGGATATGAAGAAAAACGGAGGATTTATTCCGGGAGTGAAACCCGGAAAGAAAACCGTTGAGTTTCTCGATACCATCATGTCGAGAATTACGCTTCCGGGCTCCATATTTCTTGGAATCATAACCATTCTGCCCGCTTTTGCCATGCTTATTGGAATTAACCAGTCGTTTGCCTATTTTTATGGGGGAACTTCGCTGCTAATTCTGGTTGGTGTGGTATTGGATACCCTGCAGCAGATAGAAAGCCACCTGCTCATGCGCCATTATGACGGACTGACAAAAACAGGCCGTTTGAAAGGCAGAGGCGGAGGTGGATTTTAGTGTAATAAGTACTTCCTTTTTAAATGATTATTAAGGAGATCAGTGTGTAATTATGTAGTGTTAAAAGCTTCTGTTATCTTTGTGGAAAATTCAGAAGTTTAAAAAAATATAAAAAAGGTTAAAGTTTTATGGCAAAACAATCTTCAATAGAACAAGACGGGACAATTCTAGAAGCATTATCCAATGCAATGTTTCGTGTTGAACTGGAAAACGGACATGTTATAACAGCCCATATTTCAGGGAAGATGAGAATGCATTATATAAAAATTTTACCCGGCGATAAAGTGAAAGTGGAGATGTCTCCCTATGATCTGACCAAGGGAAGGATAACGTTTAGATATAAAAATTAAAGCAGAATAAAATGAAAACTCGTGCTTCAGTAAAAAAGCGCAGCCCGGAATGTAAAATCGTTCGCAGAAAAGGGCGTTTGTATGTAATTAATAAAAAAAACCCGAGGTTTAAACAACGACAGGGGAAATAATTAGTAAAAAAATAATTTATATGGCACGTATTGTAGGTGTTGATATTCCGAATAATAAAAGAGGTGAAGTTGCCCTTACTTATATCTACGGCATTGGCCGGAGCAGGGCAAATACTATCCTTAAGGAAGCCGGAGTTGACCGGGAATTAAAGGTTCAGGATTGGAATGACGAGCAGTTTCAGGCTGTTCGCAATGTTATCAACAGCAATTTCAAGGTTGAAGGTGAGCTCCGTTCAGAAGTTCAAATGAATATTAAGCGGCTGATGGATATCGGTTGTTACCGTGGAATCCGCCACCGTATTGGCATGCCTGTTCGCGGACAAAACACAAAGACAAACGCACGAACCCGAAAGGGGAAGCGCAAAACTGTTGCGAACAAAAAAATGGCCACTAAATAAGGTAGTTAAGGTATGGCAAAAAAGACAGGAACAAGTAAAAGGCGTGTGGTTGTTGTTGAGCCAAACGGAATGGCTCACATCCACTCTTCGTTCAACAATATTATTGTTACGCTGACCAATATGAATGGTGAAGTCATTTCATGGTCATCTGCAGGGAAAAAAGGTTTCCGCGGTTCAAAGAAGAATACCCCTTATGCCGCTCAGGTAGCATCGGAAGAGTGCGCAAAGACAGCTTACGACATGGGCTTGCGCAAAGTTAAAGTATTTGTGAAAGGACCGGGAAACGGACGTGAAGCAGCTATCAGGGCATTGGCTACCACAGGGATTCAGGTAACTGAAATAGTTGATGTTACCCCGATGCCTCACAACGGTTGCAGACCACCAAAAAGAAGGCGTGTTTAATTTTTAAAGAATAAGGTAATGGCAAGATACAGAGGACCAAAATCAAAAATTGCACGAAAATTCGGTGAACCAATTTTTGGCCCCGATAAAGTTCTGGAACGCAAGAATTATCCACCCGGGATGCATGGTGTGTCGGCACGGAGAAGAAAAGTGTCTGAATATGGTCAGCAATTGAAGGAAAAACAAAAGGCAAAATATACCTACGGTATTTTGGAAAGGCAATTCCGGAATCTTTTTGAAAAAGCAAATTCATCAAAAGGAATTACCGGTGAAGTATTGCTTCAGTTGTTGGAGTCAAGGCTCGACAATGTGGTTTTTCGTATGGGTATTGCAAAAACTCGGGACGCAGCCCGTCAGTTTGTTTCACACAAACATATTGTTGTGAATGGAAAAGTTGTTAACATTCCGTCGTATCAGGTAAAACCCGGCGATATTGTTGGGGTTAGGGAGAAATCTAAAGCGATGGTGGAAATCGCTGATTCATTGCAAACACGCAGAGGTACTCGCTACGAGTGGCTGGAATGGGACAGCGACAAGATGGCCGGCAAGTTTTTAAATGTGCCGGAACGCGAGGATATACCTGAAAATATCAAAGAACAGCTTATTGTAGAGTTGTATTCAAAATAAAATTTTACTAAGGTTATTATGGCAATATTAGCATTCCAGAAGCCCGACAAGGTGATAATGATTGAATCCGATGATAAGGTCGGGAAATTTGAATTTCGCCCGTTGGAGCCAGGTTATGGGATTACTATAGGTAATGCCCTTCGAAGAATTTTGTTGTCGTCGCTGGAAGGCTACGCAATTACAAATGTGAAAATCGAAGGCGTTGATCATGAGTTCTCAACCATAAAAGGCGTTATCGAAGATGTAACGGACATTATTTTAAATATTAAACAAATCCGTTTCGTTAATGAGATTGAGGATTTCGATTCCGAGAAAGTTACAGTAACGGTTTCGGGGAAAGATGTTTTTAAAGCAGGCGAACTCAATAAGTTTATGACCGGATTTAAAGTGCTGAATCCCGATCTCGTGATATGCCGGATGGAACCTGACGTGAAACTGCAGATGGAACTAACCATTGAAAAAGGACGTGGCTATGTTCCGGCAGTTGAAAATAAACAGGATGATGCCGAATTCGGTGTAATCCCAGTGGATTCGATTTATACACCAATCAAAAATGTGAAATACTCTGTTGAGAATTTCAGGGTTGAGCAGAAAACCGACTATGAAAAGCTGATTATTGAAATCACAACTGACGGTTCAATTCAACCCAAAGATGCACTGAAAGAGGCAGCAAAAATTCTAATATTCCATCTGATGCTGTTTTCCGATGAGAAAATCACCATTGATTCTGACGAAAAATTTGCACACGAGGAGTTTGACGAAGAGGTGCTTTATATGCGCCAGTTGCTGAAAACCAAATTGGTTGACCTCGACCTTTCAGTCAGGGCACTCAATTGCCTAAAAGCAGCAGAAGTGGATTCACTGGGTGATCTGGTAACATATAACCGAACAGACTTACTTAAATTCAGAAACTTCGGTAAAAAATCGCTTGCTGAACTGGAAGAACTTCTTGGAAGCATGGGGTTAACCTTTGCAATGGATATAAGTAAGTATAAACTTGACAAGGAGTAAGAAACAATGAGACATAACAAGAAATTCAATCATTTAACACGTACAAGCTCACACCGCAAGGCGATGCTGGCAAATATGGCCAGTTCGCTGATTGAATCGAAGCGGATTACCACTACCGTGCCCAAAGCAAAAGCACTGCGCATGTACGTAGAGCCTCTCATTACCAAGGCAAAAGACGATACTACCCATTCCCGGCGTGTTGTGTTCAGCCATTTACAGAATAAAGATGCCGTATCGGAACTTTTCCGCGATGTGGCAGTAAAGGTTGCAGACAGACCCGGCGGATACACCCGGATTTTGAGAACCGGTACCCGCCTGGGGGATAACGCAGAAATGTGTATCATTGAGCTGGTTGATTATAATGAAACCATGCTTGCCTCAGTTGAAGAGGCTGCCAAGCCCAAACGTCGCCGTTCGCGCCGCGGAGGGGCTAAGAAAGCAGAATCACCGGTGGCGGCAGCAGGGAAAAAAGAGAAGCCTAAAGCTGAAAAGAGTGAGCATGCAGCTGATGTGAAAGTTGAAGAATCAAAGGTGGAGGAGATTCAGAGTGAGGTTGTTACTGAAGAGGTAATCGAAGCTCAGGTTGCCGAGGCTACTGATGATGAAGTTGAAGCTACGTCTGCCAAACCTGAAGAGGAAACCAAGGCTGAAACCAAACCTGAAGAGGAAGACACGAAAGAAGAATAACCAAAACAGGGTTAAGAGATATATGGGAACCGGACTGATTCAGCCCGGTTTTTTTATTTCCAGATTTTTATGTTATTGAGTGCCTGATGGTATTTTGCTGCGTTGCGGTTGTGTTCAGCCAGAGTTCGTGAGAAATTGTGGTAGCCGGAAAAGTCTTCGCGGGCAACCATGTATAGGAAATCGTGCTTTTCAAAGTTTAGAACAGCATCAATAGCCGTAACTTCCGGAAAGTTAATGGGTGCAGGGGGAAGCCCTGCATATTTATAAGTATTGTAAGGCGAATCAATCTCCAGATGCACATTCAAAACCCGGCGAAGTGTAAAGTCACCGGCGGCATACTTTACCGTAGGATCAGCCTGCAGAAGCATTCCACGCCTCAGCCTGTTTATGTAAACTCCGGCAATACGCTCCATCTCATCTGTCTTGGCTGTTTCTTCCTGTACAATGGATGCCAATGTCGCCACCTGAACAGGTGTGAGACCTAATTTCTCAGCTTTTTCTTTTCGAACACTATTCCAAAAACGGTCATATTCCTGTTTCATCCGGTCGGCAAACTGGTTGGCAGTTGTTGTCCAGTAAAACCGGTAAGTGTTGGGAATGAACATGGCTTTATATGTTTCCGGAGTGAACCCATAGCTCTCTATCTTTGCATAATCATCAAAAAGCATCAGGAGAGACAGCGAATCAGCCTGGATATAATGACTGATTTTTTCAGCCAGCTCTTCTTTGAAACGAATGTTGTTGAAGGTTACATTCAGCGGTGCCTGTTCACCTGCCCGAAGCATGTTAACCATCTGGTTGGTATTCATCCCCTTTTTGAAGAGATAGCGGCCCGGTTTAATCAGGTTTGCATAGTTTTTCTTTTTGGAAACCCATTTGAATGCTTTGTAATTTAAAACAATATCGTTCTCTTCAAGCAGGTTGATGATTTGGTCGAAATTTGTGCCTTCACGAATGATAAATGCTTTTTCACTCTTCACATTTTCCATGAAAATATAGCTATAAAGCTGGTATGCCCTCAATCCTGCAACAATCAGGGCAAAGGCAAAAAAGATTATGATAAATTTCCCGACTTTGGGAAACAGCATAAGCTTGCTTTTATTTTCGATAGCCATTTTTTATTTCAAATTTAAAACTTTTTTCCTGTATTCTTATTTTAGGGAGTCTGAACAGGCAGATTTTCAGGATAAAGTTTATGTGTGCCTCACCTTTGGCAGGTAGTTTCTAATTGGACTTTCCGGCTTTGTTGTTTGTGATTGTATTTAACGCCTGCCGGATTGCTTCTTTGTCCTGTGAAGAAATTCCCTCTGTCTTCAGCGTCTGTTCATACAATTTCTCTAACTCTCCGGTTCTGCCGTCACGCATGTAAATATCAGCCAAAAAACTGACGGCGTTCAGATACAGCGGATTTTCGGCAATCAGTTTTTTCAGGGTTTTTTCAGCCGCTTGTTTTTGATTATTTTCCATCTGATAATAGGCAAGTGTGTAGGCATAGCGCGGTTCTCCCGGACGGTTTTCGGCAGCAATTCCGGCAAAACTAACAGCTTCATCCAGATTTTGCTGTGAAACAATAACACTCAGATTGTAGGCTGCCACTGCCTGTTTTGGATTAACATCCAAAACTGTGCGCAATGCTTTTTCTGCCTCGTCCGTTTTTCCCTGTTCGGCTAACAGAAGCCCAAGATTCAGATTGGCAGCCTCATTTCCGGGATCAATTTCCAATGCCCTTCTCAGATTTTCCTCAGCTTTTGCCTGGTTGCCGATATATGAATAAAGTACGCTGCTGTTAATGAAAGGCATCAGTGACTCGGGATAGAGGCGGATTGCCGTTTCGTAGGCATCCAGCGCTTTGCCGGCGCTGCCTCGATTCTGGTGGTATATGCCCAGATTATAGTATGAACTCCAGTCATCCGGGCGGGCAACCATCGCTTCCATATATTCATCGGTAACGCGGGCAACGGTTTGTTTTTCTGCTGCCGCAAAGCGGCTCTCTTCAAAACCGGCTAATGATGCAGCTGCTGAAACCCGCACAAGGCGAAACTTATCCGTGGCTGCGACTAAGAGTGCTTTTTTTGTTTTTTCAGAAAGGTCCAGGTCCATGGAGGCTGCTGCCGCAGCCCTGACCAATGGAGAGGGATTGTTGTTTAATGCCGTTATGATTGCCTCCTGCTTTGTGGGTTCGGGACAGTTGGCAAGCAAACGTATAAATGATGCAACCACCACTTCGTTGTATCTGTTTTGGCTGACTATCTCCAGCATTTCATCCAATCTGCCCCATTGATTCTCCCGCGCCTCTTTTATGAGCTGTGCCCAGTAAAGCGTCTCCTCCTGATAATTGCCCCTTGTACGTTTTTTAACGATGTTGTTTGCCCATTCAGCCGATTTGTCGCTGTGGCACTGGTTGCAGGCATTGGGAGACCCAAACCGGAGAGTTGCTTCAGGCATCGGAGGTCTGAAAGAGTGGTCGCTGCGAATAAAATGACCGACAAACTCACGGCTTGGCGCATGACAATTAATGCAAACCGAACCGATGCTTCCGGGTTGGTGCATGGTGTGCTCTGCCAGAGTCTCTTTTCTGTCGCTGTGGCAGGAGATACACGCCTGATTTGGCTCGTCCTTAAACCGGTTTCTGCCACTGGAAGTGTGGCAGGTGACGCAGTGCAAATCACTTTCTTCAACGCAGGGGTTCATCTTCCACCCGGTGTAGGTGTAATTTTCGCCTAAGTCGCGGCCATCCGGATAAAAGTCAGGGTCTTCCAGTGTTGCCAGATTGAAATGATCGTAATAGGATTCGCCGGGGACATAGCTTTTCGTAATTGGGCTCCCTTTGGCGTGGCAGGTGCCACAGGATGAGTTGTGCTGTTCTTGTGTGAATGTGCTGGTGACGATAAGCTTTAAATCGTCAGGCACATTTCCTTCCCCCGCTTCCATGCAAACGCGTATGTGTTCGGCACTTGGCCCATGACAGCTTTCACAATTGATGCCCGGCTCCCTCCACGTTGTGTGGTAAGTGTCGGTTGCCAGATCAAAGTTGGAACTCACCTGACTGACATGACAGTTGTAGCATCCGGTATTGAAAGTGTACATCCGGTCTTTCCATGGAAGCGCCTGGTCTGATGCGTCCTGATCCACAAAGTGGCGTACTGCCGACTCCGGATAGTTAAACCATGCCTGACGGTTCATGTCGTAAGCCAGCGGGATAGTTTGCAACCTCCCTTTTTCCAGCTGGGTGAGGAATGTGTAAACATTTGGCCCGCCAAGCGTCCACGCTACCGGATATTTTTTCAGCAGCAGATTCCCCTCTTTTTCAAGCATCACCATCAGCGAATCCTCATAAACAATTTCATAAAGTTTCCCTTCAACTTCCATCGGGCTGCTTTCCGGCAGACCGTATTCCCTGACAAAACCGGTATCTACCGGTTGCATAGCCCTCCCGTGAAACGATGGCGCCCACAACTCATAAAAGCGTTCGTGGCACTGGATACAGCTTTGGGAGCCCGAAAAACCATCGTCTTCAGCCTGCCGGCTGCTTCGCTGAGTGCATGAAAGAGTGGCAAAAACCAATAAAAGGAGAATTATCCGGTAGCTGATTTTGGTACACATGATTTTTTTAAAAAAGGGGGAGTATCCCACAAAAAAGCAGGAGTGCAATGCTCCTGCTTTTCTGCGGGTGTTTTTCTATATCGTCGGATATTTTTTGAAAATCTCCTCTGCATTCATCAGAATGTCCACATACATTCCGCGCTGATACACAAAGGGATCTTTAAGATTGTGCCGTGCAAGTTTTCCTCTGAAATCATCAAAAGAATTGAACTCATTTTCGTCCATCCAGTTGCTCAGGTCCATCAGAATTTCAGAAATTACGGCTGGCTTGTTCTTATATACCGTGCTCACAACCTGAACGGCATCTGCGCCGGCAAGAATCAGTTTTATAACATCTTTGGCAGTGTAAACTCCGCGTCCGGCACAAATACTTCCGTTTACATTTCCTGCAAGTAATCCTGTGAACCGTAATGCAATGAGATGATCTTTTGGGTTACTGAAAGTCCATGGGTAATTAAATTCCTTGTCGTCAATGTTTACGTCGGGATTAAAAAATCTGTTGAACAGCACAAATCCGTCNNAGAGCATCAACGCCTGTTTTTTCCAGCTCTCGTGCATATTCAACCCATGTGGGTTCATAGATTGCATTTAAGCTGGCAATCACTGGTACATTAACACTTTTTTTTAGTTTTTCAACATTAAACAGATGTTCCTTTGGTCCGGCATGCTCAATTTCTGGAAATAAACGCTGCATCTCTGCACTGCGGTATTCATATTCGGACAAATCTTCAGATAGCTGAAGACTTTCAAGTTGTATCTGTTCTTCAAAAAGTGATTTGTAAACGATAGCGCCAATTCCCGCCTCCTCTAGTTGCTGGGGAACTCCCGCTTTCATCGTGAGATTGCAGGAGCCAAGAATAAGAGGACTTTTTAATTTTAAACCCATGTAGGTAGTTGAAAGATTCGCCATGATATTTAATTTTTAATTTATTTCGATTTTTAAACAGCTAAATATACAAATATTTTGTTCAAAACTATAAGAGGCTTATTGTGACAGTTAGTCCGGCCATAACAACCGAAACCATTGTCATCAGCTTGATCAGGATATTGAGTGAAGGTCCGGATGTGTCCTTAAACGGATCGCCCACTGTGTCGCCAACAACACCGGCTTTATGTGCTTCACTGCCTTTACCGCCGTAGTTTCCTTTTTCAATGAATTTTTTGGCATTATCCCAGGCTCCTCCTGCGTTATTCATAAAAACGGCAAGGGTAAATCCGGTAGTCAGCCCACCGGCTAACAATCCGACTACACCCGCAACACCCATGGCTACCCCAACTATTACCGGAACTGCAATAGCTACAAACGATGGCAACAGCATTTCGCGCTGTGCTCCTCTCGTGGAAATTTCCACACACAATGCGTAGTCGGGCTTTGCCTTGCCTTCCAGAATGCCTTTAATATCGCGAAACTGACGGCGCACTTCGTCAACCATAGCTCCGGCAGCGCGGCCAACAGCCTTCATGGTCATAGCGCTGAACAGAAAAGCCATCATGGCGCCAAGGAAAATTCCGCCTAAAAACAGCGGGTTAAACAGTGAAATGTTATATGCTGCCGAAAAATCCTCAACGGATGCTGTCGAAATTTGAACGGCTTGTATTCCATCCTGAACTGCAGGAGCAACATCATTGTAAAAAATATAGCTCCCCTTAGTAACAAATCCTTCACCGGCTTTGGCAATGCGGTCAAACCACAATCTGATCTCTTCCATGTATGCCGAAATCAGTGCCATGGCTGTTAGTGCTGCCGAACCAATGGCAAACCCTTTCCCTGTTGCGGCAGTGGTGTTGCCAAGCATGTCAAGGGCGTCTGTCCGTTCACGCACATGAGGTTCCAGTTCAGACATTTCAGCGTTTCCGCCGGCGTTGTCGGCAATCGGGCCAAAAGCATCCGTTGCAAGCGTAATTCCTAAAGTGGAAAGCATTCCAACTGCTGCGAAACCGATTCCGTAAACTCCCATAGCAAGACTTTCTGCCCCGCCGGCAGTCCAGAAAGCGCCTAAAATAGCAAGAACGATGGTTACTACGGGAATCCATGTGGAGTACATTCCCACTGCAAGTCCGTCAATAATGGTAGTTGCAGGCCCGTGCTGTGCCTGTTTGGCAATTCCCTTTGTAGGCTTGTATTCATCGGATGTAAAATATTCGGTTGCCTGTCCGATAATAACTCCGGCAGTCAAACCGATAACAACAGACCAGAAAACACCCCAGGTAACCCAGCCTATTCCTACTAGCCCAACCATTGCCAGTAGAACCAGCAATGAACTGCCGCCGGTTCCCAGAAGCAGGGCATTGAGCAAATTCTTTTGGGTGGCTGACTCTTTTGTCCTCACCATAAAAATTCCGATAATGGAGAGAAAAATTCCGATGGCTGCAACAATCATGGGTGCAAGTACCGCCTGATAGGCAGTAAGCCCGGAGCTCTTCATTACCAATGCCGGCAGAGAAGCACCTAAAGCCGCAGTGGCAAGAATAGAACCTACATACGATTCATAAAGGTCGGCACCCATTCCGGCAACATCGCCAACGTTATCGCCAACGTTATCGGCAATGGTTGCAGGATTACGCGGGTCATCTTCGGGGATACCTGCTTCTACCTTTCCTACCAGGTCGGCGCCAACGTCAGCAGCTTTGGTGTAAATTCCGCCGCCAACACGTGCGAAAAGTGCCTGGGTTGAAGCACCCATACCAAAAGTGAGCATGGTGACGGTAATCTCGCCCAGTTTTGCACGTAAACCGATTTCACTAATCACCCCATTCACCACATATTCAGGATGAGGATGAACAATGGTTAGCCCTAAAAAGCGAAGTCCCTCAGACATGTTTTCAGGGGTATAAACCCATTTATCCAGTACATAAAACCAGGCTGCAATATCCAGCAGGGCAAAGCCAACTACTACGAGACCCATTACTGCACCACTGCGGAAAGCCACCTGCAATCCTTTGTTCAATGATTCCGAAGCACCGTAAGCAGTGCGTGCAGAGGCATAGGTTGCTGTCTTCATTCCTAGGAATCCGCAAAGACCGGAGAAAAAACCGCCGGTGAGAAACGCAATGGGAACAAACGGGTTTTGTACATTAAAATAGGCCATAATGGTCAGCAAAACAAACAATACTGCAAATACCAGTGCCACCACTTTATACTGCCTTTTCAAATAGGCCATAGCCCCTTCCCTGACATACTGTGCAATCTCTTTCATGCGGGGTGTGCCTTCAGAATATTTCATCATCGACTTAAAGAAATACCAGGCAAAAGCTAAGGCTAATAGTGAAGCAAGGGGAACTAAAATGAAAATGTTATCCATAAGACGAAAATTATTTGGTTAAAGATTTTTTAAACTTTGTTTTATATGAAACTAAATTTATTTCCTAGTTCTGTGACCTCATAAATTCAAAAACAACAAAGTTAAGTTTTAAAATGAAAAGCCGAAGTGCAAATTTAAGAATTTACCTGAAAAATTTCAATTAATTTCAGCCCAAAGGCAACGCCTTGGTGTATAACCATAAACTGAATGACGTTCTGAAAAGGCAGGTTATTTATGCCACCGGTTGCGCATATCAAAAGCATGCCCCATAGGGGCATAATTTGAATAACAATTTAAGCAATTTAGGAATTAAGGCACAGTTGAGCCCTGAAAAAAGGCAGTAGGATGATTTTCCTGCTGCCTTTTTTCAGTGTGCTGGTACTTAACTTGGTGGTGAAAGTCCACTATGGGGGTTTGTAATCGCCAA
>MTKW01004964.1_pt1 | contig 12683 bp, 10 predicted proteins | sample 1042761 | NCBI WGS metagenome assembly MTKW01 (sample SAMN06205366, study PRJNA360243) | anaerobic digester metagenome | biome: Wastewater treatment plant; feature: Anaerobic digester sludge; material: sludge; isolation source: anaerobic digester fed with sludge from wastewater treatment plant ...
AACAACAACTACGACTTACATACAGGAGTCCAAAGTTGCGAACATTACTTGACAGTACTTGCCGATATTAAAGATGTTACAGGAATTCTATGTTCTTTCTACTTGTCCATTTATTTTGTTGAGATTGACTTCAAATTCCAGCCCTGTGGCTCTCTTGAACTGAGATCGCGTCATCACGGTATGTAAGTTCGGCATGTNNAAAGCTCTCACGGATGTCAGCTGTCGTTGCTCGCCTTCCGCTTTTCGGGTCGCGTGGCAGTTAAGGAGGCACAACCAATGGCTCAAAGAAAAGATAGCACGTAACATCAAGAAATGCGTACAATACGATATAATGTCTTGAGAAACAGGCGATCTAGACGGTAACTTCCGTTAGAAAGCAATCAAACATCTTATGATATTTTCGAAAGAAGAGCATCTCTCTCAACCTATTTTTCACAGAAGAGGCTAACTTTCCCGAACAAAACAAAAGAATTAATAAATCATAGGATCCAATTATTCGTAAGATTTTCAAGGACTGTTGCGGAGAACAACTCCTAATAACAAAAGAAAAGAGAGTTCTGTTGTGGACACAAAAGAAAAACCAACTATAATTCAACAAACAAAGATTTTTGGCTCATTACTCTTGATAGTAGCGATACTCATCTGCTCGGTGCCGACGACGTCATTCGCTGCGTCCGTTAGAACTGAGGTCACCGGCAAAGTATATGAGTTCAATAAGGATAGCCATTATGAGTTTCATGAGGGTGGTACATCCAAAAAGTCTGACACCATCTATACTTACGGAACATTTTTAATCAGCGGTGATGTGACGGATGTCAGTCAAAAGTCCGGTGTTCCATCCTATGAAATTGGGGATGGGAATTTGGCCTTTTACTATAACCATGGAGATGCTGTACTCAATGCCGACGAAGACAAGTGGCATCTAGTGAATGATAAGAGCAAAAATGTGGCTGATATGAAATTGGATTCTAACATCATGAAGGGTGCAATCATCATACAGACCTCTAAGGATAGAAAGAATTGGGTGAATGTAGAAACGATCTACAATGCGTTCAGCGACACCCCTGTCCGCATAAGTCCTATCTATTCTACAACCGACGTGCAATTGATTAACGGTTGCTATTACCGAGTGGTGGTAGCATATGAACTTTCCATCAAAATTAGTGATAGCAGTTTCCTGTTTATCAATACCGACAAGTACAGCAATAAGAAATATGCTGAGGTGTACGAATTTTACGCCCATACGGATAGCGGTGAGTCCTCTGCATTTGACCCCAATCAGACATACAGCCTTGGAACAAAAGTAAGATCCAAAAACTTTGACGGTTACTTTGGAGAAGAGCCAATTAAGAAAAACGATATTCACTATGGTTGGGAACTTGGCAATTTCTTTGTCAGCGGATATACCGACAAAGTATCAAATACCGATGGGAATATGATGTTCCTCAAAAATGTTGGCGATAAAGTTACCCTTTGGTTCAAACTGAACCATAACATCAACGGTTTGAATGGCAAGGATAACCTGTCCATCACTGCAGATACAGAAGGCTATGACCAATATTTTGAGACCCCGAAAATGAACTTTGGTCGCGGAGTGTTGATTATTCGTCACACCGACTACAACAATGTAAAGACCGAGCCGACCATCTATACCAATTATCTCGAAGCCAATGTCACAGTTGACGCAGACACTAAAGTGCAATTGCTTGAGGAGGGCGATTATGAAGTCGCTCTCAATTACGAAGTGACCAGTGATGAGTTGATTGACAAAATCGGCCATTATCGTATTTTCTTCAAATTCTCTGTTCGCAACGGCAACTGTATGGTCTATCCCTTTGATGTTGCAACAGGCGGAGAACTGACGAATAGCTCCATGACTGAAAACGGATTCCGTCTTGATTTGGCCAAGTCTAGGTATTTGAAAATCAATCTCAAAAGAGAAGTATTGAAAGACAGTGCGGATGGTCTTGTTGAGGATACACGTTTCAACGGTCCGGCAAAGGACGGCGCTGAATATACTGAAGAGGGCATCTATACCATTACCGTGAGCAACGAATACACAGGACAGTTTACTACGAAGAAGATCTATGTCGGCACAAACAATATTCTCCGAGCTCACGTGACCTACGACTTATCTATCCCGGAAATCAACCGTCTCGTTGCAGGCGGAGCGACAATCTTTGACGACGGAACGATTCAGTTGGCGACTGATAATCGCACCGATGAAACAACACCTCTCGCTTCTGATGTTCCTGCAAGTAACGAAACCGAAACCGAAACCGACCTAAATAAAAAGCCTTTTCCGGTGGCAATAATTGGTATCCTTGCGAGCGTTCTTATTGCGGTTAGCGTAATTGCGATGAAAAAGAAAAAACAACCTATTGAAACAGATGTTGACGAACAAGAAGATGAGGGGGTTGTGGAATAATGAAACGACTATTTGCTCTGCTTCTTTGTCTTGTGATGCTGCTTACCGGTTGCGGACCGGCACAACCACAAACGCCTTCCACGAGCGAAAGCGAGGACGTGACGGCAACAACGGAGCCTATCGAATCGGAAGATGTTGAGCCGCAGTTTAATTCATTAGACGACGAAAATCTCCTTGCCTACATTGAAGATTTAGTTTACCGAGATACAGTTGTTTCACTCAATAGCGATGAATACGTTGTTGAGAATGTATCAGCCATTTATATTTCCAAGGAGTATCTTGATGAGCTGGCATTCAATTCACAGTCTAATGTCTATTTCGGTTACACGTTAGCCGAACTGGATGACATATTCCAAGGCACAAAATACATTTTCACACTTAGCGAAAATGGAACCACCACCGTGCAAGAGATTCAAGTCATTGAGGACGTGTCAACCGAAACAATGATCAAAAATGTTGCCATCGGAACAGGTGTCATTCTTATTTGCGTGACCGTTTCTGTTGTAACCGGCGGAACATCCACGGCAGCTGTAAGCGCAATATTTGCGGCATCTGCAAAAACTTCAGCAATATGTGCGGCATCCTCTGCTGTATTTGGTGGCATTTCTGCCGGTGTAGTAAGAGGTATTGAAACCGGTGATTTCAACGATGTAATTGAAGCCGCTGCAATGGGCGCATCCGAAGGTTTTAAGTGGGGAGCTATAAGCGGCGCGATCATCGGCGGTAGTAAAGAAGCGTTCATGTTGAAGTCAGCTACCAAGAACGGCTTGACCATGAATGAAGTAGCCCGTATCCAAAAAGAATCCAAATACCCGCTTGATATTATCAAGGAAATGAAAAGCTGGAAAGAATACGAAATTTACAAGGACGCAGGATTGAAACCCGTCATGGTTAACGGAAGAACTGCCTTGGTTCAGAACATAGATTTGGACTTTGTAAGTCAACTCCCCGATGGTACAGAAGTCACGAATCTTGTGAGAATGCAGAAAGGCTATGCGCCACTTGATCCGGCAACAGGAAAAGCATATCAGCTTCACCATATCGGACAAAAAGCTGACGGCACGCTTGCTGTTTTGACGGCGGAACAGCACCAAGGTAACTCCGCTATCTTAAACATCTTCGGAAAAGAGTCCGAAATTGCACGCTCTGAATTTGCGGCTACACGAAAAGCTTTTTGGGAATACTTAGGCAAGTCAGTGTTCGCCAAAGGGGGTTTTTAATTATGGAGAACATCGTAGAGATTCTTAAATCAATGCCTGATTACATCGGTTCTAACGGCAGAAGTGAAGAAGAAATCGACGAAGCTGAGAGGGCGTTGGGCGTTTCTTTCGCAGAAGACTACCGCACATATTTGAAGGAAATTGGCTTGGCTTGTTTCGATGGTCATGAGCTTACCGGTTTAACAACTAATGCTCGTCTGGACGTTGTTTCCGTGACCAAGGAGCAGCGAGAATGGTTTGGCGACGTTGTTTCGGCTTGGTATGTCGTTGAAGAAGCAAATATCGATGGCATCGTCATCTGGCAGGATTCCGATGGAATCGTCTACGCTGCGGCTCCCTATTCAGACGCAGTGGCAATTGCGAGCTCCCTCTCAGAATACATTTCAAGTTAGACCGTGATGGAACCGCCAACAAGGAGACCCTATGCCAAGAGTCATCGCAATCGGAGAATTACTCATAGACTTCACGATGCAGGCGCTTGATCAAGATCATTATCCGACGATGAAGGCGCACCCGGGTGGTGCGCCCGGTAATTATTTGGCAACACTCAGCGCTTATGGAATATCGACCGGATTGCTCGCCAAGGTTGGGGATGACGCCTTTGGAAGGCGTTTGATCGATACTTTGCGGCGCGTCGGTGTCAATACGGAAGGCGTGATTGTAGATCCGAACGTTTTTACGACGCTTGCTTTTGTCACGTTAGATGAAACCGGCAACAGGAGTTTTGATTTTGCGAGAAAACCGGGCGCCGACACCATGCTCACTTGGGAGGAGATTAATACCTCTCTGATTGATGACGCTGATTATTTTCATTTCGGCACATTGGGGTTGTCGCAAGAACCCTGTCGCAGAGCAACGCGCGAGGCCGTCGCATATGCGAAAAAACAGAGGAAAACCATAACTTTTGACCCCAATTACCGAAAGCCTCTCTGGGACAGCGAAGAACATGCGCGCAATGAAATCGCATGGGGGCTGAAACAGGCTAACATCGTAAAAATCAGCGATGAGGATATTGCTTTTTTCTGGGATTATCCTCTTGAACAATCAGCACGGCGTATCCGGGAAGAATACGGTGTTTCGTTCGTGATGCTTACCATGGGTGAAAACGGCTGCCTGTTGCAAACGGATTTTGCGGAATGCTTCGTTCCGGCGCTTTCAGTTTCTGCCGTTGATACGACGGGCGCAGGAGATATTTTCGGAGGAAGTGCCGTCGCGCAATTGTTGCACTTGCAAAAAAGGATTGAGGATTTAACAAAAGACGATTTGGAGAAAATCGGGAAATTTGCGACTGCGGCCGCGGGTTTGTCTACTCTTAAAATGGGCGGGATTACAAGCATACCTTCGATGGCTGAGGTGACGGATCAGCTAAGTCGAATGTAAGAAAATCGCTATTGCAAGTAGTCAGAATTCCATCAAACGGTCAGTTTGCCGAACAAAAAATAAGAATTTGACCGAATGAAATTACTAAATTTGACCGAATAGAAATCAAAAATATCACCGAATAGAAATTGAGAATATGACCGATTTGTGATATCCTTCTTTCAGGAGGACAACATGGATCGTGAGAAGTATTTACCGAGATTAGTCGATACGCAAGTCGCGCACAAACTGGAAAGCTTCGGGGCTATTTGCATAGAAGGCGCCAAATGGTGCGGGAAGACTTGGACTTCAAGCTACCATTCTAAAAGCGCCATATATCTGGGTGATCCAAGTGGTAATTTTCAAAATAGAGAATTGACAAAACTAGCTCCCAACATAGCTCTGGAGGGAGAAGTACCTCGATTAATTGATGAATGGCAAGAAGTGCCTTCAGTTTGGGATATTGTGAGACACGAGGTAGATAAAAGAGGAAAAAAGGGTCAGTTTATTTTGACAGGTTCGTCAACTCCGGCACAAAAAGGAGTATTGCATAGTGGTGCCGGCAGAATCGCTACGATTCGAATGAGACCTATGTCGTTGTTTGAATCAATAGATTCATCGGGACAGGTTTCTTTGCAGTCGCTTTTTGATGGTACATTTGAAGCTAAAGCAACTCCGGGCGTTGATTTACAGACACTCATAGAGTTAACAATTCGTGGCGGGTGGCCGGGCAGTTTAGGTTTAAATTATGAGCAATATCGGTTGATTCCAAAGGAATATATGAGTTCAATCATCAACCATGATATCTATCGATTGGAAGGAATCAATAGAAATTCAAAGAAAATGCACCTCTTGCTAAGATCGCTTGCACGAAATGAATCAACAACAGCTTCCATTTCTACCTTGAGAAAAGACATCATAGAATATGAAGATGACGATCTTGACAACGATACCATTTCCACGTACTTAACGATCTTTGAACGGTTGTTTTTACTCGATAACCAGAAAGCATTTTCAACCAATATAAGATCATCAACACGTGTTAAGCAGTCTGACAAAAGACATTTCGTGGATCCGTCGTTAGCGATTGCTGTGCTGGGAGCAAGCTACGATGACTTGCTCAATGATTTAAAGACATTCGGCTTTATGTTTGAAGCCCTCTGTGAAAGGGATTTAAGACTATACGCGGAAAGCTTAGGCGGAGAACTATATCATTATCAAGATTATAAAAACAGAGAAATCGACGCCATCGTTCAATTGGAGAATGGCCGATGGGGAGCTTTTGAAATAAAATTAGGAGCAGATGCCGTCGATGACGCTGCAAAGTCATTAATAAAAATCAGAGATGCGTTAGAAGCAGAAGGTGCAAAAACTCCGGATGTGTTAGCGGTTCTCTGTGGCCTGAGCAATTTTGCTTACAGGAGAGAAGACGGTGTCTATGTTGTACCAATCACTGCGCTGAAACCGTAAAAGTAATTAACGGATCCACCGAACAAATTGGCTTTTCGTATTTTGTCAAGCCGTCGCAACCAATATCTTCCATTTTTTTGCGAAGAATCGCAAGGAAAAAAGAAGATAAAAAGATCTCTCAGGATCTTCTGCAAATTCATCACCAAAGCGGCAAGATGAATCTGCGTTTCGCTCGTTTCCTGCAACCTTGTCTTCTCAAGTCCCAAGCTGTAGCGACGTTTGCCCTCGCAGAATTTGCCTTCAATGACATTCTGTTCACGCGATTCTTCCCGTTCTAGGCGTAACTGTTCGTCGTAGACTGTTCTGTCCTTGGGTAGTCGACCAATACCACGTGCCTTGCAATAACGGCGATTGATGTCTTAGAAGAAGCTTTTAAGATGTCGTAAGTGGTTTTAAAACCTCTTAATACCTGCAACCCCGGAGTCGAACATGAGTCCAGTCCAAATCTCGCCCCTGTATGCAAAGAAACGGAACCTTGAACGAATAGTACAACGAGGACATATGCCAACGAAAAGCCCAGAGTATGACAGTCAAAGAGTGGTGCCGATTGCTGGAAAATTAAAAGTTTCTGCAAGATAAAGACCGTAACTTATATGTTACTCGTATTATTGAATGAGAATAGAAAACAATCCATTGATTGCATCAAAGAAGAAGTAGATTTACAGAGTGTACTATTAGAGAGAAAAACTCAAGAAAATCGTGCGTTAATCGTGCGAAAAATATGAAGAGGTTTGCGAAGAGCTTTATATCTAGGGCAAAAAAACAAAAATAATCGTGCGAAAAAATAGGAATGGATTTTCAAAAAATCTGTTTGTGAGGTAAGCTAAAATCAATTGATCATGAGTTGTGCAGAATAAATGAGGCTAACATGGACTCGATTAATAGAAAAGATGCACTAACAAAACTAAATATGAACGCGTATGTTTTTAGAACAATCACATCAGAATTGCTCGAGGAAAATATACTTGAGATGATCGGCAAAGGGCCGTCTACAAAGTACATCTTGAAGCGGTCTTCTCCTGAACAATCTTATATGCTCAAAAGGGCTCTAAAAAAGATTGAGGATTTCATCACTAGAGAAGTGGAATAGATTGCAGCAGGAATTCTTTATGACTTCTAGGAACAAACAATTTACTATTCCGGCCTGAGTTGGCTCCCCCGTTCCGCGCAAAGGAAAGAGATAATTATGGGAGAAAGACCGAGGTTTGAAGATATCATAAAGACAACTCGCTCTCTGGAAGCAGAAATCCATAAATTGTGATTGCACCGAAAACTGTACAAGATTCGGTGCAATGAAGTCTGCTTTGGTTTGAAATCGCCCGCTTTGTAGATAAAGACGATCAAGCAGGGGGAGACAGTATGGCTGAAATAGATGAGTTAATGATTCGATTAGAAAAGCTTGAATCTGAAAATTCGTATCTTAAAACACTCCTTGAGCAAGCTGGAATTGAATATTCGCCTCCTGATGCCACAAGCAATTCTCATGATGAATCGTTCGATCCCGATCCCCGACTTTAGGACTTTCCAGAGCAAAAAGGTTGTAGCCTCAAGCTATACAGCCCTTTTTCCCGTTTTAATTTGTCCTATTTCATTTGCTCAATAGTCATCATTGGATCGAGTTTGGTCGTCGACCTGAATTGTGTAATTGTCATGCTCTTCCTCAAAGGCTTGAGGCCGAGGAGCGTGTGAAGACGCAAATAGTCCTCGTTGATGTTAACGGGAACGAGTCTCGTTTTGGGAAACTCGCCTACGAAGGTGACAGCCGCATCAAGCAGGCAGTGTCTGATTCTTTCTGCACTCATCGTCTCTCCGGTTCCCTCCGTGTACAGGTATTGTAGATAGCGCACGATGCAAAGTGCTAGGAAGCAAAGCGCGAAGTGACCATGGATTCGCTCATCCGTCCAGACAAAAACCGGACGAGCCTTGAGATCCGTTTTAAGGATGCGAAAGCTCTCCTCTATGGTCCACAGGCCATCGTATAGCAAGGAGACCTCTAGACCACTGAGGCTCTTGTTGTTGGTCACGAGAGCGTAGAAACCGTCATACCGTTCCTGCTCCGCAATTTTACCCTCGTCAATCCGCAATCCCTCGGTGTCCAACCTGAAATCCAAGTAGCGATTTCTGCCGCGCCGTACATTTTGCTCCAGAAGTGATGGGTTGTCCGCCAGCTTTCTACTCTTTTCCAAAAGGCGATGGCGTTCCGTCCTGTCACGCTCGGCACGCTTGGCACTCCAACTGATGTGGAGATTGACATCGAGTTCCACATCCTTGTACTTGCGAGGACGCCCCCGCTTCCTAGGCAAGGCTGCCTTCTCTTCTTCGCTCAGCTCACACTTCAACTCAAGCTTTTGAGATATAATCCTGCTCATGTGCAGCACTTCGCCGCTCGCCTGATCAACCTTGTCAATCGTCCAGCCATCCTCGGATAAAGCCAAATCGATGACTTCCTGGGCGGCGTTCTTCAGAGTATAACCGACAACAAAGTCATGGGACTCTTCCTCCAAGTAGAGTAGATTGTCCTTACCGTTTAATCCTCTGTCAGCCACGATGGTAACCTTGTCGAGATTGTATTGTTCCTTCAACCTGCTGACCGCCGACTTGAGCGTTTTCTGATCCACGGTATTGCCCGGAAACAGCTCAAAGGTGATCGGGATACCGTTGCTATCGATGAGAAGACCCATGACGACCTGCACCTCATTGCGCTTACCGTCCTTGGAGAAGCCGAACATGCGAAGCTCACCCTGACGTACGCTCTCAAAGTAGTAGGTGATCACGTCGTAATAAGCCTCATCACTTTTACGCTTGGTTTGCCGCTCAAAGTAGCGACCCAAAAAATCGATCAGTTCCTCTCGGTACTCATATAAGACGTTCAAGGCTTCATAGTGTAGATCCAGAGACTGTATCTTGAGACCGACAAAACGCTTTAAGTTCTTCACCGTGGCCAAGACGCTGTCGGGCTGACAAATCCGATGCATGCTAAGCGCATACAACGCCTGAGTGAGCCCGTCAGCATTTCTTCGTTTGATCTTACTCGAAAAGAAAATGTCAAGACCTAGTTGTCGCCACAGATGAGCGATGAGGGCATGTCCGAAGGACAGAGAGCTCGCGGCATCCTCTGGTTTGAGAATTTCAGCAACCGGCAAGCTGATCTGCACGGCCTTGTTTGCTTCCTTTTGTTCTTTGGTGAGTCTTCTGGCTTCGGCCTTCAACTTCTCTAGGAAATCCGGATCTTCGGCCAAGAGCTCGTCGTACCTTCCGAAGGATTTTAAGACGTTGGTTTTCTTCTTCTTCGTCCCGGGAATCCTGCTGTCTTCCCTTAACTGCACGGTTTTGTACGGGTCCGCTCCCACCACAGCAATGTACATAAGCGCCTCCTAATTCATTATACCACAAACAGGAACAAACAGGACAAATAAGTTATTAAATTATTGTTACAAATCGTATCGAAAACATAGAAAAAGCCCGCGGTTACGGGCGTAAAAATACTACAATTCTGATTTTATGATCAATTAAGTCCTAAAGTCGGGAACCGGTTCTGTCGCGGGTTCAGAGCTAGGTTCTGTTGTCGTGCTCGCCTCCGAAGTCGTCCTTGACGTTTCAACCGAGGACGGTTCCGTGTGCGATGCGTCCGATGACTCGCTTGGCTGTGTTGCATCGGGCGCGGCGCACGCCGAGATAAAGACCAATATCATCATAAGCAAGAGTGCTGCTATACGTCTTTTCATTGAATGGCATCTCCTTTTTGTAAAACGTTATGTCCGAACGTCGTGAGGCAATGTAGAACAAAATGTTGCCCTCGCGAACGAGACCTTCACGCTAGATTTTCGATAAGTCATGATATACCTCTGAGAAAGTAATACAACGCAGCACAATTTTCTATTCATTTAATAGAATATAAAGAGCTTTAAAGGAGAGCACACCACAATTCTATCTCGCGGTTTGAGAAAGCCGCCAGCGATGTGGACACTGGCGGCTCCGGAAATTTTCTAGTTATTCACTGTCCTTTTGACGGGGCACACCACATTCAGCTCCCCCCCTATCAAGAACCTCGCTTATCTGACGACGTTGAGCTAATCGCTTTGCTCCGACATTCTCTTTTTACGCAACGCCACAAGCAACGCGCTCACTGCAAAGAGTAGCAGGCTCGCCCAGAGATAGATTCCCGCGTTCTCACCCGTTGCCGGCAAAGACTGATCAGGCTCCGTCGGCTCGGTCGGTTCCGTAGGCTCCGTCGGCTCGGTCGGTTCCGTAGGCTCCGTCGGTTCCGTAGGCTCCGTCGGTTCCGTAGGCTCCGTCGGCTCGGTCGGCTCCGTAGGCTCCGTCGGCTTTTCTTTAAAGACAGCTTTGATGACGACATTGTTGTTCGGCATCCTGAACTTGTTTTCAGAGATACTTACTCCACCCGATACCACTTGCCATTCTAAAAATTCCCAACCGGAATCAGCCGAAGCGACAAGGGTGATCACCGTTCCTGCAGGTCCGGATTTCGGCGTTGCGGAGGCCGCGCCCTTCCCTTCCGTTTCTATAGACACGCTGTAGATTGGGATGGGTACGCCCGACCCTTCAATGACAATGTCTCCGATATCACTCGTACCACTTCCGAGAATACCCTCGCCAAATATCGTCAGCGCGCCGCTCGTGCTGTCGTAGGTGTAATCCTTGTCTCTCGTAAGCACTCTATCTGCTACTCTAACAACAATCTCATCGGGGAGCGTATAACCGTCATCTGCGGTCAAGGTCGCGTTATAGTCCTTAATAACGTCTGAGTCCAAAATGTGGCGAGTAGCGGGGTTGTCGCTTGTCATGTTGGTCAGAATATTCGTAACAGTGGGGTGCTGCGGATCGAACATAAAGCCGTCGTCGTCCCAATTAATATCCGCACCTGTTACCGCAGAAGTGTCTTCCAATAAGTTTGCCAGGACAATGACTAACTCGTATCGTGCCGTGCCGTTAAGTTCAACCGCAGTCAGCAGATTGCCAGCGCAGATCAAATAAATCATATTCGGCAGATCACTCACATCAAGAGTGCCTGTCAGTTGATTAAAGCAACAATCAAAATATCTAAGAGCCGTCAGTTTGCTCACATCAAGTGCGCTCAATTGATTAAAGCTACAGCTCAAATCTGTTAGAACCGTCTGCCCGCTCACATTTAACTCGGTCAGTTGATTAGAACTACAATCCAAATATTTTAGAGCCTTCTGCCCGCTTAAATCTAACTCGGTCAGTTGATTAGCGCCACAATCCAAGCGTGTTAGAGCCGTCAGCCCGCTTAAATCAAGTACGCTCAGCTGATTGCTGCGACACTCCAGGCCTTCCAAGAGCGTCAGACCGCTCACATTGATTCCGGCCAATTCCCCGTTGTTGTTGCAATACACGTGGGTCAAAGCCGAAAGACCGGTCAAATCGAGCGTGCCGCTCAGGTCTTTGTTTTGCAGATCAAGTGATATGACCCGCCTTGGTGTAGCACTATAATCCCAATAGACAATGTTCTTCCAATCTTCAGGCGATAAAGAGCCGTCCGTCGGCGCCAGTGTCGTCATCCCTGCGGGTTTATTGTCGGTTATCATTCTGTTAATCACCGCGATGTCGCCCCTATCATAGGTATCCGGCGCATCCGCAAAGACCGCCGTCGGCAAAAGCGCAAGGCACAAGCAGAGCGCGAGCAGTGTAGCTATCAGATTTTTCTTCATTCATCTTCTCCTTTGACCATTTGAATCAGCTTTTCTGAGTATCAAGTCCATGATGTACGGACATTCCGGTTTTGCCACCATTCCATTCTCAAATAACTGCAAGAGTGGCGCCGCAGCTCATCAATACATTCTTGCGATGAGTCTCCAACACCTAAACTTCATTCTAGAGACTCGAAATTTTATACACAATAAGCTCGTCGTATTCGGTCGTTTTCCGTCGTATTCGGTCGTCCGCGCGGCTACAAGATGCTAGCCCAGCGCTTCCAACACGTATTTGTTATACTGCTCTGTTTCGTTAAAGACGACGCGGACGACACAGTCAGATGCCGACAGCATGTCCGACAAGGTTTTGTAGCGTTCCTGAACGAAAGGAATCTCCTTTACCGTCGACAGTCCAGCGGTCGATGACAAGATGGCCGCCTCCAAGCATCCATCTCACTTTCCGCACCCATTTGCCGCTTGATTCGTCGGAATTATCGGCCTACATTTGATTCCCGGCTGAAGATAGACGTTTTC
>MTKW01031595.1_pt1 | contig 12680 bp, 9 predicted proteins | sample 1042761 | NCBI WGS metagenome assembly MTKW01 (sample SAMN06205366, study PRJNA360243) | anaerobic digester metagenome | biome: Wastewater treatment plant; feature: Anaerobic digester sludge; material: sludge; isolation source: anaerobic digester fed with sludge from wastewater treatment plant ...
AAGCTATTCTTGGGTTGATGATGCAGTTAAATCCCTGAGTCTCAAGTCTATCCTTCAGCCTGAATCCGGTGTCCATACGCAGACCGTCAACGAATAAGTACACAACACCGGATTCCGGTGGTATGGTCTTCTTCGCTATTTTGGGTGGACTTTTCGTCCACGCAGCCTGAAATTGCTCTGCCGCATCACGCAACCACGGCTTATACAACACATCCAACACAGCCGAGACAGCGAGCAAATCGTCATTTGTGCGGACGCAGTTGAGGGCATTTACCACCGCAGAGTCAACCTTCCACCCTTCTGTGAAGTAATCCTGTACAAGTGAATCGATGGAGCCGGATATTGGATCGTGCGATGTCAATTCTGCCAAGGTCTCAAGATGCGTAAGTGCATTGGCAAGAGGAGAATGGCCGAGTCGTGCCCACACCCACTGTCTACGCATGCCGTGATTTTCCTCGAGCCTTTGAATTTCCTTTCGAGCATCTTCTGGACTCCCATTGGATAGTAAGGCCAGCGAGCACCGAAGAAGTTCCTCTTGCAACCCATTGTCCTGTGGCCAAGGTTCAGCAGGCATCCGTTCGAAGAGGTTCTTCGGATTCGGTTTTGCCACCTTAAGCAGCGCTGGGATATTAGGATATCCGGCAGGAGCCTCTATGAAGCGTTCCCAGACACGGGTCCAGTTTCCGTCTTTCTTTCCAAGATTCTGAGCCGCTGTTATTTCACCGTCTTGTTCGGGGTTCAAGCCCAACCGAGCTTCACACTTGCTACAGAAAGCAGCCCATTCGTCCTCACTCATCTCAGCCTTTGTTTTTGAAGGATCATTCATCCACCAAAGAACCAGGCGTGTCAGATCGGGTGTTAGTAACGAGTCAAAGTAACCGGCACGAAGCGGCTCATTAGCCTGTAGGACCTTAAGAGGCTCATCCATAAGCTTAACGGACGCACGCCTCAACGCCTTACGAGTTGATGCGTCTGCCCCAATGGATATACCTAAACCTCCATAAGTTGACTGTATGAACGCTGCAAGCGTCCAGTCTCGCCCGTTCGTCTGGCTCCAAACAACCCCGCGATACTGTAGCTCAGCAATGGGCTTGAGCTCATCAGGGCATTCCTCCACCGCACGAAGATCCGAGCGAGAATAGCCCGGCAAGTAGACTACAGGGACAGTGGCTATAGGCCAATCTGCATCCGGGAGCATACGAGCTAACATACACCGAATCCATATGGCTGGGCCGACCCTTAAATATGCCTTGTAATTACCTAGAGAGAGAATAGGGAGTTCGTCACCTAGATGAGGCACAATATCAGCCCATTCACATGCCTTATCCGGCCATAGAACAGCAACCGGCGGTACCATATCATCCCTGTTGTACTGTGCAGCCTGACGCAAGGCGTTCAGTATAGCCTCACCGAATGTAGTGCTCATTTCAAAGCCTTCCTTGCATTCTGTTTCTTCTTGAGAGTCAAATGACGATGATTGATTCTCTCTGAACCGTCTAGATTTCGTCCACTATCCCTGCCCCAACTCACCGTAACCTTTCTTCGTAACACATCTGCCATGACAAACGGTCGAATGTTCAATCTCACTCCGTCATTGAGGTCGGGATTCCAACCGATAGTCTGCTCGGCGATAGACTTCCATCTTACATAAATGTCGTATGGTCCTTCTCCCACAAGTATCAGTTCTAGCTTCGACTTGAGAGTTTCAGCAGCTCTCAACCTCTGTTCAGCACCTGGCGTACCAATGTCTACGGATTCCTTTTGCCTGGAGATCCAATCACCCAAATAAGAGTATATGAGTTTCTCCAGTTTCGGCCGATCTAGCATATGATAGTTCGCTAATACCGAAAAACCGTCGCTTGATCCATCCCATATATGCCAAATAAAAGGTCGGTTGTGAAAAAGCCTCGAGTGCTGAGAAAAGAACCCATCTCGAAGCCACGCTTCCAAACCTTTCTCACGATATCCCACCTGCTCGAGCAAATCATCTTCGACAGCCATATTCCATTCGGCGCCATACACTGCAGCCAGAAGATCCCGCAGCCTGTCAACTGTAGACCGCTGTCCAAGAATAGGAGGTATACACACAATTCCATCGGATGCTATGAACTCAAATAGCTCATCTTCTTCGGGCTGCTCGGGCCACCTGTACCCCAGTAATCTACACACAGCTACATGCAGCGGGGAGTTGCTTCCAAGTATGTTGCCTTTGAAGAACCATTGGGTCGGATCTTCGCTGTAGGGTTCCGGAATTGGTCCTGCCTTGTCGGCTTCTGCCTGCCAACGCTTCACATCAAATGGTACTTCGGTGAGAGCACTAGTAGCAATCGCTAAATTCCGATCTAGCATCTTCAACATCTGTTTATACTCCGTTGATCTACAGAAAAGCCATATTGCTGGCAGAAGCGAGTCAGAAATCGGACAGATTGCAACACAGCTCTTATCAAATGGTCCACCTCTGTAAAGCGTGACCGATGGTCTGCCTATCCTTCCCACAAGAACTCCAGCTTTTGACCAAAGGGGCCTATTTTGGATCCGAGCCTTTGCACTATGTGCTAGTTCACCACGGCCGTTCTCCCAAAACAAAACATGTTCACGTCCGCCCCAGGGTCTGTCCTTTGAATCTGAGGCTGCATATGTGGCCCATTCAATGGAAAGAGTGCGGAGTTCCCAGAACTTCCTAACGTACCTCGGTTTGTCACCTGTTGATGAGCCCTCACCTGACTCAACATAGTGTTTCAAGGGTGCACCATTCTTCAACTCGTCAATGAGGATCCTGCTTGCTGGATTACTCAGCTGGGCTAACTGACTGAAATGTCCCATGTCATCCTCAGCCAGTATTTTCGACTTCTCTAGGGGTGTTCGATAATCTGATACATCTAGACCTGCCACCATAAATTCTGGTTTTGGGGTAGCATTGACTACTCCCATAAGTGCAACCTGAACAACTTCACCACTGATCGCCTCGAATGCTCTAGGCCCGAGACACGCAACCCAGAGCAATATCTGTTCCGTGATGAGTCTCTTACGAAACGCTTCATCAGTCGGTGAAGACAGCCAGTTTTGCGGATTTACTAGAGCATAGTACCCGCCAGGCAGCGTGAACGTACCGCATCGCTCGATAAAGGATGTAGCTATGTTCCAAATCGCTGCTGGATGATGTTTGTCACAATAATCCCTTAAAACGTTCCCATGCATCTGGCGTTTGAGAAATGGCGGATTTGTCACTGCTAGATGATATTCACCCTTAAGAAGAGAGAACGCTCTTAGGGCTCCCTTAGCAAAACCGCCAAATACTTCAGCCACGGGATCGGCAATATTCTTCTCTCGCGTCAGTGCCTGCTCTACACGCGCTGTGAGTTCATCTCCATTCACTGCGAACATACCACCGAGTCCTACCTTGCCAGGATCTATCAGACTGCCCAATTCAGACGCATTCGAGAACACTTCATGCAGTTCTACCATGGCATCTGCCAACACGGGATCGCCGTTAGCTAGGGCTCTCCACTCCTCAACATCACCACCCAGAGGCAATCCGCAGCATGCGATGTTGGGAATAGGCAAGTCTTTATCTACAGGATAGCCGCATTTCCATGCAGTCAGAGCCAGGGAAAACGCAGCTATCTGTACACAGCGGGCATCCAACTCCAATGCATAGAGATTATCTGTGAGGATTCCGGCAATTGCCTCTTCCAATGATTGGCCTTCCTCTCGGCGCATGGTCAGCAACATCTCAAACGCCTCGACAAGAAAATGTCCGCTACCGCAGCATGGATCGATGATCTTTACTTCTGAAGCACTTTTGGGCCAAGCCGAGAAATCATGTTCAACATGCGATTTATGATAAGCCCATTTCTTTTCCAATGGATTTTCAGGGTGTAGGTTAGTCCACCATGCACCCAGGGTATTCTGCAACAGAAACCGCACCATATAAGGCTCTGTAAAAAGCTGTGTAAGTGCTGCAATATCTGCACCTTCCACAGGAAGGTCTAATGATTGCACTTCGCTCTTTCTCTTCTTCTGCCAAAACTGATATGTCCAACCCAGGCCGTCAGATGACGTAAATACTGAAGGAGGTAATTCTTCGAGAAGGCGTTCCAAATCCACCCGATCCTCAGCAGTAAAACGTACCTGCATGAGTGGATCTTCCTTGGGGAAAATCCCTGGTAACATGTCTGAGGCAAACCGTGCTGCTATACCCCAGCGATCTAGGTCGCCTTCACTGTGCGCTATCTCTGCACATTCATCAAGCGTGACCGGGGCCTTATAATCCGGGTGTATGAGCAATCCGTTCTCAGCTAGGAACCGCGCGAAAAGCATGCGATGCCAGTACCAGTACGCACAAGCCTCAGTAAGTTGGCGGTAGCCTCCAAGCCGTTTCATCACTACCTTAAGCTGTCTTCTCAAATCAGCTGCTTCACCAGAGTTCTTTCCATACTGTTGTTCTGAACCTATGCCCATGATCTGCAAGGCCTTTCGTGCACCGTCTTCCGCAACTTCGCGGGCTCTTAGCACAATTCTCTCCAGTATATTCCTACTTTCGAGATCCAGTATACTCACGGCAATACCACCAACTTGCCACTCTTCATCAAACACAGTGCCTTCTGCCTTACCGACTCCAGATACTCATCGAGCTCGTCCTCATTGCGTATCGTTGCCCGTGGAAGCATCAATCGCTCAGCCTTGGGCTCACATTCCTTGGCCACATCCAGTAAGGCCTGGGCGATGCGTTCTGCTACGGCAGCTGTCTTGTCACTCCATGAACTGAGAGGCGTTTCGTTAAGCTCTCTCAATAGATCCTCATTGGTATCGAGCTTCGGAATGGGAAGTGGACCTAAACTGTGGCGACGCCGTATCTCTGCCTGTTTGTCAGGTGAGAGTCTAGCCCACATCGGGTTTTCCAGCAACTCAACTATCCTCTTTTCATATGCATCCAAATGTTCGTCTCGAGCAGACTGAAGTGCGGCCCTCAGGGCTGTTGTAGCAGCATTCAGCAAAGGAGCGACCGGGTTCGGATCTGCAAGAAGACTACGCTGGTCGATGATAGCATCCTTCTCAGCATGAAGGCTCTCAAATTCTTGAAGCTTGCGTGAATGCTCAAGAAATGCCAAGAGCATTTTCCAGTCATGAAGGCGTACCGATGCCTTCTTACTCGCCGCACTCCACTGAGACAAATCATCCCTCAGCCTCATACGTTCTTCATAGACTGCGGCTAGGAGTGCGTTGCCTGAGAGATTGGCAATGTCATCAATGTACTGACTGGGTGGTCGTTCAGGGAGAGGTGGGTCACCCCCGGCTTCTTCTGCGCGGAGGCGCAGCTTTTCAAGGAGCGTAGACACAGCCTTGACTTCCTCCCCCAGCCTGAAGCCGAGGCTGATTTCCTGCAGCAACTTGCGAATCTCCATTTTCTCCTCTAAAGAGATAACTCTCTCCTCTTTACGAAATTCGGTCTGCTGTATTCTTGTACCCGTCAGATCAGACGTGCCTATGGGCTCCGATCTATATGTAGCATGTACATGACCTGAAAGTACCAATACGACTAAAGCGGCATCAATGGCATCCCGTGGCCAACCTAGGGGAGGCTCCTCAAGCCTACGGCGCACTTCATTGCCACTCTTGCCTGAGAAACCGACAAAATCAAGAGCTTCCTTGCATACCGGGTGTTGAGAGACACAAGATTTGTGCCCAACATCCGCTAAGGCGTTCGTATTCCCGGAGCGGGCTTTTTCGCAGACCCGTACCCAGTTGAGAGAATCAGCTTCATGGAAACGAGGGAAAAGCCGAGACAGCGAACTCTTGATTGCCTGATCCATAATCTGACTGAGAGTGTCACCCTCTACCTGAGTTCCGCCGCCCTGGAATACCAACGTTGAGCCCATGATACGCGATATAATATCTTGAACTGCACTATTATGCCGTTCCAGTCGGGCCTCGATGTTCTTTTTTGCGGCCTTTCCCATATCCTCTGTAGGCGCCGGGCGGGTATCAAGTACCTCCTGACATGCCAAACAGGCAGCGATATGTTCCTTGAGATCTTCGTGATCCAATCGAGGCATAAAGATAAACACAACAGGACTCTCTGCTCCGGCTTCATAGGCATCATCGCGAAAACGTTTTTCATTTACATCCCAACCCGAACGAACCCATATTGGAGTCTTTGATTCCACCTTCGGCATGTCGGGCCCAAAGTGCAGTTGCACATGGCGGGGCACCTTAGATACACCTTGAGTGATTGTCATCCTCTTCGTGAACAAACCTTGAATGGCTTCTCGTAGCCGATGCTCTCGCTCTGTGGTAATTCGAATATCACCGCTTCGTATTGCAGAAGCCCTGGTACGATAATCACGATCCCATTCCGCGCCTTCCCGAGTCTGAATTCTGTACTCATTACCGTCTTGCATTACAATACCTTCATCAAGCATCTTGTTCAGCAGACGGGGTATCTCCTGGCGTAGGCGGGAGCTTCCCACAGTGAGATCGTTTACCAGTAAGTCCGCAAGTGTATCTGAAGTTGCCAGGAGTCCGACATGGGAATCAATTTCACCAATAAGGAATAACAGCGCGCATATGCGGGCCATGAGTTCTCCATCTTCAGTGCCTTCGTCATGCAACCTGGCAATTATCTCGTTAGTGTCTCGAAGAAGTACGGACGTTTGAAGAAGTGTTGGCTTCTGCTGATCAAAGATGAAGTCTCCGCCGGGAACGACACCCAGTGGCTTATCCGCCACTTCCCGCGCTGCTTCATGTGCCAGTCTAAGCTGTGTTCGTAGCTGTGCCGTTGTCCCTGTACGATCCAAGCCTCGGAGCACTCTCTGCCAGAACCGACGTCGCGTTGGCAGAAGAGGGTAGTCCGCAGCCAAAGTCTCGACGTCAGTAGTTTGTGCCTCTATTTGAGTGCCGCCAAGATGACGATCGATTTCGCCCCTTACTTGATCGATAGTATTACTTATGTCGCGTTCGGCAGACGGCTTCTTCCGCAATACTGTCTGCCGCAGAACAGTCTCCGTATCTTTGTCCTCAAGTGCAATGTGAATAGTAAAACGTGACTGCAACTTCTGGAGCACGTGGTCTGATTGAAGAGCTGACTGGCCTGTGGCCACAAATAACAGACGACTTTCGAAACGACTCACAGCAGCTTGAACAGCTTCCTGTACTGCGTCAGCCCGTTCCACACTGTGACCTAGGTACTGTTGTAGCTCATCGATGACTACCAGAACACATGGCAATACATCCGGCTTAGTGCTTTTCAACCTAAACACGTTTTTCATCATATCAACCATGACTTCTGTAGTAACAGGCCTCTCCGGAAACTGTCCTCTAATGAGCTCGAGAGCCTGTCCCGGAGATGAAGCAAGTATAGGCCTCACACGGATAAGTTCCTCTGCAAGGGCTGTTGACACCAGAAGATGCTTCAGCTCATCTTCGTATCTTCTTCCCTGCTGCTCCAATCCTGCCCGGATCGAATCATGTATTCCTTCTTGCCGAAGCCACATGTCAAACTCTGCTTCATGAATGCGTTCCGGAAGCCCAGCAGATCTAAGAATGATTCCTAACATTGCAGCCCTTGGTTCCGCAGATACACCCGCGCCCAGTGTTCCCGCAGCAGACCACAGCCCTCCATAAAGCCGTCCGGCATTCGACAGTTCAGTTAGCGCATCTCGTATGTCATCAGGAATGCGAGCGATCCCACGGGCAGTGGCCCCATCAGGGAAATAGAGATCTCGCCATAAGAATTCAAGAATCCTTACAAGCTGGGATTTTCCACAGCCGTAGAATCCATGAACCCACACTGCCTGCTGTGTAGGTTGACTCAAGTTAGCCAGATAGGATTCGAGTATACATCTGAGACCCTCGTGATATGAGCCCTCGCAGACGAAATTCTCCAACTCATATCGAGCAACCTCCCACTCTTTTTCTGTCCGGGGTTCGATGACTTTAGCTACACCATCATTGGGCAGAGTGTAGCTTGCCGGATTCTTCATGAACACATCGCTGTTTTTCAGTCCACTCACTCCCCCTTTTCAGTCGCTTCTATAGGCACAGCCCGATAATTCCAGCCATCCCGGGCATCCAAAAGACGATAGTTGGAACCTTCTCGAGTGCCTGGAAAGAATACTAAGAGGCGGCCTGCTATGGAATCCGCAATCTCTGCAACTATACTTGAAACCCGCGTGATGCCAAAAAGCGAGCCTGAACCCACTAATGCAACGACTGTGTTATCGTCACTGGATTCAAGGCCGTGTCGAAGTCTGCCTGAGAGTTTCTCGAAAAAATCATCTATTGCAGGAGAAAGCAAGTCTGGCTGGGCAAAGTACGCTTCTCTATACTCATGACTTGCCATCCACTCTTCAAATGAGTGTGTTACGTCAAGTAATAGCCATGAATGTCCTGCGCCTATGACTGCCATCTCGAACTCCGGCAACCGCACACGCAAGCGCCTCTCATCTCTCGGTTCGTACAGGCAGAACCACACTTTCTCATCCCCTGAAAGACCCTCTTGCCAGGGAAGCCCTACAAATCTTTCGAAAGCATCAAGTAGGCGCCACAGTTTCGATGCCAACTATCTTCACCGCCCCTTTGTTGACGACTCTTGGATAATGCCGTTGAACCCAACATCCACTATCCCTCCGGCATTCCGGTAATCAATCCAACCTCTTTTTGAAGCCTCGAAAGCAAACGCATGAATCATATCAGACGATAGATCAAGATACTCTATCCATGCGCTTTCAAAAAGCGCCTGCCCGCGTGCTCCGGTAAGGTAGCTCAAGCAAAGAGCGTAAGCCACAGATGAAGGCCCACTGAAGGCCCTTACACGGCTTTTTCTCGTGCGTCCGGAAAGATGTCCTGATTGTGTCCACGATGACAGTAGTCTTCGAACGATCGATTCTATCGCACTATCGCTATAACGTCCCGGGTACACAGCCTTCAACGTTTGCTCAAGCTTCACTTTAGGGAGATTCTCACCTTCAGGCCATGGAAGGACAATACTGGATGACTCGCGTAAGACGGGATCGCGTGCAGAAGCGCAGAGGATAGCAAGCATTGGCTGCTCCTCTGGATCATTGTCCCACAGCAAGCGAAGTGCTGAGTACACATGCAATGTGGGGTCAAGCCCATAGAACTCACGAAGTCTACGTGCACTGACCTTGCGTGACGCTATCGTGCGCTTGCCCAGAATATTCTCATCGATTATAAGACGTTGAATATCGGGATAGCCTGTAGCAGGCTGAATAATGAAAAACAGCGTTCGGACTTCTTCTAATGTGATACTACGACACCCGTGGGTGCCAACTGGATTGCTCACGAATCCCAGCGCCTCGAATTTTTGCGGGATTCCCATGAAAAGGGCCCTCCGTTTCGTTTAGTAGACATATGAAAGAACTCTTAGACAACGTTGTTAGCCGGGCAATTGATGACAGTGATGAGCTGAGTGTGTGCTATGTTGAATGGAATGACATTGAAAGAATGCAGAATAAACCACTAATGTAGCAAATCATGACAAATATTCGCCATTATCGACAAGAATTCCTTCAAAATGTCTTGGACGGGCCGTCCGAAGCAGGCAATCATATTCCTACATACTGACTTAAACACAAACAGACCACAAGATTATCTTCCAAGAAGGAGAGTGGGCATCTATATAGAAGCCCTCATTCAAGTATGCGTAGGTCATAGACGGTGTTAGGGAAATCGCAGTAACCATTGCTTGCCAAGACTGCAAATGTCGGACCGAACTCTGGAGATGAAGATGATAGAGTTGCTCTATCCTGGCCACGGGCCTGCAGGAGAAAACACATCATCGTAAACTAACCTTGAGAAGTGTTTCATGGCGAACGAATATATGTAGAAGAGTCATTGTAGTTGTCGAGACAATGAGAGTCTTCACCAGATGTAAATCCAAGGAAAGCGGTGATCATATGGTAGGCGACCGTGCTGCGATGTTTTCTGCCGTAGCTGCTGGGCTCTCTGCGCTCACGGCTGTGTTGGTCTATTGCAGAGATTGGATATCAGGCCGTCTTCGCTGCCTTCCGCCACGCTGTTATTGGGTAGGCTATATGGGACGTGAAAATCGTGAACCACGGATTTCCATAGCGCTCCCCATACATGCTGTAAATACAAGAGGGGTATCTGGTGTGCTTGAGGACATGATGCTCCGCGTGAAAGCGCTGAAATCGAACAAATTCCTAATGTTTCAGCCGGAGTTGCAGATAGACATCAACAAGGCTAGAGGCACATTGTGGGAAGGCACCGAGCTGTTTATCCCCCTGGTAGTAGCGGGAAAGAAAGTGACACGTGATGTCGTCATCTTTGGACACAGAGCATTCCGGGGAGACCCACAAACAAGGTGGTTGAAAGGAGAATACCTAGTTGTGGCGGAGGAGACGACTACCGGGAATTGCCTTTTCAAAATAAGATTCAAGCTAGATCAGGATTTTGTATATGGAGATAAGAAAAGTCTGACGATCAGGACGGACTGCAATATTATGTTGAGTCCAAGACGTTGGACAAAGGAGACCCTTAATAGTAGAGACTACCTTGGCCGCCGGTCGTCAATAGCTAATTCATGACACAGATGCGTGCCGGGGGTGCTTTCTGAATTTGCTTGATTTCGATACGCTTTTCCACTACGATTGGAGATTGCGAGCACTTAGGCTCCGTTGTAGACTAGGCTTTCGTTGTCCTATGCTGCAGTCGAACACAATCGGCATTATTATGTAATCTCCAAACCCATCATACGTTCTTTTGTTAGGCCGCTTCAAAAGCTTTCTAGCGGTATCTCCGTCTGAGTGTCGAATCCTAAATGAAGTCTTCCTGTAAGGGTGTCCTTAACCGGACTCATGCCCTTAATGATTCCCTCGTTGATGCACCAGTTAAGAAAGGCCCTCAGATAAGCCCCGTTTTTGTTGCGGGTGTACGCATTTCCGCAATCCCTGGGGGATTTAACGACGTCTTTTCTGAGGCTATCTGGACTATTCAGACCTAGATCCATGCTCCTCCGAAAAGACACGTCTTCCCCGCACGAAACTTGCCGAGACGACTCAGGGATTGCCTTCGATATCGCCTCCAGGAATAACAATTTCATATTGGGGTGTAACCCAGTTGGCTTTCTGGTTTATAATATATAGCTTAAATCCTGGCGGTGGATTGTATCCTATCTTCCCAATCGTCCGGAATCCACGTGCCGCCCTTTCCACGTAGACCTCAAGCAGGACCATACTCCTGAAACGCTCCGATGTAGAGGTGTGCCAATTCTCGCCAATGCTTTCTGAAGTAGGCATTACTAGGTGCCGCCGAACACCTGCTGACGCTGTAAGAACCTTTTGCAGGGCGGATTCATCAAACTCCTGTGTCTTGTTGACTATAACAAGACAGAGGTAACGCTGCCCGTCACCGGCAAATCTGACAAGAGAACTGTCTTCAACTGTAACATAGGCTCGTTCGCCTGGAATACAGCCGCCCACAAAAAAGACTACTCCTACCAGACATACCACGATACTCGATCGGATGGGATATGCCTTCATGTGTTTCCTTCCTTTCGTGTATTATTGTGTTTAGCTCATGTGTTACCGCATTCAGTCGCTGATTCCATACAGAATACCCGTAAGCTGACTTATATGAAATGTGGTAATATCTCTTGCTTTTGGTAACCCTCAATGCGTGTAATCCGCATTAACATTACTTAAACAAAGAATGGCAATTCCCTTCGTGCACGTGGGAACGATGGGATCCAAACCCACGAGACAACATCCACACCGGCTCACCAAGGGAGCCTCCAATGAGGAAGCGCCCTCAACCAAGCCATAATCACACATTCGTCATTGTCGGGTCAGCAATCAATCACTACCGATGGATTCCCTGCCCCTCACACATTGCTTACAGTCTCGTGCAACCGCTTCAAGAACATGGATAGTAGCCTTGATCCCTTAGCTACGAAATCAAGGCTGAAGTTCCAATTAGATCCGCGGTTGCTTTCGTTTAGATTCGCATAAGGCACAGAGGCAGCGGGTAGTCCAAATCATCATATGAAAGAGAACAGAAACCTATGCGCGCCCCTTGAAGCATCCATGGCATACACCTGCAGAGCAAGCCCCTATTGAGTCGCCTCTCGGTATCCCAGAAGCTGTGAGCTATATGATACCAAGTTCCGATAGGATACGAGATTGTCGCGCTTCCGCGGAGCGGTTTGGGAGGTCGCACATTAGCCAAGCGATAGCCTGAACCAGGTGTCTCGTTGACTTCTATGCAAAATGCAACAAAAAAAATGGTGCCGAGGGCCGGAGTTGAACCGGCGACACGCGGATTTTCAGTCCGCTGCTCTACCTCCTGAGCTACCTCGGCACAACATCTATTGAGATCATATGTGGTTTATGCAGGATTGTCAAGGCTATTTTATCAAGCTATCCTTCTCTGCCACGCGTCTTTTCGACTGGTTTCTTACAGTTTTTGGCTTCAATACCTGTTCTACAACAGCTAATTGTTTTCTCCAACGGTTCATCCTCCGGTTTTGCTGTCGAGAGAGCAGCGGACTATAAGATTCCTTCATGGATTCTGCAATAATATCTCCTGAATATCATGTCACACTTGGCCTCTCTGCGCAAGGTGAGTCATGGAATCCTGCAGGTCCCCGTCAAAGTAAATTTCCAGTAGTGGGTAATGTGAGCAGCGAACCGGGGTGTCTG
>MTKW01002489.1_pt1 | contig 12670 bp, 12 predicted proteins | sample 1042761 | NCBI WGS metagenome assembly MTKW01 (sample SAMN06205366, study PRJNA360243) | anaerobic digester metagenome | biome: Wastewater treatment plant; feature: Anaerobic digester sludge; material: sludge; isolation source: anaerobic digester fed with sludge from wastewater treatment plant ...
GGGCCGGGGCCGATGAGCTGGATTCCCAGCTACATCGCCCGCAAGCACGGCCGCGAGCCGATTACGTATCCACATGCGCTGCTGGAGCCGGTGTTGAAGGAAACGTATGGCGTGATTCTGTATCAGGAGCAGGTGCAGCAGGCCGCCGCGATTCTGGCGGACTTCAGCATGGGCCAAGGCGACATTTTGCGCCGCGCGATGGGCAAGAAAATGCCCGAAGAAATGAATCGCCAGCGCGATTCGTTCGTGGCGGGCTGCGTCCAGAAGAAGAGTTGCAGCGCGGCCAAGGCGGGGCAGATTTTTGACGAAATCGCCAAGTTTGCGTCCTACGGATTTAACAAATCGCACTCCGCGGCCTACGGGATTCTGGCGTATCAAACCGCGTGGCTGAAGGCCAACTATCCCTCGGAATTCATGGCGGCCACGCTGACATCGGAAATGGGCAACACCGACAAGCTGCCGGTGCTGGTGGCCGAAGTGCAGAAGATGGGCCTGCGCATTCTGCCGCCCGATGTCAACGAAAGCGGGCTGCGCTTTACGCCGGTCAAGGATGGCATTCGCTACGGGCTGGCGGGCATCAAGGGCGTCGGGATGGGCGCGGCGGAGGCGATTATCCGCGAGCGCGAAGCCAACGGCCCCTTCAAGGGCTTCGTGGATTTTTGCGAGCGGATTGAAAACAGCGACGTCAACAAAAAGACGCTTGAAGCGCTGGTGAAATGCGGCGCGTTTGATTTCACCGGCATCATGCGGGGCAGTTTGTTCGACGGCATCGAGGCGGCGATGGGCTACGCCATCAGCATGCGAAAAGACCGCGCGGCGGGGCAGGCGTCGCTGTTTGAAGGGCTGGGCGAGGAAGGCGCGGCGGGGGTGCATTTGACGGATACCGACTTGCCCGCCGGCGAGCCGTGGCCGCAACGCCAAATGCTGGCCTACGAAAAGGAATTGATTGGCTTTTACGTTTCNNACGCCCCAGAAGCGATTCACCAAGCCGAAGAATCCGGAGGATGTCCCGCGCGCGATGATGTCGTTCCGCCTGGAAACGCTGGAAGGCACCATCAACGCGGTCGCGTTTCCCGAAGCTTTTGAGCGGTATGGCGACTTGCTGCAACCGGACGCGCCCGTGATGCTTTGCGGCAGCGTGCGCCCGGACAACGGCGCTGGCAACGGGGCCAACGGCAATGGCGGCGGGAACCATTCACTGGTGGTGGAAGAGGTCTATCCGCTCTCTTCCGTGCCGGCGCGTTTCACGACGGCCTTGACCTTGCACATTCACGCGGGCAACTGGAATGAAACCGCGATGAGCGCCGTGAGAAGCGCGCTCCAGCGGCACAAGGGCGACACACCCGTGACGCTTTGCCTGCTGTATCCGGATGGCGCCAAGGTGTACCTGCGAACGGAAGACGACCTTTTTGTGCAAATGACCGAATCCCTCGCCCGCGAATGTGAAAAACACGTCGCCAAGGTCTATGTGGCCATTCGCAAGCAGCCGGGGCTGCAACCGCCGCCGGAGCCGCGCTGGAAACGGAACCGCTCGTAAGCGGAAGCAACAAACAACGCGCGGGGGCGTCGGCGCGGCGAAAATCAGTCGCGCGAGCCGAGCAGGTGATAGAGCAAATTGTTCGCGACGGCTTGTGGCAGCAGAAGAATGGAGCGGAATTGGGGGCGCGCTTCCGGGCCATCCACAAAGTCGGCGGCTTCGGTATCAATGCGCAAAGTTCCTTCGCCGCGGAACGTGGTGTGGGCCACGCGAATATCGCCTTTTTCGGGAACGACCTTGCCGCTGACAAAATCCATCACGCGCGCCACCGGCGAAAAGGCCATGGGCGAGCTTTGGCACGGCGCAGGCGGGCGTTCATCCACCAGTTGCACGGCGACAAGCTGGTCTTCGCTGTCGGTAATCAGGCGGATATTCGGGTACGCGGGCTGGCCGGGGCCTACGCGGCCGAAGCGTCCGGCCTCGTAGGTGCGCATGAAAAAGCCGCCGTATGGGAAGGGGATGCCTTCCACGGGAACGCGCGGGCTGCGCGGGTCCGCGCCAATCAGTTTGCAGGCGCTGGCAAAGGGCATCAGCCATTTGAGCGGGCCGTGAATGGACAGGTTGCCGTGGGCGCGGGTGTCGGGGCTGGGCTCGGCCACGGTGTTGAGCAGATAAACAAATTCCGATGTTTCCAGCCTGTCCACGGGCGCGGGAAGCGTGTCCCAGGCGTAGCCGAATTGCATGTAGCGGGCGGCAAACATGTCGTGAACATCCGCCGGCGGCGTGGGATAAGGCGCAAGTTTTTCGTGCCGTTTTTTGGGCGCGAGCGAGAAAAGGTTTTGCTTGTCCTCCTGCGTCAGGCGCGCGCGGCGGGCGTCGTTCACCAGTTGGTAGCATTGGTTGGCGTACAGCGTGACAGGCACATCGGCGGGCGCGTCGGGGCGGATGGTTTCAAAGAGAACGGCCGCGTATTGGGCGTCGGAAATAATGCCGACCAATGAGACTTGCGCCGTTTCCGGCGCTTTCAAATGGGCTTGATAGTTGGTCAGCGCCTGATTGAACAGATTGGCGGCCTGAATGAAGCCGGGATGATTCCACGCGCCGGGCGTAGCGGAGGGGCTGCCGGCCGATAGCACGAGCGGCTTTTCCAACTCATCGGATACGGCGGGGGCGCTTGATTCCTCAACGACGGCTTGCGCCGCCGCATCGGCGTCGGCGGGCGCGGAGCGAATGGGAATATCCGGTATGCCCGAGGAAGGCGGGCGCTTGGGTTTGCCCGTGAACGCGGCTTTTATCTGTTCGACGCGCTCGGGATGGCCGCGCAACCCGAAGAACCAACCCGCGCCGCCCAGCGCCGCCAGAAACAGCAGGAAAAAGAAAAAGCGCAGGCACCCTCCCCCGCCCGATGATACGGACTGGGCGACGGAGCCGCGCTTTTGCTGGCTAATCAACATGTCGGGCGACGCGGTCAGCGTGATGGCTTTCTTCGCGGCGGCGGACAGGTTGATGGTGTTGGCGCGTGCGGCGGGGCGGTGCCGGGGACTCAGCAGAATCGTGCTTTCATCTTCCGCCGGATAAGGCGGCAGGGGCGATTTGCCGGATTTGATTTGTTGAATATCCTTGAGCACTTCGTCCCAACTGGCGGGGCGCTTGGCTGGATTCTTCGCCGTCATTTTAGCGAGCAGCCAGCCGTAGGAAACCGGCAGATGGGGCAGGACTTCGCAGGGGTCGGGCAGATAATCGGTTTGCTGCGCTTCGATGATTTCGTCGAGCGAGTAGCCCTCGAAAGGCGGCGTGCCGGTCAGCATGTGGTAGAAGGTCAGGCCGAGGGAGTAGATGTCGGTGCGGATATCCGGCAGGTAGCCCTCGATTTGCTCCGGGGCGATGTAGGTCGGCGTGCCTTCGATGCAGGCGGATGGCTCGCGGGTGGCCGCCGCGCCGGCAATTCGCGCCAGCCCGAGGTCGGTGATTTTAACCGCGCCATCCTCGCCCAGCAGAATGTTGCCCGGCTTGATGTCGCAGTGAATCAGGCCGGCATCGCGCCACACCTGGTTGAGCGCGGTCGCCACAATTTCCACCAGCTTCAACGCTTGAGTGTGCGCCATGCGCTGGTTCACGTGCAGCCATTCGGCCAGGTTGGTGCCCGCCACGTATTCCATGACGTAGTAGAGCAGCCCGTCGTGTTCGCCAAAATCCAAAATCCCCACGATGGCCGCGTGCGAGATGCGCGCCGCCGCCCGCGCCTCCTGCTGGAATTGTTCGCGCGCTTCGGGGTCGCGCAGCAGTTTGGGCGCCAGTATTTTTATCGCCACCACGCGGTCCAGCGAGAGCTGGCGCGCCAGCCAGACCGTGGCATTGCCGCCGGACCCAATCCGGCGCTCAATTTCATAGCCCGGCAACTCCGGCGGTACATGCGAATGAGCCATCGTTTCCATTCCCGCGTATTGTGGCGCAAATGCCCGAGAAAGAAAATAGAGAAAAATGGACGCTTGCCAAAGCCGCCCGTTTGCGGTCTGCTAGCGCGCCATGCCACGCAACCGCCAATCGCACGTCACGCACTCCGCCGAGGAAACCCGCGCCCTCGCCGCGCAAGTCGCCGCGACCCTCGAACCCGGCGCCGTGCTGTGTCTGCACGGCGATTTGGGCGCCGGGAAAACGTGCTTTGTGCAGGGCGTGGCGCAGGGGCTGGGCATCCGCCGCTCCGTCGGCAGTCCCACCTTTACGCTCATCAACGAATATCGCGGACGCCTGCCCCTCGCGCACATTGACCTTTACCGCGTGCGCGGCGCGGCCGACGCCTTCGGGCTGGGCCTCGAAGACTATCTGAGCCACTACGACGGAATTGTCGCCATCGAATGGGCCGAGCGCGTCGCCGAGCTGCTCCCCGAAGAATCCTGGCACATCCACCTCACCCCCGCTGCCTCCGACAACGCGCGGGAAATCGTCATAGACCGCCCCGCGCCATAGCCCCCCGCCGCCGCCCCGCCAATTTTTCCACGCTATGGAAAAGTTTTTTGCGGATTTTCCACGCTATGGAAAAAAGTTTTCCACGGTGTGGAAAAATTTGGGCGGGCGCGGGGGTTGGCGTCAGGATTTTTCCATGGTGTGGAAATAGTATTTCCACGGTGTGGAAAAGTTTTTGGGGCGGGTTATGGGGCAACGGGGCTGCGCGGGGGGAGCGGAGCGGGGGTGTCAGGCTTTCAAAAAGTTTTCCGCCGAAAGCGCGGTTTGGGGGCATGCCCTGCGCAGGGCGTTGTCGAACGTCACCAGGGGCACGGCGAGTTGTCTGGCCAGCACCACAAATTCCGCGTCGTAAGCGGTGATGCCATGGCGGAAACTCACGTCCAGCACGGCGTCCGATGGCACGGCGTATTCGCGCTTTCGCCAGAGGGTTTCGGCCTTTTCCATGGTGAGGCGGGCTTGGAGCGGGGTCATGCCTTCATGGCGCATGTAGAGCGCCAGTATATTTCGTATTTCCGAGCGACAGATTAAGGGGACGGCCCATTCGGGGTCTTTTAAAAATACCTCGTCGGCCAGCTTGCTTTTGTCGCCGGGAATGAGCAGGTAGGCGATGAGGTTGGAATCGGCCACGATCATGGGCGGCCTTGGTCGGCTTTTCGGATCAGGCGGTCCGTGAGTGTGCCGGGGAGGGCCGCCCGGTGGGCGCGGATGTCGAGCAGCATGCCTTGAACGTTCACCGGCGCTGGCGCTACGGCCATTTCCAGGCAGGCCAGAATCTCTTTATTGAGGCTGCGCCCGTGGCGGTGCGCCCGCTGCTTGAGGGCAGTGTGCACAGGGGATGGAATATCTTTGAGGGTTATTGTTTTCATGGTGCAACCATATCACAACCATTATGGTTGTCAAGGTTCCGTGTCGGCGGCGGAGGCGGGTTTTCCACGGTATGGAAAAGTTTTGGGGGCGGCTTATGGGGCGACGGGGCTGCGCGGGGGGAGCGGAGCGGGGGGGTGGTGGATGCCGCGGTTGGCGAGGGTGGTGATGACGCGCGTCTGGTGGGCTTGGATGGCATCGGCGGGGATGGGAATGGGGGCGCCGGCAGCGGCGGCGAGTTCCTGGGCCCAGGTGTAATCCATGGGATTGACCGAGGTAGGGGCGGCGTTTTCCACGTGGAGGATGCAACGTTTGGATTCCAAGGCGCATAGCTCCTGGGCAAGGGTGCCGAAGAGCGCACAGCCGGCGTCGGTGCTGAAAATATCCGGATGGTGCAGGCGGATGGTTATGAGGGCGGCGGCGGAGTTGACGTGGGTGACGGTGATGGTGTTTTGAGGGGTGTGCGTGTTGATGATGGCGATGGCTTTGTCGCGCAAGTGGTTGTCGGGGTCGGCGGGCGGGGGGGTTGCGTGGCTGCTGGCGTGGATGGATGCGAGGGTCGCGATGATGCCGGCGGCGAGGATGCTGATGGGTGGGGTGTTGTAGATTTTTGCCATGTGTTTCGTGCTCTGCGTTATGCTTCGGGGGCGGGGTCGGCGGGCGGGGTTAGCGTTTGAAGGGTTCGAGGAAGGCTTCGAGTTCGGCGTTGCCGGGGGCGCCGGGGGTGAACCAACTGCTGTCGTTGTGGCCGCCGGCGAGCAGGGCAAAGGTTTTCGGGGGGGCGGAGGCGGCGTAGAGGAGGCGGCCGCTGGGGAATGGGATGATGTCGTCGTGAGGGCTGTGGCCGAAGAGTTTGGGCGGGCCGGGAAGGTTGGCTAGTTTGTTGCTGGAGTTGAAGGTGACGGTGAGAAGACGGTCGAGGGGGAGTGCGGGATACCAGCGCCGGGCAAGGTCGGGGGCGGAGGCGAAGCCGGCTTCGATGATGAGGGCGGCGGCGGGGCGGTCCTGGGCGAGTTGCGCGGCGACGGCGCTGCCGAGGGAGACGCCGTAGATGATGATGGGCAGGCGGCCGCTCATGGCGGCGGCGGTGTCATAGGCGGCGCGGGCGTCGGAGTAGAGGCCTTTTTCGGAGGGGCGGCCGGCGCTGCGGCCGTAGCCGCGGTAGTCCCACAGGAGGAGGTTGAAGCCGCGGTTGACGAAGTCGGGGGCGCGGGCGGCGTGGATGCCGATGTTGCCGGCGTTGCCGGGGCAATAGACCACGGTGGCGCGGGGGCGGTTGGCTTGCAGCCACCAGCCGGTGAGGGTGGTGCCGTCGTCGGCGACGAATTGGACGTCCTGATAGCGCAGGCTGTATTGCGCGGGCGTGGTGGTGACGTTCGGGTCGGGGTGATACAGGTGCTGGCGCTCGAAGTGGCGGAGGTACACCCACCCCGCCGCGACGGCTATCAGCAAAAATGTCAGCAGGCCCATAAAAAACTTTTTCATTCCGCCTCTATGCTTCCAATTTTTTGGGGAACGTGGCGAGTATTTTATGGCCGGTGGGGGTGATGACGACTGTGTCTTCGATGCGGATGCCGCCGATGCCGGGGAGATAGAGGCCGGGTTCCACGGTGACGACGTGGCCAACCGCGAGTCGGCCGGGTTCGTTGCGCAGGCGGGGGCTTTCGTGGATGTCGAGGCCCACGCCGTGGCCCAGGCTGTGGATGAAGCCGCTTTCTTTTCCGGGGGGCGAAAAGCGGGTGGGGAATCCGCGCNNGAATGTGCGGGTGATGTCGCCCCAGTAGCCGGTGTCGAGGCTGCGCGGAAAAATATCCACCACAATCGTCGCGCCCGCGCGCAGCGGGCCGTGACCTTCGTCGTGGGGGCGCGCGGCCTGCGCGCCGCAGGCCACGATGGTGCCTTCCGCGTTGCAGCGATGTTCAAGCAGGACGCGCGTGATTTGGGCTTTCAGCATCTCCGAGGTGAGGGTTTGCTGGCCGATTTTCAGCAGGCCGTCGGGGGAAATGTTGGCGCGGCGCAAGGTGTCGCGCACGCCGCGCATGGCGGCGACAGCGGCGCGTTGCGACCGGCGAATGGCGGTGATTTCGCGCGGGGTTTTGATGGCGCGCTCAGGAAAGGGCGGGGTTGAATCGAGCTGCACGTTCACGCCNNGGAAACGACCAAATGCATGTCGCCGCTGGACTCGACCAGCAGCCCGAAGGGATCGGGGGCGGTCAGCCCGGTGGCGTAGCGGACATCGTTAATCTCCTTGCCAGTAGCGACTAAAATGCGGGGGGCTGTTGATTTCTTCATATTTAATCGGGCCGAAAGCTCGTTTGTAGTTGTTGGGGGGCCGATTTTCAAGGGTTTTCAGGCTGTTTGCAACCCCAAAGTACCGCAGAAAATAAACTTTCTGCTTAACGATTGCTGATTGAGATTTTCACCACATATTGTGGGTTAAAAAACTGGCGGGCACATATGTGGTGGCGTTCGCCCTTTCTGGAGAAAAACTGAAAAAAGACTTGGCAGTTCCGAGCGGGTTCTTTATGGTCAAGACCAGTTTTGGGAGCGAGGACAACCGAGCGGCTGTTAACAAGTTGTGGATAAGTTGTCCGCGAGCCCGTCCTGACGAGTTGAAATAGGGCTTGTTCAGGGGTGAAAAAGTAGAGAATTTTGAATTGTGACGGCGGTGCTCTTGTGAGAGAGTGGGCGGCGGCATAGGAAAGAGTGTTCGTGGAAACAAACCAAGCCAAGAAGATTTGGAGTCAGGCGTGCGAGTTCCTTTCATCCGTGTTGACGGCGGATGTCTACAGCCGCTGGATCGGGGTGATTGAGGCCATCGGGGATGATCGCGAGGATCATCTGACGCTGACGGTTCCCAACGGTTTTTATCAGGACTGGCTGGAAGAACATTACCTGCCCATGATCCGAAAGGCGCTGGGCGCTTCCGGTCTGGAAAATGTCGCAATCTCCTTCGCCGTGGATGGCGAGCGGGAAATTGAGCCGCCCGAAGAAACGCCGCCGCCACGCGCCAAAGAAACGACGGAAAAGCGCAAGGTGGTGAAAACCTATAACGTGGGGGGCGGCCTCAACCCGCGGCACACGTTTGAAAATTTTGTTGTCGGACCATCCAACACGTTCGCGCACGCGGCGGCGCTGGCCGTTGTGGAAGCGCCGGGGCGCGCCTATAACCCCCTATTCATTCACGGAGGCAACGGGCTGGGCAAAACCCACCTGATTCAAGCGATGGGTCAGGCCGTCCTCAAGCGCGGCAAGGGAACGGTTTGCTATATCTCGTGCGAAGCATTCACCAACGAATTCATTCAGGCTCTCCAGCAACGGGAGGTCGTCGCGTTCCGCCGGAAATATCGCAACATTGATTTGCTGCTGATTGACGACATTCATTTCCTGGCCGGCAAGGAAAGCACGCAGGAAGAATTTTTCCATACCTTCAACACGCTTTACGAAAACCAGAAGCAAATCGTCCTGACCAGCGATCGCCCGCTGAGCGAAATTGCCAATCTGCAAAAACGGTTGGTGACCCGCTTCGAGTGGGGGCTGATTACCGAAATGGAAATGGCCGATTACGAAACGCGCGTGGCCATTCTGCGCCGCAAGCGCGAGCAATTGCGCCTGCAATTGGCGGACGAAGCGCTTGTGTTCATCGGCCAGCACGTCAAATCGAACATTCGCAAACTGGAAGGCGCGCTGCTGCGCGCGGCGTCGTATGCGTCCCTCATCAAAAAGCCGCTGACGACCGAGGCGCTTGAGTACCTGTTGCGCGACACCATCGAGCAGGAAAATCAAAACGCGCTGACGATTGAAGGCATTCAACGAATGGTGGCGGAATATTACGACATCCGCTTGGGCGACATGACCAGCAAACAGCGGCCGCAGAACATTGCGTTCCCGCGGCAAGTGGCGATGTACCTGTGCCGGGAACTGACGGAGCAATCCCTTCCCGCCATCGGCAACGCCTTCGGGCGCAACCACGCCACGGTGCTGCATGCTCATCGCTCCGTGGGCGCAAAGATGAAGACCGATGCCGGCCTGCGGCAGACCATCTTGAGTCTTCAGCAGCGATTGGGCGGAGCGGTGGCGCCATCTTGAGCCCCGCACGATGGAACACTCTGAATAAAGCCCCCGAAACGTCGGGGATGAACGGTAAGAAATGATTGGGAATAACCCGTGAATGAATTGTGGATAAACACGAAGCGATTGTGGACAACCCCAAGTTGTCAGCTTCGTACACAGGTTGTTCGCGGGGTCTGTTCACAGGCCAAAGGAGAACGAATGGCCCGTCCATTCGATTCTAAACTTGATGTTCACAGGATTAACAGGGCATACTGATACGACTTACAAAAAATCTTTTATAAGATTCATATCAGGCAGAAAAACAACGGTGACAAAATGAAAATCAAAGTCAAAAAAGAAGCAATCATTGACGGTCTTCAAAAGGTCCAGTCGGTCATCAATCCCCGGAATGCACTCCCGGTTCTCTCCAACGTGTTGTTCCGCGCAGAAGACGGAAAATTGGAATTAACCGCGACCGACATGTCCATGACCATTCGCGCGACCGTTGAGGCGGAGGTCATCAAGCCCGGCGCCACTACCCTTCCTGCCAAGCGCATCTTCGGTGTTTTCCGCGAACTGAACGTGGACGAAGCCACCATGGAAGTTTCGGACGACAACATCGCCTTCATCAAGGCCGGCAGCTATTCTTCCCGGATTCACGGCATTTCTGAAACCGATTACCCCAGCCTTCCGGAACTGGAAGAGCCGAAGACCTACACCCTCGACCAGGGCGCTTTTCGCAATATGCTCAAGCTGGCGTCTTACGCGGCTTCCATTGATCCCAATCGGCCGCTCCTGAACGGTGTCTTCCTGCACTTCAACAATAACAAATTGAGCGTGGTGGCCACGGATAGCCGCCGTCTGGCGCTCGTGGAACAGGAAGTCGAATTTCCCGCCGATGCCGGCATGGAGCTGATTGTTCCCCTGAAGACCATTGATGAGCTCCTGCGCACCATGGGCGACACGGGCAGCCTTACCATTCTGGCGACCCCCAAGCAAATTGCATTCCAATTCGATGGCGTGTTGGTCATTTCCAAATTGACCGAGGGAACCTATCCCAACTTCCGGCAGGTGATTCCTCAAGGCGCCAGCAACCGCGTCGTGCTCGAGCGCGAGATGCTTCTCGCCGCCATTCGCCGCACGTCGCAACTGGTGATTGACGCCATCTCCGGCGTGAAGTTGATGTTCACCCCCAACCGCCTGGAAATCCTCGCCGCCGCCCCGGAAATCGGCGAGGCCCGCGAAAGCATGGACGTGAAGTATAAAGGCCCGGAAATTACCATTGCCTTCAACCCCACGTTCTTGATGGACCCGCTCAAGGCGCTTACCACCGATGAGGTCTATCTGGATTTGGTGGACGACACCAACCCCGGCATGATCCGTTCGACCATCAACTTTGTCTATGTCTTGATGCCCATTCGGATTAGTTGAGCTTGACCTCTTCGTCGCACCTTGCCCCCCGCTCACCGGGCTTGGTTGCCCGACTAGGATTTGAACCTAGACTAACAGATCCAGAGTCTGCTGTGCTACCGTTACACCATCGGGCAGTGGAAAAGAGACGCGAAGTAAGGTACTTTTTCTGAAAGTGAAGTCAAGCTTCGTGAAACATCCCCACCCCCAATTCAACGTCAACGGGTTCGGCCCATTCGCCCAACAGCCCTCATGAGCGATTTTCAAAAAGACAATGTGGCGCTCATGTGCGACATCGGCGAGCTGGTCGGCCTGTTCGACTTTGATGCCGGTCTGGACGCCTTTTTGACCAAGGCTGTTTCAACGGTCGCCTGGCATATGCGCGCCGCCGTTTGCTCCATTTATCTCTTTGATCCGGATACCGGCGATTTGGTTCTCCACGCCAATCAAGGGCTGAATCCCGCCATGATTGGACGCCTGCGCCTCAAGATTGGCGAAGGCATCACCGGCATGGCGCTCCAGGAAATGCGCCCCATTTGCGAGGCGCGCGCGACCGACAACCCCCATTTCAAGTATATTCCCGGCAGCCACGAGGAAAAATTCATTTCCTTTCTCGCGGTGCCCATCCAGCGCAAGATGAATCCGGTGGGGGTCATCACCGTTCAGGACCCCCAGTGGAATTATTTCAACAACAACGACATTCAGGCCTTGCGCGTCATTGCCTCCCAACTCGCCGGCGTGATTGAAAACGCGCATCTCTTGGTGCATATCCGCGATACCGCCGCCAACCAGGAGTCCGTCGCGCAACAGCCATCGGCAACAGCCGCCCGGTTCGGCCCCGGCACTCACTGCATCCGCGGCCAGTGGGCCTCCGGCGGCATGGCCATGGGCTTGTCCACCCGCATCGGCCATTATCTGTTGCGTTCCGCCGTTGAACAAACCTGCCCCCTTGATTTGACCGAGGCCGATTTTGACCGCGCCGTCGCCATCACCGAACGCCAACTGCTGGACCTCCAACGGCGGCTCGAAGAAAAAATTCAGGACGCCGCCTCCATGATTTTCGGCGCGCACGTCCTGATGCTCAAGGACGAAGCTTTCTCCGGCGAAATTCGCAATCAAATCCGCGCCGGAAAAAATCCATGGACCGCCATTCTTGATGAAGTCCGCCACTACGCGGACATGTTCAGCCGCAGCCCCAATCCTGCCCTGCGCGAAAAAGTTCTCGATGTGGAAGACCTCGGCCACCGCCTTCTCCACAACCTTTCCGCACCCACGCTGGCCGGCACCGGCCCCGACTATACCGGGCAAATTATCCTGACCGAAGAGCTGCTCCCTTCCGATATTCTGAAACTGGCCGCCGAAGGCGCCGCCGGGCTGATTCTTCTGGGCGGCGGGCAACATTCCCACGTGGCTATTCTCGCCAAGGCGCTCCAAATTCCTTTGGTGATTTCCACCGATTTGCGCCTCCTGCAACTTCCCGAACAAACCCCCATTTTGCTCGACGCCAAGGAAGGGCAAATCGTCATCAACCCCGGCCCGGAAGCCGTCCAAACCATGCAGGAGTTGATCCGCTCGCTGGCGGATTCAGAACGACTCGCCGCCCAGGCGCGCGACGAAACGTTCACCCGCGACGGAACCTCCATTCAGCTTCTGGCCAACCTCAATCTCGTCAGCGAACTTGATGTCGCCCTTCGGGTCAAGGCCCAGGGCATCGGGTTGTACCGCACCGAATTNNGGCGGCGACAAGGCCCTCTCCTACTATCCCGTCCAGCACGAAAACAACCCCTTCCTCGGCCTCCGCGCACTGCGTTTCTCTCTGCGCAATCCGGAAATTTTCAAGCAGCAGCTTCGCGCCATGCTGCGTGCCGCCGATGGCGCGCCCAACGCCAAAATCATGTTCCC
>MTKW01001138.1_pt1 | contig 12669 bp, 10 predicted proteins | sample 1042761 | NCBI WGS metagenome assembly MTKW01 (sample SAMN06205366, study PRJNA360243) | anaerobic digester metagenome | biome: Wastewater treatment plant; feature: Anaerobic digester sludge; material: sludge; isolation source: anaerobic digester fed with sludge from wastewater treatment plant ...
ATTCCTGATAACGCAAGAGGGCTTCCGAATTTCGGTTATACCCTGGTAGATACCTGGCATAGGATACCGGAATCGGCGTGGAACTCTTGTGATGCAAGGCTCCTTGATTTGGCAATTGCGTGCGGCTGGCTCTCCCATCAAGTAGCAGATTGGTACGCTCATTATGCTTGTATGGACGGTGACGGTAATCTGTGTGACCCGGAGGACGCCATAGCTGATGAAGTCACCGGGTTTTCCGGATACTCCGATTCCCATCGGGTCATCGGACACGACTACCCTGAGCCCTATCTTCGACGCTATAACCTGGCTGACCATGGCTTAACAGAGTTCCTGGTAGATTCGATAATTGTCTCATCCCCCGGAGGGCCAAGATTACGCAATCTGTCCCTTCCGAATCTATCCACATTGAAAGACAGCGGCTCGAATATCATCAGCATCGCATCTTTGGATTTCGGGAGAGCTGTAAAACTGCCTGAGGATCATATTCCCGTCCTCTGGCAGAACATGAATCTGATTCTTTTAGGTATGTCCATCCTGCAAAAGCTTATCTATCTCCGCAAGCCGAACTTGCATCTCGAGGCAAAAGAGACTGTTACCACGAAATACGTGGATCTCTCCATAGAACGTGTTGTGGACAATGTGTTTAGGAAGAGTTTCGGAGAAATAGCTGAACTGGCAAGGCGAGGCAGGCACATTCGCTCCAAAGACATGCCTGTTGAACCGCTGGACTCTGAAATCGTAAAATACCCGGGCACCGTAATCTTCAAAGTAGCATACTCTCTTGCATCTTCCATTTCGCTTCCTGACGGCAGTATCAGCTCCAGCACTTTCAACCGGACTCTCGATGTCCTCGATAACCCTTTGGCAACTCTGGAAGGAGCTCCGCTAATCGGCCCCTTGATGCGCTCTCGTTTGGTCAGAAACATGCTCTGGAACAGGGTCGGGAAGCCATCCCTTGAGACCCTCATCATGGAGTCCCTTGACAGTCTTGGGAGCACTGACAAGGAAGTGCGAATGCCCACAAAAGATGCTCTCCTTGCACTTACCAATGCAGTACTACTGAAAGGGAAATCCATAAAGAAGGCACAACAAGATCTTGCCATGTCTCTGAAACCNNTGCCCACGCAGTCGGAACTCCTGGACATGGTGTTTAATAGGCGTATGCTTGTTTTCAAGCTCATACCTGCAATCTCCGAATCCCGTGGCCGGTATCATGGAGAGAGAAAATCCTTGGACATATCCTCGGTAAGAGTGAGGTTCAATGGTTTCCCCATAACGGAACATCCGGAATTCGCCGAGGCGGAGGTGGCTTACCAGAGCGACAATGCAGCTTCACCTGTGCTGGTCAGGATCTCTTTTAGGCCTGGTTTCAGGCCCGGGCGGTACGATATTTTTGTTGACGCCCATGACAAGGCAGGCGTGGGCGCGGAGTACCTCTACTGGCAGGTGGATCTTAGGCGGTAGCCATAGGTCAGATAAGAATAGGACGCGATGGATTAGATTAAGATCGCCACTGTCCAATTAGCATGGATAAAGCTGTTTTGCGTGAATTTCACCACTGCAAATCCTAAATAGATCACCATGAGACTGTTGTTCTCTCCCATATTATGTTAACGGAACTCGCTTGAATCGCGAAACCAGGTCGCCGTCTTCGGCGAAACTGGCAGTTACTGGAGAAGCTCAACGGTCTCCACCATAAGTAAGCACCGGTTCCAGAAAGTGTACTTACCGTGCGGGGCCACCCAAGACAATCGGAAACCGAGTGAAAACTAATGAACTCATACTTAGGGTCAGGCCCAGTCGGTACGGCTGGCGCATTTGGGCTGGCACATTTGCGATTGCATACCGGATCTACGCTGTATTACAATATGATCACAATCCATTGCGACAGATAACAAGCGACGATATACGTAGATGACAGACGACGATACGCGCAGATAACAGAAGATCATATGCTGAGATAACAGAAGGCCATATGCACAGATGGCAAACGACGATACGCGAGGTGTTGGGAATTGCCAAGTATCACTGACGTACAAGGAGTGCTTGTGGGACATGCTGAGGACAGAGAAGGGCTCACCGGCTGCACTGTTGTGCTGGCCATGGACGGCGCAGTAGCAGGAGTGGATGTGAGAGGGTCAGCACCGGGCACCAGAGAGACTGACCTTATGCGTCCGTGCAACCTGGTAGAAAAAGTCCATGCTATTATGCTCGCCGGCGGTAGCGCATATGGCTTGGACGCAGCGTGCGGCGCAATGGAGTTCCTTGAGGAGCAGGGCGTGGGATTCGCAACAGGCTTCGGCGTAGTCCCTATCGTGGGTGCGGCTGTCATTTTCGACCTGGGCATTGGAAACCCCAAAGCGCGTCCTGATTCCCAAATGGGGTACTTGGCCTGTAAGAACGCATCCTCCTCTCCACCTGAAGAAGGCAATGCCGGAGCAGGCCTAGGTGCAACTGTAGGCAAGCTTTTCGGCCCCGGGCATGCCATGAAAGGCGGACTGGGGACATGGTCTATACGGCTTGGAACCGGCAATGATTCAGGCGGCAGGCAAGTCCCTGTCATTGTCGGCGCAATAGCGGTGGTCAACGCCCTGGGAGATATAGCAGACCCGAGCTCAGGGAAGGTGCTCGCAGGCGCTTACCACAGNNAATACCACTATCGGCGTTGTAGCCACGAACGCAATCCTATCTAAGGAAGGCGCAAACAAAGTCGCCCAGATGGCCCATGACGGATTAGCCCGGGTGATACGTCCTGTGCACACCATGTACGACGGGGACACTGTTTTCGCTCTCTCAACAGGACAAGCATCGCTGACCGGAGATAGGGCAGCCGACATCTCCGCTATCGGAGAAGCAGCCGCATCCGCCATGGAAGTTGCGATCATACGAGGGATTAAGAACGCCTGCGGACTGGCATCCATTCCTGGCGCAAGCAATATCTGAAAATCTCATTCGGTGTGGTCGTAAGACGACCACAGATCTTCTTCGACTGTGCGATTTTCGACCACGTGTCGCGAAATAGTCGCCGAAGAATTGAAATGAGCCAGCAAAAACCTTCCCTGTGCTCCAATTTCGAACACGATCTCGCCTTGACGCGATCGAATATCGAACACCGTATCCCATAAACCCGCCTTACAAGGGGCCCGCTGATAGAAAACCGCACACTCGTTTCAAAAACGTGTTCGAAAAACGGACACCGTTTCCAAAAGCGTGTTTGAAAAGCGAACACTCAGGAATCAAAAGACAGTCACCACGCTCAAAAAGCCTCAAAAACCTTAAAGTGTGTTCGAAAACCGGACACCTATGTAGCCGGACATGCTCGAAAATCGAACACGAACACCATGATCAGCAGAAAAACCTTAGAAGGTGATAGAAATTCGGACACGCTCCCCAGATCGCCCGGGGGTGTAGATGATGGAGATTCTCTCATCGTGACTAAGTAGATCACCACAAATAATCGCCGGTTCCAGAAAGTGTACGTGCCGTGCAGGGTGGCCGGTGTTGCACTCGGGGACGGCTCCCCAAGCAGGTCGCCTTGACAAAATCCGGCCCGTAGGCCAGTGGCCGAATTTTGACACCCCTCGTTGCAATCACCGGCCACCCAAGACAATCGGAAAACGAGCGAAAACTAATGAACTCATACTTAGTATGATCCTGCGTTGAGGCTCTTTAACGCTGACTTCTATACAGCGGCAGCAAGCATATACGTGGTGCACGTGTTTTGCGAGGGACCGATTCCTTGATTCATAAGCCACATTGATTAGCGGAAGGATTCCTGGCTCATACGGTGAACTATATGATCGAAGCATAGGATGTAACGAGGCTATACGCAGAATCCGGATCTTAATAGGACCCAATAGGACCAAATAAGGCCGGATGGGGTCAAAAAAGGCCAGAGAAGGCCGGGTAGGGCCTAATAGGACCGAGCGAGACCGGAAATCTGCACTGCCGCAGTTGCTGATTGACATTGCTTCGAAACTCATAACGTCCGGCACCCTAAGACGGGCTATCCCGAAGGGGGCCTCCCAAAGGAGGTTGCCCTAAAAGGGGCTGGAACGGAGGTGTCGCAAGATGAAACTTAATACGAGGCAGATTGTTATCTCTGGTTTATTGGTGGCCCTGGCGCTGGTTCTTGGCATTACAGGGCTTGGATTCATCCCGGTTCCCACTCCGGCAGGCGCCGCAACCCTCATGCACATCCCAGTGGAACTCGCAGGCATTCTGGAAGGCCCTATAGTCGGATCGTTCGTCGGACTTATTTTCGGCCTCTGTACTCTTAGGTTTATGGCGGACCCACGAGTTGTCATACCTGCACGTCTTCTAATCGGTGTAGTGTCATACCTGGTATACGCCGGATGCGGCAAGAAGGCTTGGAGCATCCCGCTTGCGGCGATTGCCGGAAGCCTGACGAACACCGTAGGAACCCTGGGCCTGGCAGTCTTATTCGGATATATGCCTTTCTCCGGTCCTGAAGGAGCAATCGGCATAGCGCTGCTTCAAGGGGCTCCGGAGGCATTATTCGCTGCAGTCGTGATTACACCTGTAGTTATCGCAGTACAGAGACTGGGAGCGCATAAGCCTGCCCCTGCTCACCGTGGGGACTGAGAAAGACCTATGGCGCTGATCGCGCCCGGGCTTTTGCTCAATACTGACAAGAGGTTCCGGCCGGCTCAAGAATAGCCAAGATCAACCTCACAACCTCTGCGATCCTTTGGCAGTCAACCTTGTCCGCTGTATCGCCGGGTCCATGGTAGCCGCCGGCAAAATCTGGCTGGATAAGGTTGACTGCTTCGACTCCGACATCTGCAAAGGATGAATGATCTGTTCCTCTGCTACTGGATTTTCGGAACGGGATGCCGAGCTCCTCGGCATTATTGCACAGGTCCCGCGCCAACCGGGTATCGTGTCCGGCTGGGTTTTCNNTGTCTGTTCAAGCGGAAAACATGGGCTTGACACATAATGTCTTGAACCATACGTAGACTGTTCTTCACCGTTGAAAGCCACGAAGATTACTGTTTTCCCAGGGCGTTCAGGGCTCTCCGCAAGCACTCTTGCGATCTCAAGCATGGCGGCAACTCCTGACGCGTTGTCCATAGCGCCCGGATTGTACGTGCCGTCCATGTTGCTGCCCAAGTGATCAATATGTGCCGCAATGAGCAGGCAATCTCCTGGCGAGTCAGTGGCAGACCCCGGAAGCACGCCTACGACGTTCGCTGTCTGCAATTGCTCAACAGAGTAATCCATGAACATACGTACCTGCGCCCCCTCTGCGGTGGCGTCACTAATGTCTGCGAAGGTCGGCACATCGCAGATGAGAACCATGGGCTCAGGTGCTGCCTGCTCATGGTCACCGCCTGTGCCGCCGCGTCCCCCACTGCCCTGTGGACTTGCATCCGTTTCCGGAGCCACAAATGAGCTAATTGGGAAGTAGCCTCGGTCCAATGTATCAGTCTCCAGAATAACCCCGGGCGATTGGATTCTTCCCTCTGCGCAAGACTCCATGATGCAGCCCATGATTGCCTCTATTTGAGCCGGATCCCTTGTGAAGTGGCTTGGCACCAGCAACACTGCTTCTCCCCGTATTTCGCGAATGTCATCGATATCACGGATTATGACTCCTGGGGACATGACTTCTCCGGTTACTCTGCACCCGGGCGAGACAGCAGGAGCGAATTGATTGACAGACTGAAACCGTTTGATAACACTGCCGGATGTATCGACGATCTCCAGCTCAGGTTTACTATGCATGATCCTTACAGGTTGTGCGTACGGCTGTAGGTATCCCTCCAGCCCATCGGCGCATACCAATCCCAGTTCTCTGAAGCGTTCCGCTACGTACTCTACTGCAGCCCAGTTCCCGTCGGTTCCCGTCAGGCGTCCCGCGTACCGAGGCAGGCTGAGTTCGTAGACGACGCCGGCAATGTTCTCCAGGTCAATCTCATATGCCAAAGCCCCGGATCTAAGCGCAACAACGATGCACAACGTACACAACACGCCGATTGTCCCGAGTCTCATCCTACGAAAGGCTGCGCGGGCTCCGTACGCCTGCATCATAATCACCCCAAAGCTCAAATATCCAAGAGTCTCTCCGAACGCAAGGTGTTCCGATTCACGGTTATCTGCGCCCACCACCGCCGCCACCGGATGAGCCTGAACCACGACTGTGCATGACCCTATAGTAGTAATACGTGATAACAGCCAAGAGCGCTGATACTATGGGAGGAAAGTCTTCTGAGACTGCAATGTCAACCGACTTACCGTATATCACCCCTCCAAGGCGTCCTGTAAGAGATCCGTGAGATGCCACAAGATTGCAGTCAAAGCCAATGATTGCTCCTCCACACCTACCTGTGATACGTTCAGTGCCTGAAATATCCACATCGTTCCCGATGACAGTGCCTCCCAGACGACCGCAGACACGGTCAGGTTTAAACTTGATATCTACAGACTTGCCGACAACAACACCTCCGATACGTCCTGTGATGGCGCCCAGGCGCGGGTCAACTTTAAGGTCAACGTCTGCGCCGAAGATGTTTCCGCCGATTCGTCCGGTGATACGTCCTGCCGTAGTCACGCATGAGACAGTGAATCCCCCGACAGCCCCACCGACCCTTCCCGAAATAGATGAGGTCATCTGCCTCCCCCTTTTCCATGGGCTTTTATCGTCCTTATGAACCGAAAGTCGCTACATTAATCATTAGTATTCCAAAGATATTATGGCAATCCTTTATCAAGTCACGCAAAGATCCGATTCACCGGTACACAGGCGCTTTCATTGCGGAAGTCCAGGTAAGAGAAGTAGGACTCCAGGCAAAAAGGCTTGCCTATAACATTGACGCTTAGGTAGGATGTCATAGGATGCAAAGAGGATTTCGCTATTAGGTCACGAATACGAGTAGCCTTAGGGAGTGGAGCGCAAATGACGACGCGAGAGGCACCTGTTAAAGCTATTCCCGGGCGAAAACCGAATCCGGCTCTTGGATATGGGCTGGCTTTCGCGGCTGCCGTAATCTGGGGTAGTCTGGGCATTTTCGCAAAACTCATATATGCTTACGGAGTTGACCCTGTCGTTCTGGTATCACTCCGGTCTTCCCTGGCCTTTGTTGCTTTGCTCATATCGCTCTTTATCGCAAGTCCCTCCCAGCTTCGTATAGAGGTAAAGGATATCCTGTTCTTTGCAGTATTCGGCTTTGTCGGGATTACCCTCAATCACTTGTCGTATTTCGAAGCCCTCCGGCGCACATCTGCTACAACTGCAGTAATCATTCTTTACACAGCCCCCGCCTTTGTAGCATTAGGTGCTGCAGTTTTTTACGGGGAACAGCTCACAAAGGCCAAAATTACCGCCCTCATTATGGCTTTTGCCGGATGTTTCCTTGTAGCCGGCGGCTATGACAGAGAGCTCATCTCTTTGAATCCAACCGGCGTTGTTCTGGGGCTTATAGCAGCCATTACTTACGCTTCCTACACGCTACTCAGCAAATACGCGCTTTCGAAATATTCATCGTGGACAACAGTCCTATACGCATTCGGATTCGGCGGCTTCTTCATTATGTGCTTTGCAGGTAGGAATCTGGTTCAGATCCGGAATTTCCCTCCCCGGGTTTGGCTGTTAGTACTCTGTCTCGTATTAGGCCCGACACTCGCCTCGTATGTATTTTACGTATTGTCCCTTGGCTACATAGATGCGGCTGACGCAGGGATCATTTGTATGGCTGAACCTGCCGCCACAACCTTGCTGGCCTTTGTGGTCCTCGGNNAGACCGCCATGAGACCGTTGTTCTCTCCCACATTATGTTAACGCAGCTCGCTTGAATCGCAAAAACCGGTCGCCGTCTTCGGCGAAACTGGCAGTTACTGGAGAAGCCCAACGGTCTCGTTGTATATCCCTTATGCGCCCAGTATGGGCCTATGCCCCCAGTATGGATTCGAGATCTTCCTCCGGCGTGGTAATAGGCATAATGTCGAATTTCTCTACGAGAACATCCAACACCTGGGGAGTAATGAACGCGGGCAAAGTAGGTCCGAGCCGCATGTTCTTGATACCTAAGTGGAGGAGCGATAAGAGTATTGCCACAGCCTTTTGCTCATACCATGACAAGATCAGCGACAGAGGCAGGCTGTTCACGTCAGTTCCCAGTCTCTCTGCAAGGGAGATAGCCAACTGCACTGCGGAAAAGGCGTCGTTACACTGACCGACATCCAGAAGCCTGGGGATACCGTCAATTTCACCGAAATCCAGTTTATTGAACCTATATTTCCCGCAAGCAAGTGTCAGGATAATGCAATCGTCGGGGACTGCTTTCGCAAGTTCAGTATAGTAATTGCGGCCGGATCGTGCGCCGTCACAACCACCTATCAGGAATACATGGCGAATCTTGCCGTCCTTAACAAGGTCCAGGACTTTGTCTTGAGCTCCCAGAAGTGATGCACGGCCGAATCCTACAAGAATCATTCTCTCAGGCTCATCCTGGGGAAATCCTTCTGCTGCCAAAGCAGCTTCAATTACAGGGGTAAAATCTTTGTCTGCGATGTGATGCACGCCGGGCCATGCCACAAGTCCTGTAGTGAAAATCCTGTCCTTATAGACGTCCTTGGGTTTCTGGATGCAATTGGTGGTCATCAGAATCGCGCCCGGGAATTTCTCGAATTCCTCTTTTTGGTTCTGCCATGCGCTGCCGTAGTTGCCCACAAGATGCTTATACTTCTTCAGCCCCGGATATCCGTGGGCAGGCAACATCTCTCCGTGGGTGTATACGTTTATTCCCTTGCCCTCTGTCTGTTTCAGCAGCTCCTCCAGATCCTTGAGGTCGTGTCCTGATATGAGTATAGCTTTGCCTGATACAGGGGTGATCCTAACCCGAGTCGGCCTGGGATCCCCATATGCATCCGTGTTCGCTTTATCCAGGAGCGCCATGACGCGGATGTTGAGCTCACCTGTGGAAAGAGCGGTTTTCAGCAAATCGTCCATTGAGGGGTCACTCAGTGTCAGGAAATTCAGGATTTCGTGGAAATCGCGGTATACTTCTTCGTCTCGGACTCCCAGTATCTGGGCATGGTCCACATATGCTGCAGCTCCCTTAAGGCCGAAAAGGATAAGATCACGGACTGCAGCTCTGTCGTCTCCCAAAGTTCCGACAAGGCTACGCCACTCGTCGGTAACTCTTTTCCCTTCGTCGATGAGCTTGGAAAGCTCGCCTTCTCCTTCCCATTGAGCAGGGCCTGTCAGGGACTCCGGAGTCTTGCCTTGAGCCATACATGCGTCCTCATAGAGTCTCTTCGCCTTGTTCTTTAAGTCTGCCCCTTTTCGAATGAGCCCGGCAAGCCGCGAAGGGTCGAAGTTGACATTTGTTACAGTGGTGAAAAGGGCTTGTATTACGAATTCATCAATCTCCTGATCTCTTACGCCCAGTCTCCTGCAATTCGCCGCGTACATTGATATGCCTTTCGTCACATAGATTAGGAGCTCCTGGAGCACAGCAGTGTTCTCGTCTTTGCCGCAAACACCCGCAACAGTGCAACCTGTTCCCTTTGCGCGCTGTTCACATTGATAACAAAACATCTTCTCGCCTCCCCGTTCACATCGTCTTATGTCAGTTGGANNTGCACATCGAGGTCATCTTTGGCAGACGCTTGCATCCCCAAGCGCGACTTGATTTCCAGAAGGTCAGCCAGAGTGGTGTTTTCAACAATGCCGTCCACACCTTCCTGAACCTTCCGCCACAGTAGATTAAGTGGACATTCTGCTTTACGATGGCACCGGTATTGGGAGGAGACGCATGCCTTGATAATCAGGGGCTCACCTGCAACCTCAGCTACGTCGCTTACCATGATTTCCGCAGGATCAGCTATAAGCATTACTCCGCCTTTGCATCCCCTGGACGAACCCACCCAGCCTTTGCTTGTAAGGAGGGCCATTAGCTGCGGCATGTATTTCGGCGATATTCCCTGCCTCTCAGCTACATCCCTTGATACCACGTACTCATCACTGCCGTTCATTGCTAAGTCCATGAGAGTCAGGAGAAGGTACTCCAGCTTATTAGTAATCATTACATCGACTCCTTATATATTACTAATGGCCCTAGTTATATTTAACCATAAGCTCTTGCGTTTGTCAATCCCCATTACCAAAGAAAACTCATAGAAGGTGCCAGGAGCTTGCCACTAATTACCTCTCATCGCCTGAAGCCCTCCGGCAATGAATTCCTGAGCGCCTGCATCCCAAGTAGAATGTATGTTGAGTCTAAAGGACGCATCCACCTGAGTGGCCCCTAGGGTTGAGATTTGTTTATAGCCTGTATAATCCCCGGTATCCAAAGCCCCGGACCCATCAACGTCCAGCCAACCGAAGACATAAAGCAAGGAAGCTTCGGGGACATCGTTGATGGCAAACCCTCTGTCAGAACCCGGAGAGACAACAACACTTACAGGCTCAAGCTGCCCATCCAACACCACTAACTGAGCCTTATCGAGGGTAGCCTGGGTCACTGCAGCGTAAGCATTGATGAATCCGTACCCTCGCCACGTGTCATGCTCTTGCCCGTTGCCCGGCCTGATCGCTGTTTGTCGCAGAATTCGCTTGACTTTGCCCGGAGTGAGAGACCAATCCTCCGCCAGCATAAGTCCGACAACGCCTGCGACATGTGGGCAAGCCATTGATGTTCCTTCTGCATACATATAATTCCACTTCGGAGGAAATCCCCTGCGGTCATAGTTGGTGCTGAATACCCAAGTCCCAGGGGCTATTATGTCCAATCCGGCACCACCGTTTGAGAAAGCCGCAACCGTAAAGGGATCATACCCGGAAGCAGCGCCAACTGCAATGACCTGAGAGTATGCTGCCGGATAGGACACCGATGAGCTGGAATCATTCCCGGACGCTGCAACCATTACGACACCTTTGCTCTCAGCCAACTGGACAGCTTGGCTGAGAGTAGGCGATGAACTGCCCCCCAGACTCATGTTAATGACTTTCGCTCCGTTCTCAGCAGCCCATGTGATACCTGATGCCAAATCAGCTATTGTACCTTCACGGTCAGTCCCAAGGACACGGACAGGCATAATTCTTACGTTCCAGGTGACTCCGGCGACGCCGGTACCATTATTGGTCTTAGCTCCGATTGTACCTGCAACATGGGTACCGTGACTTGCGAATGCCGCACCTGGCGTACCGGGATCAAACGGGTCATTATCTCCGTCCACAAAATCCCACCCAGGGGCCAGCTCCCATTGACTTGGAAGATCAGGATGGCCGTAACTTATCCCTGTATCGATCACTGCTATGGTAATCTGATTGTCACCTGTCGTTATCTCCCATGCAGCCGGGAGATTCATAAGTTGGAGCCACCACTTTTGTTCTTGAGCATAATACTCATCATCGGGAACCATGGCTGCATACACAATACTGTTTGGTTCCACACTTCTAACCGTAGGAGACTCCCTGAGTTTCGCCGTGAAATCGTCGAGAGACTCTCCTTCCGGCACCTTGATGATGACTCTGTTGATGAGCTCCCTGACTTTGTACTCCCGGGCATTGACGTCCCTAACCAGCGTACTGACACTTGAAGTCCTGACGTCTCCTGCAAGTTCCACAATCACGCTGTCAGGTTCCCTCATAACGTCAGGTTCCACCCAAGCTCGATGTGGTGAGATCCTTCGCGAAGCAGCCTGTCCATATGACTCATTGTATCCGTAGTCGACCCATCCCTTTACCAGGATAGATCCTCCATCCTCTGACGATTTCGGGTCGAGTTCAAGGTTGCAGATGTGATTGGACCCTCCGGTGATGCTCATGTATTTCGATTTCGGTTCATAGCCGTCTTTGTATCCTGTAATCTTTACAGTACTGTCATAGGTGGTTACTCCCTGAAACTGATATATGCCGTCATGGCCTGTATATGCATAAGAACTGCTTTTGCTATCACTTATCGTTACGGTTGCGCCATCTATGCCAAGCCGGGTCGTGGTAGAAGTAACCTTACCTGTGACATTAAATGTCTTGACACTGCTGGAATTGCCTCCGCCTCCGAAGCAACCCGATAGAGACACGATGATTGCCAGCGCCAAGATCAAGATTGGTAATCTCTTTAACAAAACCGGTTCCTCCCCTACTCCGACTAATACCAAAGGCGTATTCTGGGATCTATTAATATCTATTGTGGACGCGCCGGGAAATGCTCCCGAAAAATCCAATAACGTTCTCAAAGAGGTCAAAGAGCACACTATTGGAACTAAAGGAGATCTATGCCATTCACTCTATCACACGCTATAGGCAATAGCTATAAGGCCGCAAAATATTCCCAAAGACCGTCAGTTCACCTAGAAGGGTTAACCGGACGTGTCATGGCAATACTACTATTAGCAAGCTTGCCATTGGTTTCTAAGTATGAGTTCATTAGTTTTCACTCGTTTTCCGATTGTCTCGGGTGGCCCCGCACGGTACGTACGTTTTATAAGGCCGGTGATTGCAACGGGGGGTGTCAAAATCCGGTCACCGGCCTACGGGCCGGACTTTGTCAAGGCAACCCGCTTGGGGCGCCGTCCCCTTAGTGCAACACCGGCAGCCCCACACGGTACGGACATTTCCATTGCAGTCGTTAGAGCCGGCGATTACTTATGACGGAGACCGTTGGACTTCTCCAGTAACCGCCGGTTTCAGCGAAGATGTCG
>MTKW01001912.1_pt1 | contig 12662 bp, 9 predicted proteins | sample 1042761 | NCBI WGS metagenome assembly MTKW01 (sample SAMN06205366, study PRJNA360243) | anaerobic digester metagenome | biome: Wastewater treatment plant; feature: Anaerobic digester sludge; material: sludge; isolation source: anaerobic digester fed with sludge from wastewater treatment plant ...
CGTGACAGAGTTGAAGTTGAGTTGGCAAAAGCCCATATTATGGCAAAGGTAGCCTGGGATAAAGGAGCAAAGGAAGCAAGGATGAAACCTGCTCTCCAATTGATCCGTCAGGCTCAATGGCGCTGGGACTTTGGAGTTGCATCACATGGAGGATCATTCCACGCACCTGTTGAGACACAGCGTATCCTTGCTCACGGCCTTGACCGCTCCATGCAGGCGCAGATTGAGCTTCAGAAGGTTTTATTTGAACTTGGTGTAACCAAGTTTGAGATGCCCGATATTTCCACCAAAGCAAAAGCTCAGAAGTTTATCGGTCTGGATATGGAAAAACTGGAAAAAGATAAAGAGACCTGGCTTAAGACCACACCGCCCGCTTGGATAGAGACGGCACGTGCCAACGGCAGGTTAGCAGCCAACTAAAACAGACACCTATAAATTATAACGCCTACATAAGGAGTAACACCGCGTATGTAGGCGTTTTTTATGATAATTATGAAGCAAGAAAATAAGCGTAAGATGTGGCAAATGCCTTGGGGCTATCCTGAGAGCATCGCTATAACGGCAGGGATTGTTTTTGTAGGATTTATGCTACAAATAACTATTAAAGGGTTTAATTTTTATCTGCTTACTTCACCTGTCAATCTTGTTGTTGGAGCTTTGATCATAGGCTTGTGCCTATTGACTCTTGCTCTGAAAAAATCAAAATTCCTCAGTTGGTTTACGGGCGTACCCTTCTCCGTTTGCATTATCTCGGCTTTGCTCGTCCTTACATTAATCATGGGACTTACTCCTCAAACCGCCTCAGGGGCAGCGAATGCCAACGACAACTTCTTTGCTTTGCTGGGATTCAACAATATGACAGGCTCCTGGCCATTTATTCTTATCTATTTTACTACCCTTCTTTCGCTAGGTTCATTGATCGTTCGCCGACTGGCCAAATTTAAGATTAAAGATTGGGGCTTTTATCTCAACCATATTGGATTGTGGTTAGTCTTATTTGCCGGTGGCCTGGGTCATGCAGATATGGAGCGATATATTATGCATGTCAGAGAAGGTGAGGTGGAATGGCGGGTTTACGATGCTGAAGGGACAGTAAAAGAGTTGCCCATAGCCATTCAACTCAATGACTTTGACATGGAGGAGTATCCGCCAAAACTAACTATTATAGACAGGACAACGGGAGAGCCTCAACCATTGTCGGCTCCTGACTACTATCAGATCGACACAAAAGCTCCTACAGGAAAACTTGACGGATGGGTGTTGAAAATGAATGAATATATCCATCAGGCAGTACGCAACAGCGACAGTACCTACCGCGAAGCTCCAATGCCCGGAGCCACCCCTGCTGCACACATTACCATGACCAATCCCTCAACCGGGGAAGTCCGTAAAGGATGGGTATGTGGAGGTAATCAGGCACAACTCTACAAGACGCTCGAACTTAGTGATCAACACACTGTTGTAATGACCATTACTGAGCCCAAGCGTTTTATGTCAGATATAGAAGTATACACCCCGGACGGGACAACTAAAAGTGCCATACTGGAGGTAAACCACCCTTTGCGTATCGGTGGCTGGACCATATATCAGTATGGTTACGACAATGCGGCAGGACGACTCTCTTCCTACAGCAGTATGGAGTTGGTCTACGACCCTTGGATAGTTCCGGTATATATCGGATTTATTATGATTGCCCTTGGCGCTGTCGTAATGATAGTGAGAGGGCATTCGCCAAATCGCAAAACTTTGTTAACCGACTAAACAGGAGAAGTAAAAAGAATGAATTGGGATACCTTTATATGGTTTGCGTTACCTGCCATGATATTGTGGGCAAGTGCCGGAATTGTGGTATATCGCAAAAAAAGCAAAGTTCTGGCTGATATTTTAATGATTGCGGGAATATCGATTTATACCCTCTTTATAATAGGCTTTTGGATAAATATTGAACGACCTCCATTGCGAACAATGGGAGAAACACGTCTTTGGTACTCCTTTTTTCTATCGGTTGTGGGCTATGTAACATATCGCAGATGGAAATATCCGTGGTTATTATCCTTTTCCGCATTAGTGGCCTCCGTATTTATCTGCATCAACCTGTTTAAGCCGGAAATCCACTCCAAAAACCTTATGCCTGCTTTGCAAAGCATATGGTTTATACCCCACGTTACCTCCTATATCCTCTCTTATGCCATGTTTGGCGCTGCAACAGTAGGAGCATTTGTGCAACTAAGGAAAATTAATCGAAAAGGCCTTTCCGATAAAAAGATATTTGACCTCCTTGACAATTTGGTTTACGTCGGGTTTGGATTTCTTGNNTATCTGGCTTATATTCATCTTAGATTGCAAGGAGAAAAACGAGAAAAGGTTGCCCTGTGGCTCCTTCCCGTCGCCTTAATCCTCCTGTTGATTACATGGATCGGCGTAAATTACCTCCCCTCCGCACAGGGAAGCATTCACGTATATTAAGTGTTACGGAGTTGGACTCACCTTGCATCGCGTAACTCGTAACCCGCAACCCATACCTCGTAACAAAAAAATAGCCGTCGGCAAAATACCGACGGCTATCTTTTATTATTTCACCTTCTTATTTTAGCTTATAGGTGAAAAATCTTCTTTCCCTACAAAACAGAGAGGGCAAACCCACTCGTCAGGAAGTTCACTAAACGGTGTTCCGGGATCAATTCCGTTATCTGGATCTCCTTTTGCCGGATCATAAATATATCCGCAAACGTCACATTCGTACTTTGTCATATCTATCTGATTTTATTAATTATTTAATGGTTTCAACCGTAGTTGAATCTTTCACAAAAATATATATTTTCCGGTGATTTGAAAATATTTAATTTATTCTGCCAATAAAGTGAGCTATTCTCCCCTCCCCCAAAGATCTCTCGGATATACTCCCTTCTCAATGAGTTGGTTGAGTTTTTCCACCACAAAGGGTCTGTCCTCCTTGTAGGTGACGCCAAACCATTTGGCATCGCATTCAAGCACCTTGAGCGAGGCATCACCCCTCTGTATAAGAAGATCTACTACGTAAGGAATGAAATACTCCGCCTTGAGATTGTTTTTGGTGCTCTCGGCATCGAGGAATTGCTTGAACATCTCTTCCGAGTAGTCGAAATATTCGGGGGTAAAACCCCAAAAATTCATCGAAACAAAAGTATCGGCTGCCAGAGGATAATCCTTTCCACCTTCACTATAACATATCTCAAACTCCTTGCGTTGGATGGAGGTGCGCTCTACGACGCTTATCAGATTGTAGTCAACATCTGTCACACAAATTCCACGTGATACCGTCCCGAACTCGGAAAGGGTATTTTCCAGGTGATAACCTACCATAGCGTATTTGCCCCTGGTGCCTGCTATCTTACGGAGGAGGTTCGCCATTATCTGAAAACTCTCCTTGCCATAGAAATCATCGGCATTAATCACTGCAAAGGGCTCTTTTATAACCCCTTTAGCCATCATTACCGCATGGTTTGTACCCCACGGTTTTACCCTGCCTTCGGGAACCGAATAGCCTTCCGGCAGATATTCCAGCTCCTGAAAAACAAACTCCACCTCAATCTTTCCGCCAAATCTTTCCGGGGCAAAGATCTCTTTGAATTCCTCGGCAAATGAGTGTCTTATCACAAACACGACCTTGCCGAAACCGGCTCTGATCGCATCATAAATCGAATAATCTATGATAGTCTCACCGGAGGGACCAAGTCCATCCATCTGTTTGAGAGAACCATAGCGCGAGCCCATACCGGCTGCAAGTATCAAAAGTGTCGGTTTCATATTGGCTATCTCTATTTATTTAAACTCAAAAATCACCGCGCTCTGTCCGGGCACCGTCACGTAACTATTCGCAAGGAAAGTCTCTCCGGTGATAACATTTCGCACAGAAGCCGCAAATTTAGAAGATATTTCCTGATATTTGCTCCAATCGATCTTAAAATCACTCTGTCCGTTGTTGATCACAACCATGACAACCTCTTTTCTCACATATCTGAAATAGACATATACATTATCATTTTCCGGACGATAATGAAGCATAGAGCCCTGTGTAACGGCTTTTGATCCCTTTCTCCAATTCATGAGGCGCGACGTATAATCAAACAGATCATTCTGAGCAGCACTCCGTCCGTTCCTGTTAAAAAGATTGACTCGGTCGCTCTGCCAACCGCCCGGAAAATCTATTCTCTCCTGCGAGTGGCCGGTAGTCCCATCCTTGCTCACAAATCCGAGTTCATCTCCATAATAGAGCTGTGGTACTCCACGCATTGTAGCCAAAAGGGCCATAACCATCTTCTGCTTGGCAAAATCCCCCTTCAGATCGTGAGCCAGACGATTTGTATCGTGATTATTGGCAAATATCAGAATATTCGAAGGATTATTATAAACAAAATCAAGTGAAAGGGAGTTGTACACTCTGACTAGGCCTTCACCCCAGAAGGGAGTGTCGGAATCGTCGGCAAAGCCTGCAATGATGGCATCCCTCAAGGGGAAGTCCATTATTGAGGGGAGGTTTGAATTATAACCGTCGTGCTGCTTTACTCCCTCCCAGTAGGAACATGAGAGAGGATCACCATACCAACATTCGCCCATTATGTTCATTTTAGGATATTCCCTGAGGATGTTCTTCACCCATTTGGACATTGCTGCTTTATCAGAGTAGGGAAAAGTATCTACGCGGATACCTCCCAGACCGGCATATTCCACCCACCATACTGCCATCTGAGTAAAATACCTGAGCACGAAAGGGTGCGCCAGATTCATATCGGGCATGGAAGTATCAAACCAGCCCTTGATACAGGCATCCTTGTCATACTTTGAAGCATATGGATCATAGTGTGTCGAAAGGGCAAAAGATGAGCGCGTGAAAGAATCGTACATATGCACCCAGTTGTCAAGAGGGAGGTCCTCCATCCACCAGTGTGCAACTCCACAATGGTTAGGCACCATATCCATTATTACCTTTATCCCTTTTCCCGCCGCTTTCTCTACAAACTCCCTGTAAAGAGCATTCGTGCCATATCTAGGATCGATGCGATAATAATCAGCACAGGCATAACCGTGATAGGAGTACTCTTCTTCGTTGTCAAAGAGCATAGGTGTAGACCAGATGGCCGTAACTCCAAGCTCGGCAATGTAGTCCAGATGGTCGATGATGCCCTGAATATCGCCTCCATGACGTCCTTCAGGCAGTGAACGGTCGCATTTCTCAATCGCCCCTTCTACTGAATCATTTGAATAGTCGCCATTGGCGAAACGATCCGGCATCAGCAGATAAACCACATCCTGAGGGCCGAAGGAGGCGCGTTGCGCGGAACCTTTTTCACGATTGTGAATATTATACTCAAATCTTATGGAGTCTTGATCGGGAGAGACAAGGATAAAATGATATCCGGCAGCGGGAGTCCTTGCCCCTATCTTGATATCTGCAAAGATATAGTTAGGGCTGTCGCCGTTATGGATTTTCCCTACGGAGACTCCCCGTTTGGCATCTTCGGGAGCAAGAATCAGAGTGGAACCGCGGATGTTGTCACCCTTGATGAGCAACTGAAGGTCAGTTTTCATTCCCACCCACCAGCAAGGCGGCTCAACACGCTCTATTACCTGTGCAAATCCCACCGCACTGACCAGCAGTAGAAGCACAAGTGCAGTTATCCTGCGCATGAACTACTTCTTTGTGGTTTCGGTTTCTACCTCTGCGTCTGTTTCTGTTTCACCGGGCTCATCACAGTCGCCAAAACATTCGCCTATGCTGAAAATAATATGATACCCATGAGGAGGCAATGTAAACTCTGAGTCCCTCGTAACAACATGGTTGTCAACATTGAATGTAACTGTCTGATCGGAAAAATTGAACATGGCCAGACAAAGGTCGCCTTCGGCTTCTCTCTCGAAAACAAAGATCTCCTCAGGTCTGTCAGAGGGGAGAATGACCATTACACCACCCCAGGGCTGGGCCCAGAGGCAGGCATGTTTGTCACGCATAGCTATCAGTTCCCTGTAAAAATCGGCCATATTGTCTTGGTCGGCCTCCCAGTCTATAAGATCTTTCTCAAAAAACTCAAGACGCTTATCCAGACCTGCCTCCTGGCCGCTGTAAATCAACGGCATTCCGGGAACCACAAACGATAGAACTGCAAACTGTCTGACGGCGGGGCCATACATTTCCGTACAGGTACCGTACCAGGAATTCTGGTCGTGGTTAGTGGTAAAGTTCATCGGAATGGTATTGGAAGGCATTCCGCTCCTATCCTGATAATTTACATAGAAGTTGGCAATGGAGTCGGCATCAATCTTTCCTGCTGCAAGAGCATACCAATTGTGCATCTGATCCCAGGTGTAATAGGCGTTAAATGCATCGTATTGCAGTTCTGCTTTCTCCGCCTCGGCGAGCATAAAGATGTCGGGCTTGATCTCTTTGAGGCGTGCTACCGCGTCATTCCAGAAATCTGTAGGAAGTTCAGCTGCTACATCACAGCGGAAACCGTCAACCCCGAGCTCAATCCAATATTTCATTGCGGCAAACATCTCTTCCCTCAAATCCTGATTTTCATAATTGAGACGGGCAATGTCCGTCCAGTCATACTGGATGGCGAGGTTGCCCAGAGAGTCCTTGTAATACCATTCGGTATGCTCCACCGTCCATTTTGCATCTCTCGCAGTATGGTTTGCAACCCAGTCGAGAATTACTTTGAAGCCCCTCTGATGGGCAGCCTCAAGGAGTTGTTTGAAGTCTTCTATCGTTCCAAATTCGGGATTGATCTCGCAATAATCCTTTATTGAATAATAACTGCCGAGAGTGCCTTTACGACCCTCTTCTCCTATAGGATGGATCGGCATAAGCCAGAGCACATCGACTCCGATCTGCTGCAGACGGTCAAGATGTTGTTCAAATGCAGCGAATGTGCCTTCAGGAGTGTACTGGCGGATGTTAACTTCGTATATAACAGCATCCTTTACCCATTCGGGGTGCTCAATATTGGAAAAATTGCCTTCCGGTTGGCCAGGCTTGCAACCAAACAGCGCAAAGGTTGCAATGATCAAAAATAAGAGATAACGTTTCATAGATAGTATATTTTATTTATTTGTTTCAATAATCAGATAAGAATAGGGTTCAAGAGTCACGCTAACAGTCGATGAGCCGTTATATTCAAGCCCGAAGGGCAAAGAAACGGAGATTTCACGAGAGTCTGCAGATTTGTTGAGGAATGTAATGAAGGCCTCGCCCATATATGAACGCATATATGCGAAAATATCATTTTCAGCTGCAAGCCGGAAATAATCCCCATACATCAGAGGCATCGAATAACGGCGCAGGTGCGTCAGCTCCTTGACAGCATCGGCCACTTGCTGCTCATGGCTGCTGTAGCCTTCAAACTCCATCCAACGGCGATTGTCGGGATCGTTTGCACCCGGCTGACCATACTCATCTCCGTAATAAATGCAGGGTACTCCGGGGAGCGTAAGGTTTAACGCGTGAAGCATAGCCAACTTACGNNTCGTGGTTGCCGGAGATATATCCCATAAGATTATGGTAGCCGTAGACCCCAAGGTTGGCATCAATACAACCCGCAAGACCCTCAAAAGAGCCATCCGGACGCGTCGTAGCCCAGATATAGGTATCATACACATTGAAATCAAACTGACCATCGAGCATACCCGGCTTGACATATAATGAAATCAGCGATAGCGAGCCATAGGTCTCTCCTATCTGGTAGAGACTCTTTTCGGGCAGCGAATCGAGGAGTTTTCTGGTCAGGAGACGCCAGTAGCCCTCCGGAATATGTTTGGTGGCATCGTGCCTGTAGCCGTCAAAATCATAATTTTGCATCCAGAACAGTGCGGTATCCGAAAGCTGGCGGCAGATCTCCTCCCTCTCAAGGTCAAAAGAGGGAATGTGGTCGTCAAACCAAGTGGTGAGACGGAATTCATCCCACAATTCGCGGTTTTTGCGGCCGTCAGGGGTGTATGAAGGGGTAGTCCAATCCGGATGTGCCTTGAGAGTGGGACTCTCGATATGCATATGATTGGAAACATAATCGAGTATCACGTTCATATCTGCCGCGTGAGCCTCTGACAACAGTTCGTTGAGCTCCTCATCAGTGCCGAAACGGTCGTCGATACGGGTGGCGAAGATTGGCCAGTAGCCGTGATATCCGCTGAACTTCGTGCCGGGATCAGGTGCGTATCCCCAAGCGTCATAGGGATTCTGGGTAATTGGCGAGAGCCAGATGGTATTGATGCCCAGATCGCGGAANNCAATCGTTATCAATGTTTCCATTTACAAAACGGTCTATGAGTAGCGAATAGAGTATTTGTGAATGTTTATCGGTGCGCTTGAGTTGCGCCGGATCTCTGATTACCTTTCCAAATTCGAGGGGTATGAGTATATCGTTACCGACTCCGGAAACGTTGGCCGCAAAAGCTTGAATGTGTGAGCGCTCCACTTTGCGTGCTGCTCTGGGTGCCCTTACTCTCACCAGCGAGTCGCTGAGTAGATCAAAGTGGCGACCACGTTCGAGAATTCGACCCTCCCATAGGATTACCAGCTGTTCCATTCCCCCATCTATTTTGATGAAGAAATCTTTGCCGGAGCTGCCTGCAGGCAGGGTGGACATCTTCGGAGCCTGGCTCTTATCCACTCCTTCGAGCTTCGCCGGAATGGCATTTTTGACGAGCAAAGGACAAAATTTTTCCACTCCATCCACCGTGTCATAACACTCATACATCACCAGAAAAGGAGCTTCTGCAGAAGTGATGATGGTGAGAGTATCCATATCGTTCATTTTCGGGAAATAATCCCTGAGAATAACGACGGTTGTATCCTGTTCCACTATGCAAGGGGTCAGATTACCCAGATGCTCGGCATAGTCAAACGAAAACTCTTTTTGCGAACAACCGCTTAACAGGCAGATGGCCGGTACGATAGCCAGCGCTAACTTGCGGAGAGTGTGAGATTTAGGTTTCATATAATATTATTTAAAGTTCAAAAATTGCTGATGAATATCCTTCCATCTTCAACTGGTAATGATCTTTTCCCTTTTTGCTCTGCACCCGTCCGTTTACAAAGAGAGGTTTTTCGAGCGAGTCACTGAGGGAGATTGTCATCTCGCTCTGGCCGAGGTTGTGAAGTACGAGAAGTTTTTGTTTCCCTTCGATCATATACCATGCGGCCACTTGAGAGTAAATACCACCGGTCTGAGGATTGATTACAGGATGAAGCTCTATTTTCCCGGCAGCCAGTGCCGGACAGGAATTGCGGAGTCTGCCCAATTGACGATACATCGTCAGGATTGAAGAAGCATCTGCCTCCTGTGACACAACACTGCCTACAGTTGTCTGTACTGCAGGATCTATCTTGTCGGTATAGGAGGTGACATAGCGGTCGCCCCAGTACATCGGAGTGCGGATATATTCATCACCACCGCTTTTCGTTCCGGTATAACCGAGTTCCTCGCCATAATAGATGTAAGGTGATCCCTGCGAAGAGAGCAACATCGCTCCGGCCAATTTGGCTTTGGTAAGTGAGCCTCCCAGCTCGCTACGAGCTCTATTTTCGTCATGATTGGAGAGTTTTGTGGCTGCAATGAAGTTATTGTGATGGCTACGGTAAGCTTCGTGGATGCTGATTGTGCCTTCGGCAAATTCAAGTCCTTGGCCTTGATTTATGGCAGCGCTCATGCGCCACCAAAATGAAAAGTCAAAGAGGGCCGGAAGCCCCTTGTAATAGGGTGCGACCCTATCCCAATCGGAGAAGACCTCTCCCACCATATAAATATCCCTGCCGTTTTTCGCCTTGAAACGGGCATTGACAGCATCGTAGAATTTTTTGAGGAATTGAGGATTCTCGTCTGAATTTTCATTGTGGTAGATATGCTTCACTGCATCGAGACGCAAACCGTCGATGCCGGCATCTATCCACACCTGCGCATCCTCTACGATGGCCTTGAATGCTGGGGAGTGTTCTGCTGTTGCAACCGGGCCAAAATTGAGATCCGCAAACCAGTCTGTCCAAAAATGAGAGTGATAGTAATACATCTTGGCTCCGGGAGGAGTCAAATTCTGTATATTGTCGTTGCTAGACTTATCTGTATAAAGAGTAAATGGCACATCAAACGCAAGCTGGGCAGATGCGTCCTTCTTTGCACCATATTTGGTGCCGAGTGGCCAGGATGAGGAGTTTGATGTCCTCACAAGGAAACCCCAACCGGAGTTGAAATCCACCGTTAACTCGTAAGCACCGTTGCCTTTAGAATAAAATTTCTTACAAATACCATCACCATAATAGAGATATTTCGCCCCTTCGGTAGATTGGTCGGGGTTGTCGGGATCCGGGGTGCCACCAATGGATATCGTCACTGTCGGAGCATTGCTGTTGCTCCAGTCAAGAGTGAATTTATAAATGCCGGAAGGTATCGTCCCCGTAGGAAACCACTGTCCACCGTCATATCCGCCGGCACCTTCTGTGCCAATCATCGGTATTTTACCGGCAGCTATATCCTTTTGCGGATCATCTGAGAAAATATAGTACTCCCTATATGGATTCTCCATCGATGATGTGGCGGTTTTGAACCAGGGGTGGTTAACTCCGGAATGGTTGATCACATAGTCAAGATAAATGCGGATATTGCGTTTGTGGGCCTCGCTGACCAATTGTTTGAAGTCGGCCATCGTACCGAAACGCGGATTTATAATACCATAATCTTCCACATCATATCCATGATAAGAAGCACTCGGATGTATGGGCGAAAGCCAGATTGCAGAGGCCCCAAGTGACTGAATATAGTCCAGTTTGTCAATTATTCCACGGAAATCGCCCCATCCGTCACCGTCGGAATCTGCAAAACTGTAAACCAGCAATTGATAGGTGATATCTCCCCTCTTTGTCCCGTCCCATTGGGGCGGGAATGTCATTACATCCTTGAATTCCTGCGTATCGGGATTAACGGAAGGATTGCAGGAGGCTCCGGAGGCAAACAGGCTTAATACCAGTGCCAGAAACAATATGATCTTTCTTCCCATCTTAACTTGCTTTATGGCAACTCTTAGCTGCCGGCATTGAATGACATTTTACTACAAACACTATAAATTTTAAAGTTAATAATTCTACGCAAACAATCAAAAAAATGCGCCGCGATAAGCGACGCATTTTTTAATCATAAAATCATATGTTATTTTGTCAAAACATATTTTGCAGTGTTGGCAATATCGAGAGTGACTTTGTATTTGCCGGCCTCTGCCACCTTGATATTATCACCGTTGAAAACAAGTCCTTTATCACCGCTACCCAGATTATAATCCCAGTTATTGTTGAATTTAAACTTGAATTCAGAACCGGCTTTAAACTCCACAGTGGCACTGTAAGTCCTGGTTGCTGCATCAAATGCCATCTCGACACCATCACCCCAATCATCGCCTGCGGCAAATGAGCCCACGATGGCCACCCTTGTTATCGGAGTAGCGACAGCCTTTTTGCCGGGCAAGTCCACTGTCCAGAAATAGGTACCGTCAGCCACTTCCATATTGTCACCGCTCCAGAGGTTAAACTCGTATGTGGTACCGGCCACAAGTTGTCCGGAAATCCAGCCTGCGCCGGCTTCATGGAACTTGAATTGGTTGGAACCGCCATACATCGCTATTGCACCCTTGTAGAGTCCCTCTGCACCACCCTGATAGAGTGCCACATCATCGGTGGGGTTCCAGGAGTGGCCTGAATAACTGCCGGGTACGGTAATGAATGGAGCATAAGCGGGAGCCGGAGCATCGCCTGTCCTGGTGATAATGGCTTTGAAAGGCTTCGAAGAGAGTATCAACTCGATATCATATGTTCCGCCTTCGGGGTCCTTGAGATTGGATCCGCCATACACCAGATTGGAAGCCTCACCGCCGAGGTTATATGCATCGGGAAGATCCCAACCTGCATTCATTCTAAATTTGTACTCCGTATTGGCGGGGAATACAAGGCCTGAAATCTTCCAGCTGTTGGAAGCAGCATCATATGCCATCGCCGCATCCTCAGGACTACCCCAGCCGCAGAATGAGCCTACAACCGCAACCCTTGTAATAAGGAGAGCAGTAGCCTTGAGCTCCGTCAGATCCACTGAGAGATAGTAATAACCCTTCTCAAGAGTGAGATTGCTGCCCTTCAACACAAGTGCGTCGAAAGTGCCGCCGAAGTCGTTGTCCCAATTGCGCTCGTGAGTAAACTTGAAGTCACCGTCAAGGTGTACGAAGCCCTCATAATGGCCGTTGCCGTCACCTGTAAGCATCGGAGCCGTACCGGGATTCCAACCCTGGTGATTACCGGGGATATAGAGATTGTCCGGATATGCAGTATTGATGAATGTAACCGTATAAGGAGTCTTAGATACATTGAGAACAATCTTGAAGTTACCTTCGGGACCATCATAATTGAGGTTGTTGCCAATAGTTGTCGATACATTGTTCAGACTGTGACCACCCATGGAATGGGTCCAGTCATCATTGAAACGGAATTTAAATTCCCCGGGAACAATGTCAACAGGTGCACTGAAAGTCTGCTTTTCTGCATCATATGCAAGATCAATGTCTGAACTCCATCCGCCTACTGCGGTACCAATTACTCCGAGAGTGCCAAGCTCTACCATATAGATGGTGTTGAGCTTCTTGTTGAGAGCAAT
>MTKW01019413.1_pt1 | contig 12661 bp, 11 predicted proteins | sample 1042761 | NCBI WGS metagenome assembly MTKW01 (sample SAMN06205366, study PRJNA360243) | anaerobic digester metagenome | biome: Wastewater treatment plant; feature: Anaerobic digester sludge; material: sludge; isolation source: anaerobic digester fed with sludge from wastewater treatment plant ...
GGAAGGGGAGCGCATACGTGGCTTGAAAGGCTGGAGCGGGATTACGCCCTGGGCGAGCTGCCTCAGCTGCTGCGACAGTTTCTAATACTTTTGGGGTCAGGTCTTTAGTTTTGAATTCGTCTTTTACTCAGCGCCAGAATAAATTCGTAAATTGCAATGAGCAAATTTCGTAGTGTTCATGTATGTACAAAAGTAAAATATGTAGTATATTTGATACATGGCACGACCATTGAGGGTTCAATTCGAGGGGGCAATATATCACATTACCTGTCGCGGAAACGCGAGAAACGACGTTTTCCTCGACACCAAGGATCGCACGATGTTTTTGGGTATGCTTGGCAAGACCATCGAGCGATACAATTGGCTATGTCATGCTTACTGTTTAATGGATAACCATTACCACCTTTTAATTGAAACACCGGACGCTAACATTTCAAAGGGGATGCATTACCTCAATTGTGTGTATACGATATATTTCAACCGCAATCACGATCGAGTTGGTCATGTACTGCAGGGCAGGTATAAGTCTATACTGGTAGAGCGTGACAGTCATTTGCTTGAGTTGACTCGGTATATTGTGCTGAATCCCGTGAGGGCGGGATTCGTAAAGCGACCAGAGGAGTGGCCATGGAGTAGCTACAGGGCGACAGCGGGGATTGAAAGCGCTCCACCCTTTTTGCATACTAGCTGGTTGCTGAATCAATTTGACAAAAACAGCGAGCGGGCAAGACGGCTATATCGGGCTTTCGTGGCAAATGAAGGCAAAACAAGCCCGTGGGAAGAACTCAAAGGCGGGGTAGTGCTTGGCAGCGAAAATTTTCTTGATGTTGTGAAGCCTTTGTTAGACAACTACCAACAGGATAACGAGTATCCGATCTATCAAAGAAAGGCAGCACGTCCAACTTTGAAGGAGCTGTTTGCCAATATTAAGATTGATGATAAGCGTGAGCGAAACGGCAAAATTTACGAGGCAGTCCGCGTACACGGTTACACGCAAACCGAAGTTGCAAGGTTTTTAGGCCTTCATTATTCCACCGTTAGTGTAATCTTAAAACAAAAGGACAGCAATTCCTAAACTTGAGCCTGCCCGTTGGGGTCAGGTCTTTATTTTTGATTTTCCTCATTGTTCGCTATTCCTTTGATTTAACAAATACTAATTTAAGCACATAAAGCTTGAATATGCAGCGGTCATATTTGATATAGTATTTGTTGACGATATTGTATGCTCGCCTAAGGGGGCAAATGTATTTCCCAAGGTAAGCCTATGAGATATGCTGTATGTTTGAAATTTTTCAGTCCGTACAATACAAATGACCGCGCTGGTTACAATTACTCTTTGTAATTATCACCATGATGCCAACACATAGCTGCGATAGATATTAGTCCGTTAAATTATATTTTCAAGATTAAAGATCTGACCCCAAGGATTTGAGGAAGATTGCCGTGGCAAGCTTCATGCAGTCCTTGAAGTTCCAGGGGGAAAGGCCGGTGATGGACTCTAACTTTTTGAGGCGATAAAGAAGGGTGTTTCGGTGCAACGACAGGCTTTTTGCGGCTTCGTTCGTCTTGAATGAATAGTCGCACCAGGCGCAAAAGGTCCCGATGAGCTGGTTAGAATCGGGATGAGCTGTTAGTTTGCCGAGGACTTGCTCGACGAAGTCATTTTGTTTCTTTAAAGGGATGGACGCTAGGGCGCATTCCATGATGAAGTCGCTTGCAGAAAAGCAGTTCTCACCTTTTTGGCAAATCTTTTTGCCCAGGGTTAAGGCCTCTTTAGCCCTCCTGTAGGATTCGGCAAGCTCACCGATGTCTTTAGCTGGTTGCCCGATGCCGATCGAGACGGCAATGCCTTCTTTGGAAAGCAAGCTCATGCATGAGCGGCACAGTTCGAAGACGTAACGTTCAAATTTGTCGTCGTCAAATTTGCGGTCGTTGACGAGGAATGCGCATGCAGAGAAGCTGTTTAAGGGGCAGAAGACATTTTTGGGATGGTGAAAGGTCTCTTTTAAACAGTCCAGCACACGGCGCATCGTGAATCCTACTTGTTCGCCCACGTAGGATTCAAGCTCTACGATCAGCGCTATGCGGCACAGTTTAAGGTCGTAGCCCAGCTCTTCGCCCTGCAGCAAAATAAGCGTCTCGTTTCCGTACGCAGGATTGAAGGACGCTATACTTTCGGCCAAATCGCAGAGCGCCCTTTCGCGAAGCATGTTCTGCTGCATGAGGGCCTGTTGCCGTAACATTATTTCAGCCTGCTTTTGCACGAGCAACCCGAACTTTTTGACCTCATTGGGGTCGCCTGCTATGGCGATGGACCCGACAACTTCTTCAGCCAGTAAGATCGGCAGCGTGAAGCCAGGTTTTACTCCGGACATCTTTGATGCCTCGGCTTCGGTGGTCACGAGGGGCTTCTTTGATTTCATGACCTCAAGCGAAGGTGTGTGGCAAATTCCGATTCGAGACACATCGTCGCACCCGATTATGACCCCCTTGTCGTCGGTCACCAGGACTCCGTGGCCGATGATGTCGCTTACCGTGACGGCAATATCCTGTGCCACCTGATTTAACATTTAACACACCTCTATCTCAGAGACATGGCAAATGCATTATGCATCCGCCTTATATAAAAATAATTATAGCATATATATTTATGCCATCACCCAATGTTTTTAGAGCATCGCTATTTTACAATATTTTTAAGTCATTACGCGTGAGGAGGGCTTGTCATGCAGCTAAAGTTGCATAAGGTAAAGGTGCGCGACGTCCGTTGGGGCGACGTCACCAAGGTCCAAGAAGGAGTCTTGTACGTAGATAAGGTGTCCGCTTTAGAGGCGGTAAAAGACGACGCCTTCGCCAAGGTCGGCCTTGAGCTTGCAAGGCCTGGCGAAAGCATAAGGATAATCCCTGTCAAGGACTGCATCCAACCGAGGGTGAAGTTATCGGGCGGAAAGGAATACTTCCCCGGCTTTTGTGCCCCCTTACAAAGGGCAGGAGACGGGGCAACGCTTGTGCTTGACGGCGCTGCGGTCGTGACCTGCGGGTCCATCGTGGCCTTCCAGGAGGGTTTCATCGACATGAGCGGCCAAGGAGCACGCTACACGCCATTTTCTGAGACCAACAACGTAGTCCTCGTCGTAGAGCCAACTGACGGCCTGGATAAGCACAAATACGAAGCCACCCTGCGTATCGCAGGATTAAAGCTTGCCACATACTTGGCCAGGGCATGCATGGGCACAAAGGCAGACGAGATGGCAACCTTCGAAAAAGGTTCGATCGCTGAAGAAAGCGCGAAATTCCCGGGACTTCCAAAGATTCTTTACGTATGCATGTCCATAGCCCAGGGGCTGCTTCACGATACCTACGTCTACGGCACGGACGTAAAGATGAGCTTTCCCTTCTTGCTTCACCCAAACGAGGTCTTAGATGGCGCCGTCGTGTCGGGAAACTGCGTCTCGGCCTGCGACAAAAACACGACCTATCACCACGTAGATAACCCCGTCGTGCGTGACCTGTACGAGCGCCACGGCAAGGACCTTAATTTCCTTGGCGTGGTGATTTCGCCCGAAAGCACCGTTTTGGCGGGAAAGGAAAGAAACGCCAGGATGAGCGCCGCCATAGGAGCAGATCTTGGCGCCAACGGGGCAGTCATAACCGAGGAAGGTTACGGCAACCCCGATACCGATCTTTGCCTTACGGCCAAATATTTCGAGGAAGCCGGCATTAGGACGGTCGTCATCTCAGACGAAGCAGCAGGCACGGACGGCAAAAGCCAGAGCCTGGCGGACGCGACGCCCGAGATGAATGCCTTTGTGTCGACGGGAAACGTCAACGAGATGATCGTCGTCCCGCCGATGAAAAAGGTGATCGGCGACGCCAAGGCAATAGCCCTGCTTTCGGGCGGTTCTGCCGAATCCTTGCGGGAAGACGGCTCCATGTACGTTGAACTTCAGTCCGTCATCGGCTCAACAGTGGAAATTGGCTACAGCCGTGTCGGCTGCGAGTGGGTATAAAGGGGGGAGTTCGATGTCTTACCGCGTGGTTTGCTACATAAACCAATTTTACGGAGGAAGGGGAGGAGAGGAAGTTGCCGATTTCAGACCTGAGCTCGTCGAAGGTCCTGTGGGGCCGGGGCTTGAGCTTCAAAGGTTGTTTGGCGACAAAGCAAGGGTAATAGGCACCGTCATCTGCGGCGACGGCTACTACGCCGAACACATCGAAAAAGCCCGTGCCAAGTGTTTGAAGATCGTCGAAGAGCTAAAACCAGACCTTTTCGTGGCGGGCCCTGCCTTCAACGCCGGTCGCTACGGTGTGGCCTGTGGAGACATATGTGCCGCCGTAACGCAAAGCTTGGGCATACCTTCCGTCACGGGCATGTTTCCCGAAAACCCGGGCGTTGAGCTGTACCGTGCCCAAACGTTCATCGTTCAAGCCGCCGACAACGCCAGGGGCATGAAGCAGGCATTGACGAGCATGGCGCGCCTCGGCCTTAAGCTGTTAAAAGGCGAGCCACTTGGCCCTGCATATGAAGAAGGCTACATCCACCGCGGCATACGCAAGAACTTCTTCAAGGATAAAAGGGGGTCGCTTCGGGCCATCGACATGCTGCTTCAAAAAATCGCAGGGCAAGAATTTCGCACGGAATACGAGATGCCTGCCTTTAAAAAGATCCCTCCGGCGCCTCCTATCAAGGACTTAAAGCGCGCAACCATAGCCCTGGTCACCTCTGGCGGGATCGTGCCGAGGGGCAACCCCGACAGGCTTCGCGTTTCCTCGGCCGAAAGTTATGCTAAATACGACATCTCGGGCCTGGATGACTTGACTCCTGACGAATTTGAGTCGATCCACGGAGGATACGACCGGATGTGGGCAAACTTAGACCCCGACGTGGTAGTGCCCTTAGATGTCATGAGGGAGCTTGAAAGGGAAGGGGTGTTTGGCAAACTCCATCCTTATTTATACACAACCACGGGAACGGGGACGTCCGTCGCAAACGCCGAGCGATTTGGCCAAGAGATAGGCCGCGAACTGAAAGAAGCTGGTGTGGACGGCGAAATTTTGACCTCCACCTGAGGGACCTGCACCCGATGCGGCGCATCGATGACGAGGGAAATCGAAAGGGTAGCACAAATCCCCGTTGCCCAGATAGCGACGATAGTGCCCATAATGCTTACCGTGGGGGCCAATCGGATCGTGCCGGGCGTTGCCATACCCCATCCCGTGGGCAACCCCGAGGCAGGCCCTGAGGAGGACAAAAAGACGAGACGCAAACTCGTGCTTCGGGCTTTAAAGGCCCTCCAGGCAGATATATCCGAACAGACAATATTTGAATCCTAGCACTGTGGGGGCTACTTTAATCGGTGATGGCATCATGGTCTCGCTCGCAGATTAGCCGTCCTTTTCTGATGACGTTAAAGGCGAAGATGCAGTTCGTTATATTTAGGGGGACCACCTGGAAGTGAAGGGGTGCCCATAACGTCGAGCCAAGGGCCCCCTTTATGCGATCTTCGTCAATGCGAACCATGCATCTCAAGCAGTTGAATATGCCAACCTTCGCCGGCAGGTAAGTCTTGATCTATCTTTATTGCAATTTGACTAAATATTTTTTCGACTCCAGTATAGAAGTCGTGAAGCAAGCTGCCGACCGCACGCGTTCTTGCGATTGACCCCAGGAATCAAATCCAACTCCAAGCCAGCGGACAGTTCACACCAAAGTTCAGCAAGAGCCTTAAAATAAAGGTGCGACGGAAGCCCTTCGACTGCGAGGTCAATATCGGATCTTTCGTGAAAATCCTCAGGATTGGCAAGAGAGCCGATCAAATAAACTCTGTGGACCCTGTATTTGTCGTAAAGTATGTGCGCACATTTGCGCGCAGCAATATAGGCTTCACGCATTCGTTTGCATCTGCTTTTTCTTTCGATCTCGAGCCTCTCAGTCCAACCCGCAGTAAATGCATTTCTATCCATTTTGATGTCTCCCTTAAGCTTCTTTCTTTAAAGACATTATAGAAAGACATTATAGCAATTATATTAACAATCATGACAGTGCGATGCTTTTCCCAGATCAGCTTTAACTAAATCTTTTTTAAATTGGCTGGCCATGGTATATTTGTTACGTCAAACTGAACAGACTCTGCGAGAATGGGGGAAGATGCCCGTGAACCTGGCTCAGGCTTTTATTGGCTTAAGTCCTGTGGTGCAGGCGCTCGTTGCCACGCTTTTTACCTGGGGTGTTACGGCCCTTGGTGCTGCGGCGGTGTTTTTGACCAAAGAGGTGAGCAAAAAACTTCTTGACAGTATGCTTGCCTTCGCAGGGGGCGTCATGATAGCGGCAAGCTACTGGTCGCTGCTTGCGCCCGCCATTGAGATGTCCGAGGGTAAGGGCATTCCCTCGTGGGTCCCGCCTGCCGTGGGGTTTTTGGTCGGCGGAGTCTTCATGCGGGCCATCGATATGGTCCTTCCCCACCTTCACATAGGGTTAGAAAGGTCCGACGCCGAGGGAATCCAGACATCGTGGCGGCGCAGCACCTTGCTGGTGCTTGCCATAACTCTTCATAACATCCCCGAAGGCCTGGCCGTCGGCGTCGCCTTTGGAGCGCTTGCGTACGGGCTGCCCACGGCATCTCTGGCCGGAGCCGTATCTTTGGCCATCGGCATCGGCCTTCAAAACTTCCCCGAGGGCTTTGCCGTATCCATGCCCTTGCGCCGCGAGGGCGTTTCTCCCAGAAAATGCTTTATGATGGGTCAAATGTCGGCGGTGGTCGAACCCATCGCAGGCGTCATAGGTGCCTGGGCCGTCATGATCGCCCAGCCTATACTTCCCTACGCGCTTGCCTTTGCGGCGGGAGCGATGATATTCGTGGTGGTCGAAGAGGTCATCCCCGAAGCACAGCGTAGCGGTGAAACCAACATCACCACCATGGCCGCCATGCTTGGCTTTGCCGTGATGATGATCCTGGACGTGGCGCTGGGGTAGACGTTAAAATAAAGTTTTATTTACGGTAAATGCTATAAGAAAGAATTACAACGTCCAAATTTTGCCAGATAGAAGCTAGGGGGGATATTATGTTTCGAGTGGGTGTATTGCAACTTGACGTTCAAGTGGGCAATAGAGAAGCAAATTTCAGACATGTGAAAGAACGTTTAGAAAGGGCATTTATTCCATCCGAACTGCCAACGGCGATCGTCCTTCCGGAACTTTGGGATACGGGTTATGCCTTGGATAGAGCTGATATGCTTGCCTCCGTTGAAGGAAACGAGACCGCCTCTTTTTTGGGAGAACTAGCAAGGAAATATGGCGTTTGGTTCATCGGTGGTTCCACCTTGGCTAAGACGGAAAGAGGCATTACTAATAGGGCTCAGGTAATCAATCCGCAAGGCAAGCTGATCGCTTTTTACGATAAAGTCCATTTGTTCCCATTGATGGAAGAAGACAAATATCTTGCGGCGGGAGATAGGGATTGCATATTCAATTGGGAAGGCGTAAGTGCAGGATGCGTAATATGCTACGACCTGCGCTTCTGCGAGTGGATAAGATGCTATGCCTTAAAGGGGGTAAAACTCCTTTTCATAAGTGCCGAATGGCCATCTGCACGGGCCAAGCATTGGGAAATACTGCTTAAAGCAAGGGCCATAGAAAATCAAATGTATGTAATATCTTGCAATAGGTGTGGCTCCACAAGCGAAGAGAGCTTTGAGGGTGGGTCATTGGTCGTTGATCCGTGGGGCGAGGTCTTATTGGATGCCGGGAGCAAAGAAGGTTTATATTTCGTCAACATTGATCCCGACAAAGTTGTTGAAGCTAGGACTAAAGTTCCAGTATTCAAAGATAGGGTACCGGCTCTTTATAATTATATCACTATGATTTGACTGTATTGTTAAAGTCTCTCTTTTAATTATGCATATTTTAATTACTCATATGATTGAGAGTCTACCATTACCAAAACCACTAAATAATCGGTAGGCCCCAAGGGATTTGCTAGTAAGTGGTAAAACCTATGGCTGAATTATTGGAATAATAGAAGAGATGAATTTCTCGAAATCGTCAAGTTGTTCGGTTATGATGTCATATAGCACTTCGGGGGATACGTCATCGTAACCATGAACTAAACGGTTACGGAGGCCTATCATTGCAGAATAAGTATCAAAATCGGAAGAAGAAATGAAACCTTTTGTACTGAGCATTTTAAAAGCATCTCGTGCATCGCATGGAGGATAGTTGAACTTTTTGGCAGTGATATGATAGGCAATATCGATCATTGCTTCGATGCTTGTTTGTAGCAGATACTTTAAGGCTGAAAGCTTCAAGGGATCTCTAATTATATCTTGTCGGCTGTAAGTTTTGGTTATGTTGTTTATAGTGCTGACCTGCTGGCGAATATAGGCTATCTTTCTTCTGACCCGTTCCGTATCGAGAGTCATCATTATGCCCCCGCTATTTCTTTTAGATATTTAATATAGCGCGGGTAGTTTTCGCCGTAACGGCGGCTTATTATCTCCATAAAATCGGTCACCGCCTCATGATCCGATTCGTAAATTAATCGCCCCTTTCTTATGACGTTAAAGGCGAAGATGCAGTCCGTTATGTTTAAGGGGACCACCTGGAAGGGGTGCCCATCGATGGGGTCAAGGCGTGCCTCCACGGCAAGGGCTATGTCTAAATAATATTTGTCCGGCTTGCCGTAAAGCGGTTTTATGACCAGGCCGATATCTATATCGCTGTCGGGTCGGCACAACCCAAGGACAGAACCAAAGAGGTAAACTCCGGCAATTTCTTTCATATCCATTAACGTCGAGACAACGGCTCCCTTTATACGGTCTTCGTCAATGCGAACCATGCTTCTCAATTTGCTTTTCTCCCCTTTTGATCTTTTAATTCCATGTTTTTATTATACATGCAAGTGGTGGTCGAAGAGGTCATCCCCGAAGCACAGCGTAGCGGTGAAACCGACATCACCACCATGGCCGCTATGCTTGGGCATGCCATGATGATGGTCCTGGACTTGGCGCCGGGGTAAAAAAATCGGGGAGATACATGCCAATCTCCCCCTATGTCAAGCTCAGCTTATTTAACGGCCTTTATCACGGCGCTGCCGAAGGCGCCGTCAAGGAGGTCGAAGTTGGCAGCATCGATATTCGCTTCGTCTCCAAGCATGGATTTTATCACGTCTTTGGTATACACGTGCTCCAGGGAAATCGTGATGTCCTTAAAGCCGACGTGGGCGAGCGTTTTGTTCAATTCGTCGACGGGCATGGAGCCGGCTATGCATGACACCCAAAGATCCGTAATTTGTCTGACGCGGTCGGGCACCTCCTTTAAAGTAACTATGTCTGCTATGGACAGGTGGCCGCCCTTCTTTATGACCCTGTAGATTTCCCTGAAGACCTTCTCCTTGTTTTCCGACAGGTTCACGACGCAGTTTGAAATGACCACGTCGACGGATTCGTCGGACAAGGGGATATCTTCGATGTAGCCTTTAATGAACTCCACGTTCGTAAGGCCCGCCTTTTTCCTGATTTCCTCGGCGAGGGCAAGCATGTCGTCCGTCATGTCAAGGCCGTAAACCTTTCCGCTGTCTCCGACGATCTTTGCTGCCAAAAATGCGTCGATACCGCCGCCGCTTCCCAAATCGAGCACCACGTCGCCTTCCTTTAGATCGGCAAATACCAGCGGATTGGCACACCCTTGAGAGGCCATCAAGGCTTCCTCGGGCAGTCCCTCAAGAAACTCTTCGCCGTAAATGAGCGGTGCGTTTGCGATGGGCCCGCAGCATGAGCCGCTGCAGCAGCAGGAATTTCCCTTTTTTGCATTCTTTGCTAACTCTCCGTAAAAATGTCGTATCTGCTTTTTTATGTCTTCACTCACAGTAACAACCTCCCGATCTTTGGGTTACTGTTTTATTATACAGGGTTTAAATGAAGGTGTGTCGCTCAAATTTTCTATAGGCGCTATGGACTTTTCTTTTGTGATATGTGATAAAATATTTTGGCCTTTTATGCCCTGTTTCTTTATGTGTGTAAGTGATTCTAATTATCTGACGTAATGGAGGATGAAACGATGAATGAATCCCTTGCTAAAACCGCCTCGTGGCCAATGTCTTTAATTGCTTTTGGGTTCTACTTTTCCCTCTTTTTCGATCCCTGGGGTCCCATTCCCAGGTATTTAGGGTGGCTTTTTTGCATCATCGGGGTCGTCGGCATGTTTATCCTTCGAAGCCCGGAGCTACGAAGGCCTGTTTTGGACCCTGCAGTTAAAATCATTATATATATAATGATAATATGGTCTGTTTTTACCACGCTGCTTAATTTTTACGGATGGTACCATTTTGGCAAGGGGGTATCAAACCCTTTGGAGGCCGTCTTTGGCATATGGCTGACGGCGTTCGTCGTGTCTAAAGAGGGGACGGGGCGTTTTCAAAAGGTGTGGTGGGCTTCCAGCGTCCTGATATTTGCAGCATATATTTTGCAGGCTGGCAAGGTGTTTGATATCACCGTTATTTCAAATATAAATACCGTTGGTTTGTATGCCATCGTGGCTCTTCCTATGTCACTTAACTTTGCAGTTCGAAGATACGACAGCAGGCTGCTAAACGTCATTTCTTCTTTGACGGTTGTCCTTAATTTAACAGTGCTCTTTCTAAGTTTCAGCTCCGGTCCCTGGCTGGTAGGCGGGATAGAGATCTTGCTTTTCTTGATAATAGCCCGCCCAGGGAAATACGGTTTATTTAAGGGGTTATTGATTCCCCTTTTAATTACGGTTCTCCTGGCGGGGCTGTTTGCCTTCAATCAGCCGGATTATTTAGGCCGCTTTAAACGAGAGATATCTCAATTGCTTTCTATCTCGGGGGATTTATCTGAATTTACAAATAGACGCTGGGACATATGGGAGCAAACTGTGCATCTGATCTCTGAAAAACCCTTCACGGGGTGGGGGTGGATCAGATACCAGACATTATATTTGATGAATGAATTAAAACCGATATCGGGATCAGCCATTCCCCTTGAGCCCCATAACATGTACCTTCAGCTGTTGACCTACGGTGGCTTTCCGCTTCTTATCGTCGTCGTGGGGTTGATGCTTAGCGGTGCATGGCTTGCCTGGAGAAAACTTAAAGGCTGCAAAGGCGAAAATAAGTATCTTTACGCGGCAGTCCTTACCACAATCATAGCTATCATGATTTATAGCATGGCAGGAAGCATCTTTGCCGCCAGACAAAAGATCGGCTTTCTTTTCTGGGCCTTGTGTGGCATCGCTGCTGCACTGCCGGAAAGGGGCAAAGGTAGCGTTCAAGAGGATGCGTGATGAGGTAGTCTTTGATTACGCATAAGCTATGCTTAATCATTTATGTGATATAGTTTAGATGTTATTAAGATTTATTATAATAGAAAGAATTACAGTTCCGTAGATCAATTTAAATGTTGCTGCACTTCAGCGCTATAGTGAGTATATGTACCAAATAAGATATAGTTAATGTGTTAGGCTAACATATGAGTAATTTATCATGTGATATATTGTCAAAAGTTTAAACGGTGAGTTAAAATAAGGTGGCAAATTGGAGCTTTCAGGTCCTTTTGTTTTTATTTGCGGCATTTGCAACCTCCGAGTCTAAAATATTTTAAAAATAGCGATCAACTTGTGGAGGTTTGTAATGAATATTTTAAAAAGAAGTTACATTGCAAAATTACTGATTGACATATTATTAGGCGGGATATTATGTGTTCCTTTGGCCTTCAACCTCCGCCTAGAGGGTATCATGTCAATGTATGCACCTCAAATCCCTAAATATATATTGTTCGCATCTGTGTCCCTTCTTGCGGCCGAGATTATATGGCGTCTTCCTATGCGTGCATGGCGTTGTAGCGGAATTCCGGATTTGGTGTCTTTATTTAAAGCAATGGTGTTTTTTGCGCTCGCCCTTTCAGGACTGTGCTTTATGGGGGGAGCTTCTTTTCGTGTGCCGCGAAGCATCCCAATTATTCATACTTTTCTTGCCATGTTTTTTCTGGGTGGAATTAGGATGCTTTATAGGCTTTATTTTGAGCATCGCGGGTATAAAAAAACCATTCATGCTGTAGAGCCTAAAAAAATACTCATAGTTGGTGCTGGAGAGGCCGGAGTGCTCATCGCGAAAGAGATGCTTCGCCACCCTGAAGCGGGGCTCAAACCCGAAGGCTTCCTGGACGACGATCCTGCAAAAAGTGGTACGAAGATTTTAGGCCTACCGGTTTTTGGGCCCATAGATTCTCTTCCGATAGAGGTAAAAAACCATAAAATCCAGGAAGTTTTGATCGCCATACCTTCAGGCGACGGACGCTTGGTACGCCGAATTGTCGAGTTATCAAGGAATACCAAAGTCTCTTATCGGATTATTCCCGGCGTTTATCAAGTTCTCTCTGGAGCCGTCTCCATTTCGCAAATACGAAATGTAGATATAGAAGACTTGCTGGGGAGGGAACCTGTAAAACTCGACATTGATGCCATATCCAAGTATCTTATGGGTAAGAGCATACTCGTAACGGGCGCCGGGGGTTCCATAGGTTCCGAGATCGTACGCCAGGTAGCTCGATTTAATCCGGGAAAAATGATCCTCCTTGGCCGCGGCGAAAACAGTTTATTTGAGCTTGAACTTGAGATCAAAACTTCATTTCCGGGCTTGAAATACGA
>MTKW01004082.1_pt1 | contig 12657 bp, 2 predicted proteins | sample 1042761 | NCBI WGS metagenome assembly MTKW01 (sample SAMN06205366, study PRJNA360243) | anaerobic digester metagenome | biome: Wastewater treatment plant; feature: Anaerobic digester sludge; material: sludge; isolation source: anaerobic digester fed with sludge from wastewater treatment plant ...
CTCATTATATGACATACTACTAATCTTCCCAAAATTTCCAATTTTATTTTTTTAATTATTTTACTGTTTTTTTACTTAAAGGTGCTGTTATTATTCGCATCTTTTCTTTTTCATTAACTCTTTTTATAATTTCTAAGAGTGATTCTCCATATTTATCTAATTTGTGTGGACCGATGCCATATATATTTTTTAATTCTTCTAATGTAAGTGGTACTTTTTCCACTAGTTCTACTAGTGTTCGGTTTGAAAAAACAGCGTATGGTTCAATGTGATCTTTGATAGCTTCTCTTTTTCGGTATTGTCGTAATGCACTTGATAATTTTTTAGCGGAACCTTTAAATCGTCTGATAGTGAGCATTGGAGCAATTTTTGATTCAACTTCATTATCTTTGTTTTTAGTTTCTTCTTCTACTATTGCTTCTAAAATAGGTTCTGGTTTGAATGTGACTTCTGGCTCAATAGGGGTATCGTCTTCAATTGTTTCATTATCTTTTTTACTGAAAGTAACAAGTGGAAGCGCGATTAAATATTCTTTTTCTTCTTCTTTATCAAACCAATACACAAGGTGATTTACAATTGCTTTTTCTAAAATATAGCCTTCGTCTTTATATCTATCAATAACTTGTCGAAAACCGTTTGAAAAATAGCCAAGTGCTTTCCCTTTAGTGCCAAACGCATAGTCTTTGACCTTTAAAGACGCGCCAGAACGGAGTTTATGTAATTCTTTTTGGCGATGTTTAAATACTCCTAATTGGACTTCAGCGTGATTTAATGGAATGACTATTTCATTAGGCTGTTCATAAGTGTTATTGTCATACTTATAACTTAAATCCTGTGTATTATATTTCTTAAAAATATCTGTTTTGGTATGAATAAATAAGTTTTCTTTAGCGCGAGTCATCGCAACATATAATAGCCTTACTTCTTCTTGCGGTAAAACTTTATAACAATTATAGATAAATACATTATCAAACTCTTTACCTTTTGATTGATGCATTGTGGACACAACAATTTCATTATTATCACTCTTATAAAAGTCTTCTTCTTTCGCTTCAAGTAAGAATTGATGTAAATCAGAGAGATAAAGTTGTTGATTAACTTCTTTAAAATCATTAAGAAGTTTTAAAACACTTTCTAATAAAACACTATCTTTAAACGCTTCTTTTAATTTATGAATACCAATGTTCCACGCTTCATCACTAATTGTTTCGCCTTCAAAATAAGAGACAAAGGTTCTAAATTCATATAAATCAAATAAGCGATAATTAACTTCTGCTTGTAGTAATTTAACGTTATCTCTATATTTTGATAGTTGTGTATAAATATTAATAGCTTGTTTATTATCTCTTGTTAATATCGCAGTACTACCTTTTAAATCTTTACTTAAGAAGTCATTTACAATTGGGATGACTAAATCATCAGCGGCAGTATATTCTGTTATTTCAATAATCCCGTTTTCTTCTTGAAAAGCTTCAATGTGTCTTTTCTTAACACGATTTTTGAGTCTTTTGACAAACATATTGGAAAAGATAATCAAGTTTTGTTTACTGCGATAATTAGTCACCAATTCATGCACAGAACTCTCTTCTTCATTTCTTAATGATTCAAAGTAATATGAGTAAGACTCACGGAATTCATAAATGTTTTGGTCACTATCACCTACCGCTAAAATTTTCATATATGGATTAGCTTGCATTAATGCTTTCACAAAGTCATATTCTGCTTCACTCATGTCTTGGGCTTCATCGATAACTAATATCGTGCGGCCAATTTTACTCTTATCAACTTCTTCATTTAATATTTTTTCAGTTGCATCTTTTACGACTGTTTCACTTTTCCTTAAGTCACCCGTTATTTCTAATAATTTAAAGCAATAACTATGGAAAGTAGATACTTCCACAAAGTAAGCAATATCACCTATCAAGTCTTTTAATCTTGTTTTAAATTCAACTGCTGCGGCATTAGAAAAGGTGAGCGCTAATATTTGTTCCACCTTCACTTTTTCTAATAATGCAAGTGAAGCAAGTTTATGGACAAGGAGTCTAGTTTTACCGCTTCCTGGTCCCGCAAAGACAGTAATATATTTACTTTGATCATTAATAATCTCTTTTTGTTTTAGGGAGAGCTCAGCAAAAATCCGATTATATTTATTCGCTGTTTGTGAGACATTTAATTGCCTAATACGATTCTTAAAATACTTGTTCAAAAAGTCATCAAAATTCATATTAAAGTAATCGTGCACAAATTCGTTACCCTTTTCTTTATTTGTGGCCATTAGTTTTGCGTATTCACCAACGATATGAATTTGCTTATTTTTATGTTCGTAGTGCCTAATTAAATATGTACAATCTTCTTCTTTATAACGGATGCGGGGTTCTTCAATTAATTTCTTGATTCTAATAGCGTTATATAAAACAAAGAATGCACTATCAATCCGTATTATTTTGTTTTTAGTAAGGAATTGTAAGACATTTTCGATATTTCCGTAATTAATATCACGTTTAAATAAATCATCTTTATAATGTTTTTTAATATCTTTTAAGGAAAAAGTAACTGTCACTTCTTTTTGATTAAGCGTGCGAATTAAATTTGCTTGTTTGTAGAGATAATCTAAGACTTGATAGGCAACATCATAATGTTTTGCGCGCTCTGCTTTAATCACTTCACGATGCTTAGTCCACGCAAAGTAATATGCATGACGGCGCAGTGTTTTTCCTTTTTTTAGATACTCTTCTTGCACTAAATAATTAATTAGCCAAATAATTTGATTAATATTAATTTGATAGTTTTGTTCTTCCGTTAAAAAGTATTCCACTATTTGTTTGTATTCAATTAAGCTCATTTCAAGTGATATATTTTTTATAAGATATTTTTCAAGTGCTTGGAGCGCCAATACTTTATTTAATAGCTTGCGCTCTGATTCATTACCAACATATGAGCGAATATCAGAATCTTCGTCAATCACGCCAACTTCTTTTAACCACATCATTATTTTAAATATTTCTTCACGATGGCGGCCGAGCTGAATGGCGATTAAATCAACACGCGCCATTGGATCATTTTTGTTTATGTGTTTGACCGTTAATAATTTAGAAATGACTGTATTTGTAAGTTCATAATCTTTCATTAATTCTTCTGAGCCCTCAATCAGTGGTTTAGCTTCCATGACCGAACTCACCCGTAAGCTAGTACCATAAAGTGTTGGGTCATTTTGTAATCTTTCAATATATTTAGCGCGTTCAAGCTCATTAACAGCAGTCATAATCCGGTTAGCGACATCATTTTCTTCTTCTTTCCACCCAGCCTCAAGCGCTAGTTCTAAGGGCGTTATTCTTAGTGGCCAATTATTTTTTGTTAACCTTTTAATTGCTTCCCAAACTTGATTAATTTCTTGATAATTTAACCTTGTTTGATTTAAAAGATTAAAATGCGTATTTAAATCGTCTTCATTAAATAAAATATAACAGTCCGCACTCATCACTGGATTACGACCCGCCCTTCCTGCTTCCTGGATATAATTTTCTAAAGAACTTGAGATATTATAGTGAATAACATTTTTAACATCATTTTTATTTACACCCATCCCAAAAGCGGTTGTTGCGACAATAATGTTAACTTCGCCACGCATAAATAAATCCTGGTTCTCTACTTTTTCATCACTATCAAGTTGCCCGTGGAAATAGGTTGCTGGAAAACCATCATTATTTAATCGATCCGCGAGATCTTTTGTTGTTTTTGTGCGACTAGCGTAAATTATTGTTGGTTCACTCGTTGTTTCTAAGATTCCTCTTAACTTTTGATAGCGATCTTTTTCGTCATCAACAAGAAACACATGATAACTAAGGTTTTCCCGTGAACCACTATAAATATATTCTTTAAACTCTAAATCCAATTGGCTTTTAAAATATTCTTTAATATCTTCGACAACTTGTGGTTTAGCGGTCGCCGTAAAGCAAGACACAGGAATAGACTTTTTCTTAAATTCATTAAGCTTTTTAATAAATTTAGCAATATACTGATAATCGACTCTAAAGTCTTGTCCCCATGTTGAAAAGCAGTGCGCTTCATCAATGACAAAACGTACAACATTTCTCCGTTTAAGCATTGTTTCAATACTTCTACTACGGAGCATCTCAGGAGACACATAAAGAATATGAGCTGTACCATTTTCCAGATATTCAAAGGCTTTCTTCCGTTCAATTGGTCCTAATAACCCATTAATTGCGACAGCGCTAGAAATTTCATCTTGTTCTAAACCATCAATTTGATCCTTCATTAACGCTTGCAGCGGCGAAATAACAACGGTTAAGCCACCTTCATTGCGTCCTTGCATCAGTGCTGGTAATTGGAATGTTAGAGATTTACCGCCACCAGTTGGGAACACCACTAATAATGATTCAAGATTAAGCGCATCTACTACTGCTTGTCTTTGAATATCTTTGCCCCCTGGTTTGCGAAACGAATCATATTTAAAAAAGTCTTTTAATCCTTGATGTTCATCGAGAAAATAGTTGCAATAATCACAGCCTTTTTCACATCGAACACTCTTAAGGCGATGAATAATATTTAAAGCGTCAGGGTATTGAAAACTAACCCAAGCAGGTAAAATAGATGTACTTGTAAATTTAATCACACTAAGAGCATATGCAAGTTCCACGGGTTTATTATTTATCAATTCATTTATATCAGCATTTGCACAAATATATTCTTTAAAATGATTTCTAATAATAAATGGTAAATCATTAGTTTCGACCTTGAAATCGATATAATGTAAAAATCCACTATAGCGATTATCGTTATTTAGTAGACCATAAAAAATTAACTTTAGTTCATAATCTAATTGGTCAAACTTTGTCACTAATGTTGAAAGTAGGTCTCTAGCTTTTTTAGAGTCACTAACCGGATTATTAGAATCAACCTTTGACCATTTATCATTTTTTAATAATGGGTGATACGGTTTTTCCGGAAACAAAAGTGGTGACCACAGCAATGTATCAATTAATATTTTATCTTTTGGAATATCTAAGTACTTTAAATCATGATTAAAAATATTGTGGCCACATAGATAAGGATATTTATGAATAAATGAATAAAATTTGTTTATGTTATCTTCATGAAATGTTTCATCAGTGTTTGAGCTAGCACCAATGTCAATAATGTTTTCTTTTTTATCAACTTCTAAGTCAAAAAATAATATTTGCTTCACTAATGTACTCTTCTTACTATATAAACTATGCTAATTATAGCATGTTATGATATTGTTAATGGTCTTACCACTATATTTATTGCTTCAATAGGGAAAATTGAATTATAAATTTAAGATTCTATAAGTTTTTAAATTCCATTTTATTAGTCAAGATTGCTTCTAAAGTATCTCTTGCATATCTTCGCTTCAAATATTTGTGACTCCTACTATTCCTATAATTCCGTAAACAACTTGTACATGAAACATTTTCATCACAACAATTAGCGTTCACGGAATCATATGCCCTTAAAAGCATTTTCCTTAGTTCATCGGGATCGGTTAATTGTTTAACATTACCTGCTCCACCATAAGTTGTATCATACAGTATAAATGAGTATTTATCTTCTATATCACTAACGACTATACCATTAATATCATTAGCGTCAATTTGAAGGTAAGAGGTTATCCCGTTTAACATTGCATAAAGTGTAGATAAAGCTTCTTCTCTTGTTAACGCTAATTTGATTCTCATTTTAATAACATCTGTCGTTATTATGTGCCCAAGTGTAATTTTTGTTAATACGTCATTACTACATACTGTTCCAGTAAATGTATTATGCTCCTTAAAATAAGAAGACAAGGCTGCGCTTTTTTTATCTAATAAAGAATATCCACATGTCTTACATTGAAAAAATGGATTTTCATTAACAATTAATAACTCATCATCACTTTGTTTTTGGATGAGTAGCGTGTCATTAAATTGCACATCAGTTGAGAAGGGTTCTAAAGACCCTAAATAATTTACTTCAGAAGTGTAAGTCTTTTTAGGCTTTAACATGCTATTATCTTTATTTTTAGCATCGGAAATAAAACCCAGAATAGGAATTATAAAATTATTTTCGATTGTCCTACTTCCACAATTAGAACACATATAATTTTCTCTTTTAACACTATCAACATGTATTCTTCTACATTTATCATTGGTGCATTTGTAATAGTAATATTTTGGTAATGTACTATCTTGCGGTAAAACTATATAACGAGAAGTATATTTAAGTTTATCGACAACAACTTCTGAATCTGGGGCGTATTCAGAAAGAGCAATACTTAAGTCTCGATTTAATTCAATATCATTATCAAATTTCCCTCTTAGCGGATCAAATATTCTAAGATGTACCACTTCAAGCGGAAAACTATATCCTGGAATGACATTATATTTCGCTAAACCTGTCACAATATCTAGCTCATTAATATATTCAATTTGACTTCTGTAATTATCTGCGGCTTCGCTATTGCCGTTTGTGAGCGCCTCTCTACTTGCTGTTTCAAGATTTTTGATTTCATTTTGAACATTTTTAATAAATCCTTTAATTAAAGACTCTTCATTATTTATTTCTTCAAACCATCTATAGTTTTCAAAATAGGAAAAAGAAGCTTTATTAACCGCCTCTTGTAAAGATTGTTCTAATGTGTTTTTATTACTAATAATAAAATCAAAGAACTCCTTATAAATGTCATTGATAAATGCCCCAAGTGTATCATCATATTTTTTTTGTCGATAAAATTTACTAAGTAAAAAGGCCATGATGTGTCTAATCGTAATCTTGTCGTTTTCTAATTTAAAATATGGTGGGTTTATCTCTCCGTCTATCATTGGAACAGGGTTATTAAAATATATTTGATCATGAGAATTTTGGCTTGCATAAGTAACAACAAACGCTACCGATTCATCACTCCTCCCTGCCCGCCCTGCTCGTTGAGCATAATTAGCATTTGTCGGCGGAATATTACGCATAAACACTGTATCAAGTGAACCAATATTAACCCCCATTTCAAAGGTAGTGGAACTACTTAACACATTAATTTCTTTGTTTTTAAAGGCTTTTTGATATTCCTTAGCCTTTTCCCGTTTTAGTTGACCAGTATGTTCTTGAATTACAAGCGGTTCAATTTTTTTGTTCAAGTATTCGTTGCGGTAGTAATTATCTTTGAAAAACTCATCTGGATTGCATGGTTCTAATGTTCCTTGACAATCCCCTTTTATACAGCGATTATTGATGTTATGAGTAGTTAGATCACCACATTTATTACACACATACCATTTTCTATCTTCTTTTGTATAAATAACATACTTTGAAAAATCAATTTTATAACCATATTTTTCATTTTGTATGATTCGAGCATTTTCTAAAATTCTCCATAGTTTTAAACAATAATCATCCAACTCACTTCGTGATAAATCAAATGTTTTTATTAAGTATTTATATAAATTGTTTGTGCCATTTTTTCTTATAGGGATGAGACTTTTTATGTTTCCATCACCATGCTTTGGTTCAAGCTTAAATTTTACATAGTTATCAAAACTTCTGTATTCTAAATATTCCTTACGATCATCAGAGTCTAAACCAGATTCATCATAATTAATAGCAGGTGTCATTCTAAAAACATCTGTAAAAATACATAGTAAATCGTGTAAATGTTCATATTGAAGCTTTGGAAAATGTTTTTCAAATTGTTCCTTTGTAATTAATGAGTGTATTATCTCCAAATCTGGTTCAAAACTTAAAAGCCCTAATCCCTCTAAACTATTAACACCATCTCGCTTAAATAATTCTAACAAAACGGAAACATAAGCATTTTTCTTAGCGGAAATTTGTTTTCGTGCATTATCTTTAAATAAATTATTTTCCGTTATCATTCTTTCAATTGAAGGGATAATTGCATCTGCGTTAATACTTCTTTTTAAGTTTTGAAGCATTAAAGCTTTTCGCAAGAATCTGTTTTGATTTTCTTGGAAAAAGAGAGCAAAAAAACTTGCCTGTTGTCGACTATCAGAAAATGCTAAGAATTGTTTATATTTATCCTTTTTAACTACCTTTTGCAATGGTTTAAATAAATCGAAACTCTGCTCTTCCACTATTTCATCTTCCTCTCCTAAATCCATTGACTTTAAGAGAATTTGTGAAATTAATGCTGTGGATTGATCTTTACCTAGTTTGAACGAATTAATAATACCTCTTTTATTTTCTGTCTTATTGCATACTGGGCAAATCGATAAATTTGTTCGTGAAAGATCGTCCTTTTTATGAATTACTTTTAGCAGTTTTATTTTATACTTTTCTTCATGCTCACATTCCTTATGACCACAATGGTTATTTTGATAAAGATGGCCACATTTTGAACATACAGTATATTCTTCAAAATCTTTTAAATTTTCATCTACAATACTAATAACTTCATCTTTAAGCAAATAAAAATCCACTGCCAAATCATCAAAATTTGCATAATTTTCATCCAAATCTAATTCGCTTCTAAATAGTTTTATACCATTTTCATCTTCATATTCCTTACCAACTATATACATAACGTTACAATTTCGACATAATCCTATTTCAAAAGCCCACATATCATCAATCGTTTGCCTATTACGTATTTTTAGCTTAGGTTTAGGTTCTAGCGAAATAAAAGCACCTTCTAATGTTCTGATAAAGAAATGATATTTTATATCGTAAATACTTATTCCTTCTTTTTTTGCTAGTGTAACTATATTTATAAGATCAATTAACTCTTGCTCTTTGATGGTGGGATTGTTGATTTTTATTTCAGCATATACATTTTCAAAAGTTTTTGTTTGCAACAAAACCCTATATAAATCATGAACATTCTTATCCTGACTCAATAAATCAAATAAATTTGAAACGCCATATTTTTGAAAAATATCTATTGGTGACTTTTCTTTGTTTATTAAATTTGCGATGGTTGTATAATCTTTATTCTCAACCTTATATTTAATTTGATATCGTAAAGGTGATATTCTATCCGCGTATATGATATCGTCTTCATAATAATTAGTAGAGGTTAATTTAGAAGCAAATTCTACTATTTTCTTCTTATCAGATTCAGTATTTCCTAAAGTAGCACTTGTAAGTATAAATTGCGGGGTCTTATGAGCAAATGCCTGTAGTCTTTTTAATAAATGGGATACTTCCGTTGCTAATGTACCACGATACGTGTGGGCTTCATCAAGTACCATAAAACTCCAATCTTTCAGAGTCTCAGTATTCAAAATAGAACTATCTTTTGGTCTTACTAAAAGATATTCAAGCATCGAAAAGTTAGTAATTAATATATGAGGTGGATTAGACCTAATTTCCGTTCTAACTAAAACTTCATTAGGAGGAGGTAAAATATCTTCTCCATCAAAGTTTGTGGCAATATGTTCTTCTCTAGTGCAATTCTCAATAAATTTGCTGTTTGATAATTTTTTTCGATAATTTTCTGGTGTGTCTCCTGTAAAGAAACCAAAGGTAATTTCAGGTATAGTTACCAAATGTTTTCTTAATCTTTCCACTTGGTCATTTACTAAGGCATTCATTGGATATAATAATATTGCTTGTATTCCTGTAAGTGATCCATGCTTTTCAATTTTTCTTAGAAGGGCATCTAAAATAGGGTATAAAAATGATTCTGTTTTGCCCGAACCTGTACCAGTTGTAACAACTATACTTGAACCCTTTTGGATTTGTTTTAGTGAGTTGTATTGGTGTAAATATAAAGAACGATCAGGAACTATATCTGAAACTTTCAAAAAGCCCTTTGGTAATTGTCCGTTTATAATTAATTCATTAATAGTATATGATTTTGTAAAAGGTAATTCTAACTTTAAATATGGTCCTTTAGTTAGAACAGAATTTGCTAACTCCCGCATAAAATCATCATTATATTTTTCGTTTTTTAAAAGAAATGTTGATTTAACATATTCAGAAAATTTTTCTTGAATATATAGCGATTGTTTAAGAGGATTTTTAATCATAATATTTATCCCTTTCTAAATTGATTACCATATAATCTACAACATAGTCTCCTTTCCCATCTGCAGAATCAGAAATAAAGTATTTATTATTTTCTTTACTTAACATTAATTCATCGCCTTCTTCATCAACAATCATAAAACGTAAAGTTCTATATTGTTTAGGTGATTTCAATTCAATATGAATACCACTTATACAATTAAATGGTTTCAGTTTGTTAAACTGGTTTAGTTTATATAGTTTACATTCATATACAATGTTATTTTCATAATCAAATCGAGAATAAATTTCTGATCCAAAAACTATCCTATCTCCAATTTCAATAACTATTGGCTCAATTGACATTTTTTCGTATACGATCTCATCTTTTTTATCAAACCTAAAACAGAAAATACTTTCAACTTTTATTCTTAAACCATTTAATTTAGTTGCATCACTTAGAAAATAGGATGTTTCTAATAAATATTTTTCTGTTTTGCCTGCAATGATATCTGGTGTTTGCATTATTTTAATATCATATCTAATCTGTGTTTCTATATCCTCTAACAAAATTGTTTTTCCGTCTATTTTCTTTCTGATGATTTCTTTTTCTCCTACATAAATAAACATTGTCAAGGAATTTGGTTCAAAGTTTTTAATATCATGTTTAAAATGAATTAGCCCATCATCATCAATAGTTATTTCTTGTTTTTCAACAACTTGTTGTAGATATATCTTTACTGAATTATAAGTTCTAGAGGGGTCACTTATTTGAATGTATAAAAATTCATGTCGGCTCCTATACTGGAGTAAATAATACATATCAAATTTTGTATATCCAAGTTCATCATTGCCAGTAATTTCATTAGATAAATTTATTTTATTTTCATCTAATAATTTTATAGTATTCCTTTTCGATGAGATATAAAGACTTGTATTATTTCTTAGCTCAAGTTCACCTATTAATTGCCAATTATCTTTTTTGTTCCATTTAAATCTCTTAATTTCTGGGTCTATTAAATATTCAATATTATTGTTTCCAATTCTAAAAGAGCAAGAAAAATATGTCTCAATAGCAAAATCACACTCTTCCTTTTTAATGGCATTAATAAAGGAAGATTTTATATCAATGGTTTTTTTAAGCGGATCTTGAGTGTTCATTATATTAAAAGATAAATCGCGATCAATAATAAACTCTTCAATTCCAATAAGTCGTGCAGCTTGCTGTTTATTATAAACCGCTATTTTATTCAAATTGTTTGATAGAATATTTCCCTTAATGATTATGTTATAAACGTATGAAACACCATTATTAGTTACAATTGGGTCCAAATCATTTAATTCGTATTTAACACTATTAAACATAATTATCAAATTTTCTGATTCAATGTCGCTTTCAAATACAAAATTACTGACATTATTAAAAATCAATCTTGTTTTACCATCTACGCGCGCCTCAATTCTTTTAACCTGGGTCCCGTATATACCAGGCGTCAGCATTTCAGAAAAGAATATAATGTCGTTATCACATCTATATATCGTATTTTTATCAACTTGAAAAGCCGCTATATTATACCCGACATGATTTTCAAATATATTTACATGCATGCCTTCAAAAGACAATCCTTTTGGATAAGCAACATACGCTATACCATTATATTCTTTAAAATTTTCAATTTCTTTACCATTGCTATCAAAAATTATAAATTTTCTATTCAATAAATCACCAGTAGTGTAAATAATATCATCGCCTTTATATAAATTAAAAAGAATATTGACCCCTAATTCGTTCACGACTTGTGGTTCAATTTCGATATTATGATAGCCAATTTTTTCAATAATTTTGAATTCGTGTTTCTTTAGTTTTGTGTGCTTATTTCCAAAGATGCATTCAACACATAACTTATCAATGTCTTCTTGTTTGAGAGCTTTTTCTTTCCGATTTGGTATTATGACTTTTATAACGCAATTTGTAGTATCTAATTTATAATGAGGTTTCCCAATATACTCGTATGTTCTTTCGTTTGATAGAAGTAGTTTTTTTCTTTTAACAGACCATCTCTTACAAACATCAATCAAAATTTGTGGAAAATCACCATTTAATTGATAGCCCCAATTCCAAGAATCGATGATTTGTAAAATTTGTTTAATTATTTCAACATAAGACTCCTTGTAATGCAGTAAACCAAGTTTAGTATATTTAATTAAATCATATGTTCTTTTAGTAACGTTTAAAACAAGCTTATTTTCATCACCACTATTTTTTTCTAAATCCAAGAGGTCACTAATTCCTTCAATTGTTTCAAGTAATATTTCTTCAATTGTGTCTTCTGATAATTGATAATCAAAATTTATTTTATATATGTCGTAAGCAAAATCATAAAATCTTTGTAAATATTTTTTTGGAATCCCTGCATGCACTAAAACACTTGTTATGTGCCTAACGTCAGCATATTTAGTCTGTTCTGTAACTAAATCTCGAATTGAACTTTCTAAACTTTGACTACCAGTTCGTTCATACAATTCTTTAAAGTGATCCCTAATAGTACGCCAGAAGTTACTTTGGTAATGATTAAACGAAAGTAATGCCAATGTGAAAATAACAATATTACGATCACTATTAATTATTTTTCTTGTTTCATGATATTTGTATATAATTTTCGAAGATCTTTCAATCAAAAT
>MTKW01001037.1_pt2 | contig 12652 bp, 12 predicted proteins | sample 1042761 | NCBI WGS metagenome assembly MTKW01 (sample SAMN06205366, study PRJNA360243) | anaerobic digester metagenome | biome: Wastewater treatment plant; feature: Anaerobic digester sludge; material: sludge; isolation source: anaerobic digester fed with sludge from wastewater treatment plant ...
TGTAGGTGAAATGAAGTATCCGCTGGGACAAGGGGTCAATTTCTCAATCGAAGCAAATAACATCGGTGAGTTATACAGTAATCTGGTAAAAGAGGGTCTTTCCTTTTGCAGAGATATGATGGTAAGTACATATGAAGTGAATGGGGAAGATGTGGAACAAAGAGAATTTATAATTCAAGATCCAAATGGTTATTTGCTACGATTTACAGATTAGCAAATTTGAATGTGGTAGGTCTTCGACAGACGATTGGTATTTCTTTCAGGGAATAATGCGTGGCATGGGCGCCGCAGAGTCAAACGTGGTTTGGAGCAGTATGCCAAGCACATAAGCCGCATACATGATATTCTGAGCGGCAAGAATATTTACCATAACGCCTGCAATGTCTTGCCAGGTTGCAAGACAAGCATTCAAAGTAAAGCACGATTCGGTTCCCGTTAAAGGTGCCGGTATGACACAATCGGGAAGGCTATCACGTCTGTTTCTTCAGCTAGATTGGGGGGAGCTGTTACTGACTCAAATTCCCAACCAATTAGGGAGGGGTGGCTCTTATCCACATTCACTTGACAGACTCCAAAACCTGGGCCGCATTGATTTCACCTGAGAGATATGATAATATTTGCATTCGAGGAACGTGGATTACCTCAAGATTGAAAAATAGCCGGGACCAGGGCTAATGCTTGCCTGGAGGGGTGGCAGAGCGGTTGAATGCGGCGGTCTTGAAAACCGTTGAGGGCTACCGGCCCTCCGTGGGTTCGAATCCCACCCCCTCCGCCACTAGCATGAATAATGAAGACGTGATAATATACTCAGTGCAGTACAGTTTGCCATGCGGAGAGGTCGCCTAGAGGCCGAGGGCGACGGTTTGCTAAACCGTTAAGGGGGCAACTCCTTCGAGGGTTCGAATCCCTCCCTCTCCGCCATTTGAATGAAAGGAGCGCCTGTAGCTCAATTGGATAGAGCGACAGACTACGGATCTGTAGGTTGTGGGTTCAAATCCCGCCGGGCGCACCATGAGTTGTAATACTAACGATGCGCCCGTAGCTCAGGTGGATAGAGCGGGGGATTCCTAATCCCCGTCTGCCGGAGGTTCGAGTCCTCCCGGGCGCACCAAGTTTTCCAGGCCTATGGAAGCCTGTGGGTTAAGGGATTTGACCGGTTTGAAAAACCAACAAGGGTTCGATGTATACGGTATGGGGCTTGCCCTTGAGGAAGCCAGGAAAGCCTATTCATTAGGGGAAGTGCCTGTTGGGGCAGTGATTTTGAAAGAAGGCACAGTCATCGGGAAGGGGCATAATCTAAAAGAGACTCTGAATGATCCCACAGCCCACGCAGAAATACTTGCCATACGTGAGGCAGCCCGGTATGAGACAGGCTGGCGCATTCTGAATGCCACTATGTATGTGACTCTTGAACCTTGCCCCATGTGTGCCGGCGCCATAGTAATGGCACGTATACCCAGGCTTATTGTGGGGACAAGGGATCCCAGGGCCGGAGCTTGTGGCTCTTTGTGGGATATTACAGGTGATCAAAGACTTAATCACAGAGTTGAGGTTTCTTTTGGGGTTATGGAAGAAAAGTGCCGGGTTCTTCTCGAGTCATTCTTTAAAGAACTCCGGGAGGGCAGAGTTTAGGAAAACACTTGCCCTGGCTTTAACACGCAAGTCAAATAGATGCACTTGAAAACTAAAAATGGTATAAGTAATTTAAGTATGGCAGGTTCCTGGCAGATGGGGACGCGAGAAAACGCCCGGGAGGGGTGTCGGAGCGGTTGAACGAGCCCGCCTCGAAAGCGGGTAGGCGTGCAAGCGCCTCGTGGGTTCGAATCCCACCCCCTCCGCCATTAAAACACACTTGCCAAACGCGGAGGGATGTCCGAGCGGCTGAAGGAGCACGCCTGGAGAGCGTGTAGACGTGTTATGCGTCTCGTGGGTTCAAATCCCACTCCCTCCGCCACTGATTTGCCTTGGCAATGATTATGCATAATGGCAAAATGTCGCGGGAAGTTACGTTTTGAGGCCTGTTAATGCTTGTAAGCAAAGATTTGGAAACCGGTCCATGATCTTGCCTGGTATTTGTAAAATATCGTGAGTTGTGGCAAAATAATTTGCTCAAAAGTTTGGCCGTGCTAAACGGGGAGTTAGCGGTGCTCTGTAACCTGCAATCCGCTATAGCAGGGTTGAAGCCTATCCGAGGGCGGGCCTTTTTAGGGTCTGGCCGCCACGGGCAGCGTTGAAGGCCGGGGCCTGCGCAATGGGAATCCGTGAACCCCGTCAGATCCGGGAGGAAGCAGCGGTAAGCGGGCCTTCTCATGTGCCGCAGGGGTTCCTGGTTGGAGCCAGCCATGCCGGTATCGCCTGGGGAGGCCGTTCGAAGATAGGTGCACGGCCACTTTAGTTGTCCGGTTATCTCTGTTAGCTGTTTCTGCTACCATTGGAGCCTACAGGGAAGTTCAATTTCGGAGGAATGAGACTTGTCCTACACGGCCCTGTATCGCATCTGGCGCCCTAAAAAATGGGGAGATGTGGTTAACCAAAAACCAGTAGTTCGAATTCTTCAAAATGCCCTTGTCGAAAGTAAAGTATCCCATGCATATCTTTTTTCCGGGCCCCGGGGTACAGGAAAAACAACAGTAGCCCGGCTTCTGTCAAAAGCGGTAAACTGTCAGAGGAGAGAAAATGCCGAGCCCTGCAATGAATGTGAAGCATGCCAGTCCATAGCCCGGGGAAGTTCAGTTGATGTAATGGAAATCGATGCTGCTTCTAACAGAGGTATTGATGAGATACGAAGCCTCAGGGAGAGTGTGAGGTATTTGCCTGTCATGGGCAGCTACAAAGTTTACATAATCGACGAAGTCCATATGCTCACGCCTGAAGCTTTCAATGCTCTCCTGAAGACCCTTGAAGAGCCCCCTGAACATGTTATGTTCATACTTGCCACTACGGCTGCCCATAAAATTCCGGTGACTATCACTTCCAGGTGTCAGAGGTTAGAGTTCCGGCGGCTCTCAATAGGAGACATAGAAGGGCAGCTGGAAAAAGTCCTTGCATCCCAGGACATACAGTGGGAAAAAGGAGCCCTGAGGCTTGTGGCCAGGGCTGCAGGAGGCTCTATGCGTGATGCCCTGTCAATTTTGGATCTGTGTATTACTTACGGTGACGGAAAGGTCCTGGAACAGGACGTCCGTGAGATTATCGGCGAGACTTCCGGGGAGGTAATGACACGGCTTTTCAAGGCCATTTCCCAAAAGGACTTTAAGGGCATTATGGATGTTACCAGAGAGATTTCAGAACGCGGTAAGGATATGGGCGAGCTGTGTCAGGAGATTGGTGTATTTGCACGGGATCTCCTATTTCTGGCTTCGGAAGGAAAAGGTTCAGGACTGGGCCGGACTCCTGATGAGCTAAAAGCGATGTCGGCTCTGGCAGGAGCCTTTTCCCGGGGCTTGCTGATCAGAACCCTTAAAGCCACATCAAATGCCATAAGCCAAATGCGCTACAGTGATAATCCCAGGCTTGTTGTGGATGTTGCCCTGCTAGGACTACTTATGGACGGCACGCCGGACTCTGGCTATGTTGCAGGGACGGTTCAGCCCCAACCTGTAAAGGAGCAACCGGTAAGGCCTGTTCCGGAAAAACACGTGACACCTGAAGAGACTAATGAGGATATTTCCAGGGGCTCTGCAGAAGATCAAGAGCCAGATCTTACAACAAGTGACCGGCCTGCACCGGGTGATTTACTTGAGGCTGTCAGGCAGGCCTGGGAGCCGCTCCTTGCGGATCTTCAGAGAAAGCGGAAAATCCAGGCACGAGCTTACCTTCTGCCTTCAAGGCCGTCCAGGATAGTCAACGATAAGGTATTGGTGCTAGCTTATCCACAGGGGTATGCCACTCACATGGAACAGATTCTTTCCGGCAATCACAAGAAAGTTGTGCAAGATTATCTTGAAAGGCTGATAAACTGCAGGCTGGACCTGGCAGTTGAAGTTGATGAGCCCTATCAAGATTCCGATAGCCAGGGAGACGGCGGTAACGGGGATGATTTGCATCCTTTGGTGAAAGCTGCAATAACTATATTGGACGGAAAAGTGGTTACATAGGAGGAAAATACTATGCCGAAATTTCCAGGGCCAGGTGGATTGGATATGCAACGCCTTATGAAAGAGGCACAGAAACTCCAGATGGAGATGACAAAAGTAGAAGAGGAACTGGCGAACAAGACTGTGGAAGGAACCTCAGGGGGCGGAATGGTAAAGGCTGTCATTACCTGCTCTTTCCAGGTGAAATCCATTGAGATTGCTCCGGAAGTGGTTGACCCTGATGACATTGAAATGCTTCAAGACTTGATTGTCGCCGCAGTAAACGCAGGCATAACCAAAGCTCGGGATACCAGCCAGGAAGAAATGGCCAAGGTAACCGGAGGCCTAAATATGCCTGTAAAGTGGTGAATTGATGCAAGATTATCCGAAGGCCATTTCCAGGTTAATTGACGAACTCAGAAAACTCCCGGGAGTGGGCCCAAAAACCGCTCAGCGGTTGGCTTTTCACCTGGTTATGTCCGGGAAATCCTCTATTAACCACCTTATAGCCAGCCTTGAAGAGGCAAGGGACAAAATAGGGTATTGCACTGTCTGCGGAAACCTTACAGATGTTGATCCGTGCTCTACTTGTCGTGATCCCAAAAGAGATCAGGGTGTAATTTGTGTGGTTGGGTACCCCAAAGACGTACTGGCTATTGAAAGAGTCGGCGGTTTCCAGGGCGTATATCATGTTCTTCACGGATATATCGAGCCCTTAAAAGGAATAGGCCCTGACGATATCAGGGTGAAGGAACTGCTTTCACGGTTAAAGGACAACCGGGAGAAACCAAGGGAAGTTATTCTGGCCACAAACCCGAATATTGACGGAGAGACTACTGCTCTTTATATTGCAAGAGCAATCAAGCCTCTGAACATCAAAGTGACCCGTCTTGCAAGGGGCCTTCCTTTCGGGGCGGACCTTGACTATGCCGACGAGGTTACCCTGGCCAAGTCCTTAGAAAATCGTAGAGAGATGTAGTGAATGTATAAATTTTCCATTCTAAACCCATACTGATAATAGTGTCAAACCTTCAAAAAGCGGCGTACATATTAGTATGGGGGCGACCAGTTGGATGCTATCTTTCCCGATGTTTTCAAAAAGAGAAGATATTCATGAAAGAGAACTGTCGAATCTGATGAGAGCCTTAGAGCAGGCTCAGAAAGACTACAGTGTAGCGTCTTCATGTTTTGAAGAAGCCGTTGAAACTGAAAGAATCGACGAAGCCATTTTTCTAATGGAAGCTGCTCGAAGAAAATACTCATATTATCTCAAGAGGCTCCGGGACTACACCCAAGACGGCCAGAGCATTTGGCAGTAAACTTACCTGGCGAATATAATTCCCTTCGGGCTCATAAGAGTATTTCCAGGAGGGATTACTTTGACCATATACCAGGTTCTCGGTATTTTCATGGCTTCTCTGGTTTTGTTCATTCTTTTCCGCCCAATAGTCTCCAGACTCAAAGGCGTGGGCAAAGTACTTCTAAGATCCCTTATTGGCTTTTTCGGTATATGGGCCGTCAATATTGCAGGCGGGTTCTTTGGCTTTCACATGGGGCTAAACCTCATATCAGCATTAACAGTAGGCATTTTGGGTATACCTGGCGCGATCTTGCTCCTTGCAGTTAAATACTTCATCTGAGTGAAACGCATGAAACGCCGGGACGGTCCTAACGTTTCAGGAAATCAAGCGCCGGGACTGAAACGTTAGGACCGTCCCGGCGTTTCACGGTCTCCTGAAATAACTAAGGCAAGTAGTTCCGGGGATTTTTTGCCCGCCCGGACACCCTTATTTCAAAGTGGACATGTGGCCCGGTAGCATCCCCTGATTGCCCCACATAGCCCAGGATCTCGCTTTTGGATATTCTCTGGCCCTTAGATACTGCATAACGGGACAGATGCCCGTATCTAGTCTCGTATCCGTCACTGTGGCGAATCACAACCAGCCTCCCGTAGCCGTTTGACCAGCCGGCAAAAGAGACTGTTCCGCCTGCTGCCGCCTTAATGGCAGTACCCAAAGGAGCCGCTATATCTATTCCCTCATGGAACTGCCGCTTACCTGTAATAGGATGTGTTCTCCAACCATAGCCATCTGTGACCCTGCCTGTTAGCGGCCAGGAAAAAGAAGACGATCTTGATGCTGCGGCAATTTCAAGACTGGTTGCCGTTACCTTGGCCCCGGGCAGCAACAATAGCTGTCCGGGGGAAAGGCTCTGCGGATCAGAAAGGCCATTTACCTGCATAATCTTATCTACAGGCACTCCATAAACCTTTGATATTTCTGACAGGGTATCACCTTTTTCAACCCTGCAGATTGTGCCCGACCCATTCTCCATTATTGCCAGTATTGTTCCCAGAGGGATCTTATCCGGGGTGGTGAGCCCGTTAATGGCAGTAATTGAATTGACTGTTGTGTTGAAACTCTTTGCTATCTGAGTAAGCGTATCCCCGGGTTGTACTTTATACGATACAAGCCTGACCTGAGGTTCCTGGGGCGTGGCCGTTCCAATTAGGGCCTTGTCCGAGTCTTCACCTGAAGCTCCGGATGCCCCTGATGTAAAAGACGATACTAACCCTGGAATCATTATTAANNGGGCTACAGTCACCGGCAGATGGGCCTAAGTTGCCGGTAGTTCCGTTCATAGTTCCATTGGCATTGCCATTGACAGCAAAGGTTTCCAGGCTGGGTTCAAAGCTCTGGATGTTATCTGGCATACTCACAGATAGGTTTTGAGTATCCTTCCGGATGCCCCTTATGAGTCCGGGACGGCCTTCACCAATCAAGCCGGGAGGAGGAGCCCGCCACAGGCCTACAAGCATTCCAAGCAAAACCGAGCACAAGGCAAAGACAGGCAAGAGATACTTCTGTTTGAAGGATTCTTCGGCTGTTGAAACATACACTACNNAAAAAAGTGACTATGGGGATAATTACCTGAAGAGAGCTCTCTTTTGCCTCAACAGATGTTCCGGCCAAAACTTGATATCTACTGTTTGTCCTTTATAATCTTCATATACGGTAAATATGGTGTGTACGGTGCAAAATTCCCGGAAAGCCGTTTCTAGGAGGAAACAGTAATGAAAAGCAGCAAGAAAGAATGGCAAAGGCACCAGGTTCATGTTGTTCCGGTGATTGTACCCGATTGGAGCAAAAAGAGCCCGGAATGTGAGTCTTGCCAGGCATCCTGTCAATCTGCATGCAANNCAAATCCATACTTTTGAAGTCAAAGGGATGGGCCTGGCCTACGATGCAGCAACCGGTTGCCTTCACAAACTTGACCCGGTGGGCCGTGGCGTTTTGGACTATTGCCTGGAGGAAGGCATAGATTTTCAGCATTGCTGCACCGCCGGAGAACAAGTGCAACTAAAACAGGTAATATCCAGTCTTTCACCGGCCTTTTCCCGGGAAGAAATCAAATCAGCCTGGGAAGAGATAAAACTGCAAGCCGGGAAGACTTTGTGGGGAGAAGATGAAAGTCTGGCAGGCTATCCCCCCGGGCCTGGTTCAGGCCCGGGAGAAGCTGTAGCCCTGGCCAGGGGAGATATGCCCTTACCCCCTGTGAAAGCCATGTGCCTTAACATTGCCCACGACTGCAACCTTGTTTGCCGGTATTGTTTCGCAGCCCAGGGGCGTTTCGGGGGAAAGCCTGTTCTTATGACTCCTGAAACGGCCAAAAAAGCCATAGATTTTCTCATTGGTGCGTCGGGGAACAGACGATATCTTGATGTAGACTTTTTTGGCGGTGAACCTCTTTTGTCATTTGATACAGTAAGACAAGCAGTGCTGTACGCAAGAAAAGAGGGCACGAAACACGGCAAGGAATTCAGGTTTACCCTTACCACCAACTGTACCCTCCTAAACAAAGAGATTATTGATTTCCTCAATGACTGGAATATCAGTGTAATTCTCAGCCTTGATGGCAGGCCTGAAGTTCATGACAAAATGAGGCCCCAAAGAGACGGTTCCCCCAGCCACGGGCAAGGGATCGCCAACGGCCTCAGGCTTGTAGAATCAAGAGGCGGCAGGGATTACTATGTCAGAGGCACCTACACCCGTTATAACCTCGATTTTTACCGGGACGCCAGGTATCTGTATGAGGCAGGTTTCAAGCGAATGTCTCTAGAGCCTGCAATAGGGGCAAATGCAGATTGGGCTATACGCGAGGAGGATCTTCCATATATCGCAGAGTCGTACGCAGAGCTTACAGAGTTTTGGGAAGACTGCTACAAGAAAAATGCCCCAATGGATTATTACCATTTTGAACTGGGGCTAGACCGCGGTGTATGTAGGGAGCGGCGGATAACAGGCTGCGGAGCCGGCTACGAGTATTTGGCGGTTACTCCCGAGGGCACTGTCTACCCGTGTCACCAGCTGGTAGGGCAAGATAAGTATAGACTGGGCAGCATATTTGAATCTTCATCCAATGCCCTGTGCGAACAGGTTGACATATTAAAGAGACAGAATATCCCCGGAAAGTTTTACCTTTCCCGTGTCCCTAACAAACAAAAATGCATAAAATGTTGGGCCAGGTATCTTTGTGGGGGAGGCTGTCATGCCGGGGCCCTTGCATCTACCGGGGATATTATGAATCCGGACCCTCTGGCGTGCCGCATTATGAAAATAAGACTAGAATTCGCGCTTTATGTTCAATATATAAAAAGCGTTTAGCAGGAATTTCGTAAACGGGATAGAATATTCCATTTTGGCGGAAGAAACCATGATAGGTAAAACAATGTACAATTTTTCACCCGGCTCATGTAGTACAAGCCGGGCAATAACCCAAAGCATACGGAAGAAAGGAGGGCAAGGCTGCACTCCTTAAAGGGTGAGATACAGACAAACCCATTGGAAATCACGAGATCTTTTTGAGTGCGGCGCAATAATGGACGAAACTTGTTTGAACCCTGAGAAATCGCACCCCGGCCGTCGGCCCAGAAGGAGACGGGTCAGGGGAAAACCGCCGGAAGTCCCTGGACATATTCTCAAATCTGCAGGGCAAAAGTTTCGGCTAAAATTTGATAAAAGAACCGCATACATATCAGCAGGAGTGATAATAGCACTCCTGGTTATTGTTGCTACTTTCAGAGTGTACGCCAACCGGCCAAAATTCTTTGCTGTTAAGGTTGATGGCGAAGTTATAGGGCAGGCAGACGATAAAGATCTTGTAACCAAGATGGTAGATAGGCTATCAGAGGAAGAGTCTTTTCGTGTGGGCGCAGAAGTAAAGGTTGCAAGCGAAATAACTTACGAACAACTAAAATGGGATAAGGACCTTGTGGCAAGCGATCCCGATGATCTTGGGCAGATTCTCAAAGAAAAGATTTCGTTCATGGCATCGGGTTACATTATTTGTGTCGATGGAGAAGACGTAGTAGCCCTTGCCTCTGAGGAAGAGGCAAGAGGAACCCTGTCAGACCTACGGGACAACTACGTAAAGAACATTATAGAGCCAGGCCATGCTACTTGCGACGAAGTNNAGGCGCAGGGACGAAGCTGAGAAGATCCTCGTTCGTGGTACTGATAAGATGCTCAGCTACACAGTTCAGCGGGGAGACAGCTTGTGGACCATTGCCCAGGCTAACCGTATGAGTGTTGATGATCTCAGGAAGGCAAATCCTGAGGTAAAAGGTGACTTGATCAGAGAAGGAGAGAATCTCAACCTGGTTGTGGCCGATCCCTATGTAACCCTGTCAAGCCGCGAAACAGTGACCTATACCCAATCAATTCCCTTTTCTGTACAGGTAACACGTGATTCTTCAATGTGGCCGTGGCAAGAAAAAGTCACACAAGAGGGCAAAAGCGGTGAAAAGGAAATTGTTGAGCAAGTTATAAGGGAAAACGGAAAGGAAGTTTCCCGTACCAAGATTTCAGAAAGAGTCATTTCTTACCCGGTTGCCAAGAAACTCATCAGGGGTAGCAAGGAAGTTCCCGCCATGGGATCCGGTGAACTGGTTTGGCCTGTCCAGGGTACAATCACCTCTAAGTTTGGATGGCGCTGGAGCTCGTTCCACAGAGGCGTTGACATTGGGGCGTCTTCAGGTACTGCCATTAAGGCGGCAGACTCAGGTGTGGTAACTTTTACCGGTTGGAGCGGAGGATATGGAAACCTCGTCAAGATAAATCACGGCAACATGCAGACCTGGTATGCCCACATGTCCAAAATAGCAGTAAAGACCGGGGATAAAGTGGGTCAAGGTGATGTAATCGGGTATGTAGGAAGCACAGGCATTTCCTCAGGCCCTCACCTTCACTTTGAGGTCCATGTAGAGGGCGTAGCCAAAGATCCGTTGAGTTTCTATAAGTGAGGCAATGCCACGAAGACAAGTAGATGATAGAAATACTAAGATGTTTGGGAGAAGACAGCTAATGGCAAGACTCGTAATCAAGGGAAGAAGAAGGCTAAAAGGCGAAGTCAGAATCGGAGGATCAAAGAATTCGTCAGTGGCCATAATACCCGCGGTTCTTTTAGGTGAAGGGCCGTCTACCCTTGAAAACGTTCCTGCCATACGTGACGTTAAAGTGTTTGCCCAGATCCTTCAGGATCTGGGCGCACTTGTTTCTTTGAATCAGAACACTATGATGATTTCCCCCAATGGATTTGCTTCCCACGTGGCTCCTTACGGCCTGGTCAGAAAACTTCGGGCTTCTTATTACCTCATGGGTGTTTTGCTTGCCAAGTTTGGCAAAGCCAAAGTCGGGCTCCCCGGCGGGTGTGACATAGGCCCCAGGCCTATTGACCAGCATCTGAAGGGCTTCCGTGCCCTTGGGGCAGAGGCTTCTGTAGAAGGCGGAGTTGTCAGGTTATACGCCCAAAAGCTGGTAGGTGCTCCGGTATATCTGGACATGCCAAGTGTTGGCGCCACAATCAATATTATGCTTGCAGCTTGCCTTGCCCAGGGGACCACAGTTATCGAAAATGCTGCAAAAGAGCCCCATGTGGTAGATCTGGCAAACTGCCTTAATTCCATGGGGGCAAGGATACATGGAGCCGGTACCGATATTATCAGAATTAAGGGCGTAAAAGGGCTTAAGAGCACCTGTCATTCAATTATTCCTGACGATATGGAAAGTGCCACATATATGATGATGGCTGCGGCCACCGGGGGAGACGTTGAAATTCAAGGGGTTATTACAAAGCACCTTGAACCTGTAGTCGCAAAACTCAAGGAATCAGGCGCCTTTATTGAGCAAAACGGTGATTTCATTAAGGTTGTAGGGCCGGACAGGCCCAGGCCTGTTAACGTCAAAACTCTGCCCTATCCAGGTTTCCCTACTGATGCACAGCAGCCCCTAACGGCTGTTCTTACACGGGCCACAGGGGTCAGTGTAGTCCAGGAGTCAATGTATGATAACAGGCTAGGCCATGTAAGTGAGCTTATCAAAATGGGGGCAAAGGTCAGAGTTCAGGGAAAGACAGCCATTGTTGAAGGTGCCCCGAAACTTACAGGATCCCCGGTTATAGCCAGCGATTTAAGGGCTGGAGCCGGTCTAGTAGTTGCCGGTTTGTCCGCGGAAGGCACAACAGAGATCCACGGCCTTGAGATAATCGAAAGAGGCTATGAGTCTATTGTAGANNCGTAAAATCATATTAACGGTATAATAAATTAAGCATTAAGGGAATCAATGCAGGGAATCACTCAGTTTTTTGGAGGTGGAGGTTTTGGGTTTTGAGCATTACGAAATTCAGAACTACAAGGAGCCTAAAAAACGAAAACTATCCCAGATATGGTCATACCTTCTGGTAGGGATCGTAGGTGCTGTCATTGGCGGGCTGCTTGTTGCCGGAGTGGTGCCCCAGGTAATAGTTAACCGCATGGCAGCTTTGCAGCTTTCTACCCCTTCTTCCGGGAGTTTATTTGAGGGTAACGACTCCCCTTCTTCCCTCAGGCCAGTAAACAGCCGGCCTAATCAGGATCCGTGGCAGATTGTTGTAGATGCAGCTGAAAAGGTAAGCCCGGCTGTTGTCGGTATAGTGAATACCAGGTCAACCTATGACTTCTTCGGCAGGGAATATGTTCGGGACACATCGGGTTCAGGAGTTATTATTTCTGATGACGGATATATAGTCACCAATAATCACGTGATATCAGGGGACTCTCGAAAACTCACAGTGTTTTTGGCTGACGGGAGCACAATGCCTGCCAGCATAGTTGGGGCTGATCCTGCTACGGATCTGGCGGTTATTAAAATCGACGGCACAGGGTTTGCCAAGGCCGCCTTTGGCGATTCTGATACCTTAAAGCCTGGACAGCTGGCAATTGCTATAGGCAATCCCCTGGGAATGGAGTTCAACAGGTCGGTTACAGCCGGGGTCATTTCAGGTCTGGACCGGGTGCTCAGGATAGGTGACGGTTATGTAAGGCTTATCCAGACTGATGCCGTTATCAACCCGGGGAACAGCGGCGGGCCTTTAATCAACGGTGATGCCCAGGTTATCGGACTTAATTCAGCAAAACTGGATGTTCAGGCGGTTGAGGGAATGGGTTTTGCCATACCGTCAAACCAGGTTAAGCGCATTGTTACAGAAATAATTGAAACAGGAAAGGTCCGCAGGGCCCTTGTAGGTATAAGTTTCATGGA
>MTKW01009194.1_pt1 | contig 12640 bp, 9 predicted proteins | sample 1042761 | NCBI WGS metagenome assembly MTKW01 (sample SAMN06205366, study PRJNA360243) | anaerobic digester metagenome | biome: Wastewater treatment plant; feature: Anaerobic digester sludge; material: sludge; isolation source: anaerobic digester fed with sludge from wastewater treatment plant ...
CACAGTATTTCTGGTTGGGAATGGGTTAAAAATTTTACCGATGACCAAATCGTTTTAGATTGTATAAGGTATCACCATCATCAGGAAATTGCTGAGGCGGCATTAACAAAGGATCACCCGGGATATATTGTTTACCTGGCCGATAATATATCCTCAGGGGCGGATCGCCGTGAAGTGGAAGGGAAAGTAAGCGGAGGGTTTGACAAAAATCGGTCTCTGGAAGCGGTCTACAATCTTTTGAATAATGCCCATGGAGAAGCGGTTTACAAGGTAGCCGCGGTCCAGTCAAAAATCAACTATCCCCGCGAACCGGGAGCAGGCTCCCTGGAAGCGGATTATAAACGAATTTTTTATGGCCTGGAGGAAGGCTTAAGGGGCACAGATTTTCGGGATGAATATATAAACTCATTGCTGGAACTGTGTGAAGCCTACCTATCATATATACCTTCCTCTACTTATCGGGGCGAAGTAGCTGATATTTCGCTTTTTGACCACTCCAAGATAACCGCTGCACTGGCCGCCTGTATAGCCTTGTATCTTTCCGACCAAGGTCGAGTTGATTTTGAACAGGATCTTTTTCAGAATCGGCAACAATTCTACCAGGAAAAAGCATTCTGCTTATTTTCCTGTGATATTTCCGGGATACAATCCTTCATTTATAACATTTCTTCCAAAGGTGCTTTAAAAGGTTTACGGTCTCGGTCATTTTACTTGGAACTGCTGCTGGAGAACCTGGTTGATGAGATACTGAGCAGCTGTTTCCTATATCGTACCAACCTTTTGTACACCGGTGGAGGACATGCCTACCTGCTCCTGCCTAATACTCAAACTGCCAAAGACAGTGCTGCTGAGGCAGTAAACAATATTAATAAAAAGCTGTTGGAGCTATTTGGCAGCCGGTTATTTGTAGCCTATGGTCTACAGGAGTGCTCAGCCAAGGAACTGATGAATAACACAGAAGACCCGGAAGCTTATAGCAATATTTTCCGCAGTGTAGCTATGCAGGTATCGGAACGTAAGCTGCGGCGTTATTCAGCAGCACAGCTGCGCCAGTTGAATAGCCAGCCAACCGACCAGGAAGGGCGCGAATGCAAAGTATGTGGGGTGTCTGCCCAGCTAATAGAGCGAGATGAAGAAGTCTTCTGTCCTATCTGCGCATCTTTTAATGATATTTCCCGCCTGTTGATTACACCGGATACAGTTTTAACGGTGACTTCTCAGGAGTTAACAGGTCCAGCTCTACCGCTCTTTTCTCATCGGGGTGATCCACAATATGCTTATGCTTTGCCAGTGGATGAAGTTAGGAAGCTGCTGCAGAATGGCAGCGCTGAAATAGTACGTCTGTACAGTAAAAATACTTTTCGAACCGGCTTTACCTTAGCCACTAAACTGTGGCTAGGCGATTATGCCATAACCAATACCAAGGGAGACCTGAAGACCTTTGCCGAACTGGCAGCTAGCTCTACCGGCATCAACCGTATTGGCGTGTTGCGGGCAGATGTAGACAATATGGGCAGTGCCTTCATCAAAGGGTTCATTCGAGATAATGCCGGTGCAGATAAGTACCGCTACCATACTCTGTCCCGTACCACTACTCTATCCCGCAATTTATCAATTTTCTTCAAATATTACCTGAACGACCTTCTGGCCAATGGGGTTTATGATTTGCTGGCTCCTCAGGGACCCCGCAACGTCGTTATCGTCTATGCGGGGGGAGATGACCTTTTCCTGGTAGGAGCCTGGAATGAAGTATTAGCAGCGGCCCTTGATATTCGCCGGGCATTTACAGCCTATACTGGTCAGACCTTAACCATGTCAGCAGGATTGGCCATATTTACATCTGGCTATCCTATCGCTCGCATGGCAGCAGAAACAGCTCAACTGGAGGAAAGCGCTAAAAAATATGAGCATCAGGGCAGTAGCAAAAATGCCATTTCCTTGTTTGGGTTAGAGTATGTTGCCCCGCCAATCAAATCGGCCGGTCCTGTTGAGCAGTCAGATGGCGATAATCAACCAGAAAGCTGGCAGCTACAGGCTATGCATACTTATGATTGGGATACCTTTGAAAACCAGGTACTGGGAGAAAAGTTTGCCTTGCTGGACAGCTTGTTTTCTGATGATCACGGCTATGGCAACAGTTTCCTATACAGTATTATGTATCTGCTGCGGCAAGCTCAGCCAGATGGTATGAATATTGCGCGTTTGGCTTACCTATTAGCTCGGCGGGAGCCGGACAGAAGAGCTGCTGAGGAAGTAAAGGCCCGCTATCAAACCTTCACGGAAAACATTTATCGCTGGGCCTTACATGAGGAAGACCGGCGACAGCTGATAACGGCGATTATGCTTTATGTTTACAATAACCGGGAGGAAAAGGAGGATCGAACATATGAGTGGTGATATGAAAGAGGCCTTCAAAAAGGCAGGCTATAAGGAACCAGATACAAAGCCTGTCTCACCAGCCCAATCTCAGCCTGCTAACCAAACGTTCAATTTGGACAAGAACTATGCCGCCCAGGCTGAACAGGTCATAGTCAGTCTGAAGCAGTCCATGGGCCGGGATTATCAAAACTTCACTACCAGTAAGATAAGAAATATATTAGCCCTGGTCAGTGAAATATACAATGATGTAAACGTATCCCTGGAAGAAGTTCTAAGTCCAGAGTTACAAGACCGGATCGAATATCTAAAGGTCAGACTGGTCTACGAATGTGGAAGGGAGCCTAGGGTAATTGACCCCTTTGTAAAACGAGCCGGTTTGTTAGATCTTTTAAACCACATGGGTGACAGTCGGGAGAACTTTATTAAGTTTGCGCGCTACATGGAAGCTCTGGTAGCTTATCATCGCTTCCATGGTGGCAGAGACAACTAAGGGGGCGAGATGGATGTATGGGAAAGTAGAAATCACATGCAAGATGACCTTGTTGACGGGTATGCATATTGGGGGGTCTTCAGCTTTTTCCGCCATAGGCGCAGTAGACAGCCCTGTAATCAGGGACAGCTTAACGGGAGAACCAATGTTGCCCGGTTCCAGTTTAAAGGGGAAGATGCGTACCCTGCTGGCAAAAGCCATCAAGAATCATTATATAACGCAGGATTTTGCTGACGATCCGGAGGAAATCAAACGCCTCTTTGGCTCGGCAGGTAATAATCGCAAAAAAGAGATCCCTAAAGCCGCACGTCTCCAATTTGCTGATGCTTTTTTAACCAATGCTGAACATCTCAAACAGCGAGGCGGCATGACTGAGGTGAAATTTGAGAACACCATTTCTCGTTTGACCGCCGTGGCTAATCCTCGTCAGATAGAAAGAGTGGTTAGAGGATCTGAGTTCGCCATTACCTTAGTTTATGACCTGGAAGAGGCCGAGGATATTGAGACCGATTTTGCTAATATCGCCCGTGGTTTTAAACTATTGTCCATGGATTACTTGGGCGGGCATGGGTCAAGGGGTTATGGCCGGGTAGCTCTCTCCGGTTTTGCAGTAAAGGTAAAGGATGGAGAATGCCCGGTAGATGTTAATAAGCTCTTACAGGTATTAAAGGAAGTGGAGAATTATGGAGCATTATCTTTACAAGCTTAATTTTCGCACAGCCTTGCATATAGGCCGGGATGGGGGAGGAGCCTCTCTGGATGATGGCCAGATGACCATTCATGCTGATACCCTGGTGGCTGCTCTGTGCTGCGAAGCTGTTCGGTCTCACCATCTGGATCAGTTGGTTAGCTATTTGGCCGATGGCACTCTGACCATATCTGATGCCCTTCCCTACGCGGGAGAGGAGCTTTATCTGCCCAAGCCCATATTGTTTGTGAAAAACCAGAACCGGGAAGGGGATGCAGCAACCAAAAAAGCTCTTAAAGGCGTGGAATATATTCCCCTGTCCTATTTTCAGGAGTATCTTCAAGGCTTAAGTCAGCCCCAAATAGACATAGAGAACCTGCGACGGGACTTTGGCCAGCTCACTGTATCCACCCGGGTAGCTATAAAGGGGCAGAACCCCCCCTTGCCCTATCATGTGGCTGCCTGGAAGTTTAAACCTGGCTGTGGATTATACCTTGTAGTCAGAACTCAGCATGATTCTGCCCAGAGTTTATTGGAGTCACTGTTATCTAGTTTAGGATTGTCCGGCATTGGCGGTAAACAATCTTCCGGCTGGGGGAAATTTCGGGTACACTCCAGCCCAGTACCGGAGCAGCTTCAGCACATGCTGGCCGATCAGCAGGCCTCATATCATATGCTGCTGGGAACTGCCCTGCCAGTTGACCAGGAGTTGGAAGACACCCTGAAAGACGGCTGGTACGCTCTGGTCAGACGCGGCGGCTTTATCCGTTCGAATACCTATGCCCCTGGTCAATTTAAAAAACGCACCATCTACATGTTGGCTCCCGGCTCATGCCTGCGGCGCAGGTTCAAAGGCGGACTATTTGATCTGTCTGATAACGGAGCCCATCCTATATGGCGCTGCGGCAACACTTTGTTTGCGGGGGTGAATATATGAAATACGGCCATCTGGAAAGAATTAATGTTACCTTGCGCGCTTTAGGTCCTGTTTTCATAGGCTCAGGAGAGAGTTTTAATAAAAAGGAATACATATTCAACTCTTCCCAGGGTTTGATTCATTTTTTACATCTCCCTCGCTTTGTTTCTTTCCTAAAAAGCCGGAACTTGCTAAACAGTTACGAAAAATTCCTGATAGATCCCCGTTCTAAAGACCTGCACAAATTCTTACTGGATCATAATGTTCAGGAGGATGACTACTCAGCCTTTGTCATCTACAGCATCGAAGCCGGTGAAGCAGCCCAAGCCCCTAATTTTAGGGAGGTGCTGCCTTTTCTAAAAGATCCTTCTGGTCATCCCTATATCCCTGGTTCCAGCCTCAAAGGAGCCCTGCGTACAGCTTTGGGAGCCTATCTGTTAAAAAGAGATAATTGGGATAGATTGAGACAGGATATCGAAAGAGCCGACACTAACATAAATGCCCGTCGCTATCTTAAAAGAGAAAAGGATGTGCTGGAAAGGCAGCTCTATTACCGTCTGCAGATCCGCAATCCCCGTGATAACCGGCCCGTATCCGGAGCGATCAATGATTTTATGCAGGGTATTCGCATCAGCGACAGTGCACCCTTGGACTTTTCCTCGCTGACATTAGCTGGCAAATATGACCGCAAACCAGATGGGACAGTAAGCCCATTGCCAATTTTTCGTGAGTGCTTAAAACCAGACAGTGAGGCTTCCCTAGTTATAACTCTGGATTTGCCTGTTCTGGCTAAAGTCGGGCTGACATTAGGTGATATAGAAAAGTCTCTGCACAGTTTTGCCGATGAGTATTATGCCAACTTTGAACAGCATTTTGCTGAACTGTCTGATGATGCCCCCCTTGCCGCCCAGCAGGGGGTAGATATCATTCTGGGTGGGGGAGCAGGTTATGTATCTAAAACCTTAACATATAACTTGTTTCCTCAAACAGATAAGGCATTGGCCTTAGTGGCTAAAATAATGAGCAAACAGTTTCCCGCCCGGCATGGACATACCCGGGATGTAAACGTTCATAGAATATCACCCCATATGTTAAAAACTGCCCGCTATGCCGGACAGTATTATCAAATGGGACGCTGTGAGCTTATTTTCAACTAATCTTTCAGAAGGTGAAAACGAATGCTGCAAAAAATTGTTTTACAGTGTACCTATGAAGGAGACCAGAGAGCCAGTTACAACTGGGGCTCACTTTTTCACGGCTTTCTTATCAAAGTTTTGCCGCCTCAGGTGGCAGCTAAGCTTCATGATAGCCAGGTTCGGCCCTTTTCCCAGTATGTGCTGCCCCAGCCTGACCAGCAATTAAATTGGATTATCGGACTGTGGGACACCACCATTGCAGAACATATTGTGGAAATGATCATGCCCTTGACCCAGATCGAAATTCAAAACAAATCCCTGAACCTGCGCGTAGTTGGTATTCAGCGAACCAGTGAAAGTGAGACCGAGTATTTCAGCCGATTCTTTACGGACAGGCCCCCCGGCCGTCGTTATGAACTGGAGTTTGTAACTCCCTGTACTCACAGACAGGAAGGCACTTATGCGTTATTTCCTTCATCCGAATTGATCGTTAACAGTCTTTATCAACGCTATAGTGCCTATGGTCAGGAGGTTACTTTGGATGATCCGGAAGCTATACTGCAGTTAGCCAGACATATACGCATTGTTCGCTATAATCTCCATTCGGCAGTCTATTACTTAGAAAACACCAAGATTACAGGATATATGGGTAAAATCACTCTGGTTGTTAATGGACCTGACCAATTAGCTCGTCTGGCAGGAGCCATGTTATCCTTCGCCGAGTATAGTGGAGTGGGAATAAAAACCGCCCTGGGAATGGGGGGCGTGAGAATACGTGAAATACCCTAAAGTCCCCCTATGGAGACGAAAACCCTTTGGCATAGAATTGCATTGCTGATTCTGTCATCGCACCCTTCGGGTACTTCTGATGTTCGCTATCGCTCACATATGGCACGCCATTAACAACCAAGTACCCCTTTTTGGGGAAGAAAACCTCCTTCCCCGACTTAACGGGATTTTTTTGTATTAACAACGAAGGATCCTTTTACGGGAACGGAAAAACTCCTGTCTGCTTCCACATCTCCATGTTCGCCACATTAGCAACCAAGGACCCCTTTACGGGGACGGAAACATGTTTATTGAATTGATTGGAGGGGTGAGATGAGTTTCTTATACGTTTACGAACGGGCGGCCACCATAGGAGTACTGAACAACTGTATTGTAGTAGAAAGCAATAACTTAAAGCGAACTTTACCCATTGAAGGAGTAGAAAGCATAATTATTTTTGGTGATGCAGTGTTGACCCCTAACTGTGTCAGGAACCTAATGGAAAGAGATATTAATTTGACCTGGCTTTCTAGTAGGGGCAAATTTTATGGCAGACTGGAATCAACACGAAGTGTAAATATTTATCGACAAAGAAGACAGTTTGCATGCGGTGAAGATGAGACTTTTTGTTTAGCACTCTCCATGAGAATTATTTCTGCTAAAATAAGAAACCAAATTACCATATTGCGCCGTTACCAGCGCCATCGGGCTGTATCTGTCCAAGATAGTATCGAAGCGATGTCTAGATTACTACCGGTTGTGGAACGGGTGCAAAGTAAAGATGAATTGATGGGGCATGAAGGTATAGCAGCACGCCATTATTATAAGGGATTAAGTCTATTGTTGGGGCCAGAGGTTGCTTTTCAAGGGCGTAATCGGCAGCCTCCTCGTGATCCGTTTAATTCGCTACTGAGTTTTGCTTATACATTATTGATGTATGACATTTACACTGCAGTTGTCAATCGCGGACTGAATCCCTATGCCGGCTTTTTACATAGCATTCGCCGAGGGCATCCGGCTTTATGTTCTGATTTAATGGAGGAATGGCGAGCAGTATTGGCTGATTCTCTTGCTCTATACGTAATTAGCAGGGGAATCATTAAACCTGATAGTTTTGAAGTCGCAGAGCCAGAGGGAGGGGTGTACCTAAATACTGAAGCTGCCAAAATATATATTGCCGAGTATGAAAAAAAGGTGCGCAGTCGTTCCAATTATATCCCCTATGTTGATTATACGGTGAGTTTTCGTAGAGGTATGGAAATGCAATGCCACCGTCTGGCTAAAGCAGTTGAAGAAGGGGATCCTTTTATATATCAACCGGTGGTGATTAGATAATGCAATGTTGGAATCGTATTTTTATTGTTGATGAGTTTGTACCGGAAGAGAGGCGAAAATATTTGATAGTAGTTATTTATGATATTGTGGATAATAGCCGTAGAGCTAAGTTTGCCAAATATCTACAGGGTTTTGGGGTGAGGGTTCAAAAGTCTGCTTTTGAATGTATCCTACCAGAGGCTAAATTTGAAAAGCTGGTTAAAGGCATACCGAAGTTGATTGACCCAAAAGAGGATCAGATTCGAGTGTACAAGTTGACTAGCAATGCAGATATTAGAGCATGGGGAACAGTGGAATTAATTGAAGAGGAAGAGGTAGTGGTATTGTAAAAAACTCTCTCCAAGGACGCTCGATAATCCCTCACTATTATCTTTTTAATTATGCTGTAGATGTAGCATCACATCAACTTTAGTCTAAAATAAACTGTGATGGACAAATCCTAGTAAGACACTTTTCTCACTTTCGAGCGCCGCTGGCAGGAAAACCAAGAAAACGGTAGAAAATAAGAGGAATAATGGGATGTGGATGAAGCAACATCGTAACAAATGCAATATAATGGGAACTATCCATTGTGCTCCGCAAACCCTATTGGCAGAGCAGGCCCCATGGGCCTCAGCGACTCCAGCATTAACAACGAAGGACCCCTTTACGGGGACGGAAACGTATAGAGGTTTCTGTAATGGTAGATACCTCATTAACAACGAAGGACCCCTTTACGGGGACGGAAACCCACTGTCTAGTGGGTACATCTGACTTACTACATTAACAACGAAGGACCCCTTTACGGGGACGGAAACTTGGTAGTGGTGGCCTTCTTGGTAGTGGCCTTCATTAACAACGAAGGACCCCTTTACGGGGACGGAAACTCTAGCTCCAAATCGTCCTCAACAGCTTTTTTGGATTAACAACGAAGGACCCCTTTACGGGGACGGAAACGCAATAGCATCGGTGTTGGAACAACCTCTGTATTAACAACGAAGGACCCCTTTACGGGGACGGAAACTTGCTGTATCGTAACTAATATGACCATTACGAACATTAACAACGAAGGACCCCTTTACGGGGACGGAAACCACGAATGCGAGTGCTACGCCACTCGTTGAATATTAACAACGAAGGACCCCTTTACGGGGACGGAAACCTCCCTTCTTTTAGTATAGCTTGTCCCCCGGCAGATTAACAACGAAGGACCCCTTTACGGGGACGGAAACGATCACGGGAAACGATTTCAAATTCTGCGCCATACATTAACAACGAAGGACCCCTTTACGGGGACGGAAACTAAGGCTTGGCCAATCTACTAAGTTCATCGATAAGAGCATTAACAACGAAGGACCCCTTTACGGGGACGGAAACCTTGGATCAACTGCTACCGTACCCCTAGAAACCTGAATTAACAACGAAGGACCCCTTTACGGGGACGGAAACTTTCATTGAGGTGATATTCGTCACAGTGATTACAATAATTAACAACGAAGGACCCCTTTACGGGGACGGAAACTCAATCCACACGCCCCGTACGGGTTGCGACAAAACATTAACAACGAAGGACCCCTTTACGGGGACGGAAACGAGCTAACTTCTAGCTCTAAGTCATCGTCCTCAGCTAATTAACAACGAAGGACCCCTTTACGGGGACGGAAACAGAGCTACTGCCCAAGATTCCACACACTGGCGAATTAACAACGAAGGACCCCTTTACGGGGACGGAAACGAACTGCTTTTCAGTCCAAGCGTATCTAGTGTAGATTAACAACGAAGGACCCCTTTACGGGGACGGAAACAACTAAAATTCGTTCCCTTTGCCAGAGGCTAGGATTAACAACGAAGGACCCCTTTACGGGGACGGAAACGGTGTCATACTTAGTAATGATTTCCCGCAGTTCATTAACAACGAAGGACCCCTTTACGGGGACGGAAACAAAGCCTCAAGGATTTGAGTGTGGAAAGATCCATAGCATTAACAACGAAGGACCCCTTTACGGGGACGGAAACACCAAAGCCGTAATTTCATCAATACCAGCCTCAGTGATTAACAACGAAGGACCCCTTTACGGGGACGGAAACCATACTTGTCACATACAATGTCACGTTCAAATTCATTAACAACGAAGGACCCCTTTACGGGGACGGAAACTCTCATGACAGTACTCACAAACGTAAAAGTAATTGGATTAACAACGAAGGACCCCTTTACGGGGACGGAAACCAGCCCCGCTCACTCTTGGTGAGCAAAAGCCCCAGCATTAACAACGAAGGACTCCTTTACGGGGACGGAAACTTTGGCGTTTTCAATTCGTACAATGTTTTGCCAAAATTAACAACGAAGGACCCCTTTACGGGGACGGAAACTTATCTCCTGATGCGTCTGGTGCGACTGGAGCTAAATTAACAACGAAGGACCCCTTTACGGGGACGGAAACGGTGTCTGACATGGTTAACCCTCCTCTTTGTAATTAACAACGAAGGACCCCTTTACGGGGACGGAAACCAGTGCCACTGCCTCGCCGTACCCTTCTATCCAAAGCCGATTAACAACGAAGGACCCCTTTACGGGGACGGAAACTGACTTATAACGGTAACTGGTACCGTCTTTCCGATTAACAACGAAGGACCCCTTTACGGGGACGGAAACTCGAAGCAAGCAGGGATATAGTCAAATGTGCCAATTAACAACGAAGGACCCCTTTACGGGGACGGAAACGGCGAAGAAGTCGCCGTGCTCATTCAAGTCGAAAGTATTAACAACGAAGGACCCCTTTACGGGGACGGAAACACAACGGCTGCCCGTTGTTCGTTGATTACCTTGACATTAACAACGAAGGACCCCTTTACGGGGACGGAAACGTCGGGAAGAGTGCTGGATAATCCTGAGAAAGAATTAACAACGAAGGACCCCTTTACGGGGACGGAAACAAGGCCTCCAGGATCTGGGTATGGAAAGATCCATATTAACAACGAAGGACCCCTTTACGGGGACGGAAACGCATCCTCTCCTTTCACACATATAGTTTCTCCATATTAACAACGAAGGACCCCTTTACGGGGACGGAAACTCTTGGCTGAACTGAAGTAGCGTTAACTCATCCACTTATTAACAACGAAGGACCCCTTTACGGGGACGGAAAGACGATTTGAGTTTCGGGGGTGAATTTATGTGTAAAGTTTTATTCAGTACGCTGGGAATGACTGATCCAATTAAAAATGATTACGACGGACCCTTGCTGCATATAATGCGCCACTACAGACCGCAAAGGGTATACCTCTTTATGACCAAACGGGTATGTGAGTTAGCTGATAAGGATGATCGTTATCGTGTGCAGGTAGTCCGGCTTTGCGAAAGAGAAGGATTCACCTGTGAGATCATAGAAAGGCGCTATGAAGAGATAGACAACCCTCAGCAATTCGATATCTTCTATCCAATTTTTGAGTGGGAACTGAAGAACATTTACCATGAAAACCCAGGATGTGAACTGCTGATCAATCTTTCCTCGGGGACACCACAGATGAAGTCAACCTGCCATCTGCTGGCTTTAACTGCATCTTTCCCAGTTATCCCCATCCAAGTTACTACCCCTAATGAAAGCGAAAACTATGGTACTCCGGTTTTTGACATTGAGCGAACCTGGAATGACAATATTGACAACCATCCGGAATTGGAGCCACAGGACCGGACCCATTTGGTGGCCATGGATAATCTGCGCTATCAGATTTTGCGAGAAGCTGCTATCAGTAATATAGCAGCTTATAATTATGCGGCTGCTCTGAACATCTTAAAAACGGTACCGGACTTTGTTCCTCAGGAGATTATTTGGCTTCTGACGGCAGCCCAGCACCGTAAGAATATGGCCTTAAATGAGGCGGAAAAGGAAAGCGCTAAGGCTCACTATGACATGTTCCCGATTAAATCGGGGGATGCCAAGGAGCTCTTTGAATACTTGCTGCTGCTGGGCATACAGCAGAAAAATGGTCAACTGATGGATTTTCTACGGGGTATATCGCCAGCTCTAAGCAGACTGCTTGAGAGCTTCCTAGACAGAAGGTGTAATCGGCAGATAAAGAAAAACTTTTGCCTACCTGATCGTAATGATCGTAATCATTGGCGCATCATCAGGGAAAAAATAGGTCGTAATGACCAACAACTGCTGGTTTATTATGACAGCAAATACGTTTCGGGATTTCGGGATAGTGACCTGTCCTGCGCTGTGCTTTTGCCAATTATTGAGTATGACTGTGGGCCCCAAGGGAAGTATTCTAATGAAAAAGTGGTGGAAAAAGCTCGGCATATGCGGATGGTTGAGGAGAAACTCAGAAACTCAGCAGCCCACAATATTGTTGCTATAAAGGAAGAGCACTTTATGAATATTGCGGGAATATCCAGCCAGAAGCTGCTGCGGGATATGCAGTGGCTATTTAGGTATACTTATCAGGAATATTTTACGTCTCAGGTAAATCCTTGGGAGAGTTACGAGAACATGAATGTGCAAATCATAGATGGATTAAAAGCAGATCGCTATAGAAATTAAAACAGCACGGTGCCGCCGTGCGGCAGATTTTTAGAAACGGAACATTTATCAACCGTAGCGGAAGCTTTAGCTTTTGTTCTTAAAACGCGAAAAGAGATTACCACGCGCTACGCGCCTCGCAACATTAATTATTATGTACTCCCGAAGGGAATTGAAATAGGTGGTGCCCGCAAGGGTGCAACCTTAATTGCGACCGTTAGGGAGCATCAGCAACCTTACTTGTGTTCATAACCCACAGGGTTTGAACACATCAGGCGTCCCCGAAGGGGGGAGTACCTGTTAGGGTGCAATGACAACTAAGCTATATTGGGTCATTGCGAGGAGCTTATGCGACGAAGCAATCTCTTTGATAAAACCCAAAAGATACTCCTATTAACTTCCCAGTAAATCGCGGGCGGCTAC
>MTKW01004159.1_pt1 | contig 12636 bp, 11 predicted proteins | sample 1042761 | NCBI WGS metagenome assembly MTKW01 (sample SAMN06205366, study PRJNA360243) | anaerobic digester metagenome | biome: Wastewater treatment plant; feature: Anaerobic digester sludge; material: sludge; isolation source: anaerobic digester fed with sludge from wastewater treatment plant ...
CTATAAAATAATAATGCAAATGTTTATTGGCATATTCACACATATAAAAAATATTAAAAGCAGTGGGCACGCTTTGAATGCTAGAGTTCCTTCCTTCAATAGCTAGTTCAGAAAAAGAGATGAAGTGAACCTGATTTTCATATCTTAGTGTTGCTAACCTGCCTTTATTGTATGTGTTATGCAAGAACTCATCCTTGTAGTCGTTTTCTACAAATTTACATTCAAAGTCCACTCGGCCCGTAATTTTTTCGCATATTATCCTCAAGTCTTCATCACTAATCTGACTTTTAAAGGTAACACCCGTCCGAGATGTCTTTTGTAAATTCTGTTTTATAACAAACAAAGGCTTATTTCTCATAATTCGTCACCAATATTTCTTTTCTCGTGCTACCAGATATTCCCAAAATGTCACCTAATTCAATCAGGTTGTAATCCTTCTCTTTTATCCAATTTAACAGGGAAAAATTGGTCTCTCCCTTATGCTCAAGAACGTATGACAACATGAATCTTTGTTTACTGCTATCAACATGATCCAAAAAAGCAAATAATTCTTTCTCCTGAAGAGAATCCCAGCCATTAAATCCTCGTTTTCCATCATTGTAAGAACCATTTGTTAGCATGTAAGGAGGATCCAAATAAATAAAACTGTTTTCCCAATGCAAATACTTATGCATTTGACTATAATCACCTGTGTGAAATCTGACATTGATTTCCTTAATTCTTCTTGAAAAACTGATTAACTTTTCCAATATTTTATCGTTAAACCACCTGATACCAGTTGGGTTATTAAATTCAAAACTGCTATTAAATCTTATTTGTTGGTTATAGCTGTATAGGATCACAACCAAGAGTAGTCTGGGATCTCGCTTCTCTGGTGGAAATGAATTGTAGTAATCTCGCACTTCTAAATATGCGTTTTTATTTCCTCTGGTTAAAGCAAATTCATCTATAACCTTGTTCATATATCGGACATAGGAATAGGTATCATAATGTCTAAATGACTCGACTAGATCTCTTACAAAGGGATTATACTCATTATAAAAAACATTAGTTGCGTTAATATTGATCCCAACATTAAATCCCCCACCAAAGGCATCGATGAACGTATCTACATCATTTGGTAGAGCCGCTTGAATTTCGTCAATCACACGTGTTTTATTTCCTATGTAATTAAGTGGCGATTCATAAACAACCGACTCTATACCTTTCTTTTCAATAAAAAAAAGGTATTCAAAATTTTGTTTTGTATTCCTCGATTTCCAGTTCTCATATTTTTTGTAAGGCATCTTCTTACACAAATATGTTTCCGGTTTACCATATCTTTTTAAAGATGCCTCGATGAAGCTTTTAGACATCAAACCTGAACTGCTATAGCTTAAGACAATATATTTAGCCTTTGTTTTAGATAGAATTTTATCAAGTAGGATATTGGCTTTTATTTCTTTGGACCAATCGGAACGCATTGAAGTAACAGGACGTGATCCAGTAACCTTACTCACTGAAGGATTATCATCAAGGATTAATGTTTCTAATAAATGATACTGAGTTCCATATTGATTTTGCGTATAAGGTGGATCAAGGTAAAGTATATCGCACTCGATTTCATGGATTACGTCTTCAATTTTCGCGTTCAATACTTGTACAGAATTGGGACTCTTATCTTCAAATGATGGTGCAATAAAGCTGATAGGTTTTAATGCCCGGCTGTCCCATTTTTTTAAATAAGCTCCATATACGCCTGCTGTATTAGATACTCTCGAAACCGACTCTATTAATGAAGATAGCAGAAACGCATATTCCTTGTCGTTTATTCTTTCATTTAAGTACCATTCTTCTATCTGACTTCGGAAGTAATCGATTCTACCCGCATTTTCAGGTGTAAAATACATCCGGTTTGTAAGAGTAGGAGCATAAGTATTAAAGATAAAGCCTTCGACTGTATTTTTGTTTTCATTCAGGTAGTCAAAAGGATTAAATCCTAGCAGCTCAAAAGTACATGTAGGTGCAAATAGCCGACCCGCAGAATAAGTCGTCGCCCAAAATAAATTATCATTTATGACGATATCAAAGTCATTTTTAAATCGATCGGCAACAGAGCCCGTCCCACAAAAAGCATCAAAAAGAGTTTGGTTCGCACGTATAGGAACGTTCTCCATAACAAAAGAATAAATATCTTCAACCATTGACTCTTTGTTTCCAATAAACCTCATTAATAAATCTTCCTATCACAATCCTATTTTTTCTGTGGCCTAAAAATATGTTATTTCTGACTGTTAGAGCAACATGCACATATTCCTTAAACCGCAATAATTTATCCTGTTTCCTTAAGCATATAGCAGTTCTTTTAAGCGTCATCATCGCTCTCAATATAGAGCAATTCATTGAGATCACAGCTAAACAGCTCACACAATTTGAGAATTGTGTTGTAGTCAATTCTCTTAGATTTCTCATTATAGAGACTAGATATCGTGCCACGGGAGAGGCCAGTCTTCTCATGTACATCCTGAATTTGATATTTCTCACGACCCATTAATACAGATAAAGCACATCGAATACGCACGGTCTTACTCACTTTCATTTCTTTCAATTATATCTAGTTCAACAGATAACACAAATGCACTGCATTTTAAGCAACATCCTGATTATAACACTTTGCTAAGAGCTTGCCCGTTCAAAACCCCGACATCTCCTGCCTAGAAAGTGAGAACTTTTGAAAGGCGGGTAACTATGACTGAACGTGAACAAAACATCATCATCACAAGACGTGAAAAGGGTGACTCGATAGCAAGCATCGCTAAAGACCTTGGGCTTAACGTCAACACGGTTAAATCTTTCTGTCGTCGGCAAAAAATCAATCTGAACAAAACAAATGAGGAAGCTTGTCTCCAATGTGGGGCAAGGCTTCCCGGCTACGAGAACGGCCGTCCTAGAAGATTTTGTTCGGATAAGTGCCGTCAGGCTTATTGGAACGCCCACCCTAAGCGATATCAGACAGACCACCTCTGTCCTGCATGTGGTCAAGTTTTCAAGGCACGTAGGTCGAGAAAATATTGCTCCCATCCCTGCTACATCAAAGACCGGTTCGGTGATTCCAGATGACAGCTGAACTGTGGAAAAGAGAATCTGATTATCAACTGGCGAGAGAGATTTTGAGGGGCTTATTTGAAAAAAGTTTGCTCACGGAGGAAGAACTCGAAGCCTCCTTAATGCACATAAAAGAGCGCCTAAATCCTCCAATCTCTGGCCTTGCTATATAAGTTATATAAAGCAAACATGTGACACGGAAAGGGGGTTTTGAATGAAAATCACAAAGATTCCAAGCAGAAGACCTGAGACGATTATCAGGAAAAAAGTCGCAGCTTATGCCAGGGTCTCAACCGCAAGTGACGCCCAGCTTCATTCCCTCGGTGCCCAGATTGATTATTACAAAAAGCAAATCCTCTCTCGCCCCGACTGGGAATTTGCCGGTGTTTTTATTGATGATGGCGTGACCGGAACAAAGAATAAGCGTGAAGGCTTAGATGAACTTTTGACCGCCTGTAATGACGGCAAGATTGACCTCATCATCACGAAGTCGATATCACGTTTTGCAAGAAACACGGTCGACCTCTTAAACATAGTAAGAGACCTCAAGGAAATGAAGATTGCCGTTTGGTTCGAGCGAGAGCGGATCAACACGCTGAATGCTGAAGGAGAGCTACTACTGACCCTCCTCGCTTCCTTTGCCCAAGAAGAATCAAGGTCTGCTTCCAACAACATGAAGTGGTCCATTCGCAAGGGCTATGCAGAAGGGTCACTAAAACAAGTTCGAAGATGCTACGGCTATTTGGTAGAGCTGGGCGAGGTCACGATTGTTCCCGAGGAAGCGAAAGTAGTAAAAGAAGTCTTCGACCGGTATGAATCAGGTGAGTTGCCTTCTTCTATCGCCAAAGATCTTAACCGACGCAAGATTTATACCCTGCAGGGAGCTAAATGGTCGGTCAATCGCCTGAACCTTCTAACTACGAATATTTTCTACACGGGCAACACACTCCTGCAAAAGCTCTTTGTTCCTAATCACCTTGATAAAAAGCAGATTAGGAATCGTGGCGAGCTGCCACAGTACTTTATCGAGAATAGTCATGAACCAATTATCTCGATGGAGCTTTTTGAGGCCGTCCAAGCAGTAAAAGCGAAAAGGACCTATAAGAAAAGACCGGATACCAAGCATGCCTTTTCAAGAAAGCTCGTCTGTGGGGTGTGCGGAGCAAACCTTAATCGCAAGTACGACCGAGGTAATCATAAGTGGCAGTGTCGCACCTACAGGAAAAGCGGTGCCACAGCTTGCCCGTCAAAACAAGTACCAGAGAATACCTTAGAAGCATCTGCTGCCGAGGTGCTGGGTCTTCCCTCATTTGATGAAATGCACTTCTTAGAAAAGATTGATGAGGTGATCGTCGATAACGGCAATAAGCTCATCTTCCGTTTCAAAGACGGAAGCACGAAGGACATTTACTGGGAAGACCGGTCGAGGTCGGAATCATGGACGAAGGAGATGAGAGCGGCAGCAGGAAGAAAGACGAAGGAGCGTTATGGAAACTAGAATAAGAGTAATACCTGCAAAGAAAAGAGCCCAGGACGGCTTTTTAGCGAAGAGTAAGAACAAGCGAAGAAAGGTTGCCGCCTATGCCCGTGTTTCAACGGATATGGACGAGCAGCTGAACAGCTATGAAGCTCAGATTAGCTATTACACGAAACACATCAAGAGCAATCCCGAGTGGGATTTTGTGAAGGTCTATACGGATGAGGGTATCTCCGGCCTGATGACTAAAAAGCGTGAGGGCTTTCAGGAAATGATCGCCGATGCCTTAGCAGGTAAAATCGACTTGATCCTGACCAAATCAGTATCCCGTTTTGCTAGGAATACGGTCGACACCTTAACCCACGTCCGCCAGTTAAAGGATAAGGGTGTCGAGGTTTTCTTTGAGAAGGAAAACATCTACACGATGGATTCCAAGGGAGAACTCCTCATCACCATCATGAGTTCACTCGCTCAGGAAGAAAGCAGGTCCCTCTCAGAGAACGTAACTTGGGGTCAAAGAAAACGCTTTTCTGACGGCAAGGTCACGATGCCTTATCGGAGCTTTCTAGGCTACAAGAAAGGCAAGGACGGACGCCCGGAAGTTGTGCCGGAAGAAGCGAAAATCGTCCGGCGTATCTACCGTGAGTTCCTGCTCGGTATGACCTTTAACGGAATTGCTAGGGGGCTAGAAGCTGACGGTATCAAATCGCCTAGAGGCAAGGACAAATGGAGTATTACGACCATTAAGAGCATCTTGCAGAATGAGAAATATAAGGGTGATGCTCTATTACAGAAACGCTTCACGGTGGACTTTCTAACCAAGAAGCAAAAAGTGAACGAGGGAGAAGTTCCACAATACTACGTTGAAAACAGCCATGAAGGTATTGTCAGTGATGAGGTTTTCGAGATGGCGCAGCATGAGATGGAACGCCGAGAGCAAATGAAGGTTAACGGCTCTTCTAAGAATTTCTTTTCCGGGCGGATCATCTGTGGTTGCTGCGGAGAACCTTATACCAGAAAGGTCTGGCACTCGACCACAAAGTACCGTCGCTACATCTGGCAGTGTGGCAAAAAGTACGAAGGTGAAGAACCCTGCTCCACTCCCCACTTCACCGAGGACGAGATCATCGCTGCCTTTGAAGAAGTGGTTAGGAATCTTGTAGCAAGTAAAGAAGACACCATCACTCTTTGCCGAGATGCTCTGATCAAGGTTCTCGACACCAGTAAAGAAAAGGAAAAAGCTAAGAAGCTGGAAATCGAGCTAGACCAAGATTACATGGAGCTTGGCCAGCAACTCAGAGCTATCGGCAAGACTGAACTTGGCGAAAATGAAGACTACGAGAATGCCCTCGCAGCCTACGAGGCTAAGAATCAGAGTTTGATTGACCTAAAAGAATGGATCGCTGAAAAGGATAAGAGACGCTTTAATGCCGTGCAGTTTGCCGACAGGCTTGAAGACATCACGGATATCAAGTTCAGCGAGGAGCTGTGGTGTAGCCTAATTGACCACGTCAGCGTTCCCAAGGCTGATGAGAACTTTCTCTACTTCCATCTGCGAAGCGGTGGCATAATCGATATCGTGTTGGATTAAGAAAAGTAGTCTCATTCCGTTCGCCTTCTTCTCCCCTATTCATCAGGGGATTTTTTCTGTCTATTTACAATCTTCGTAAATAGAAAATACATAACAGAAAAGATTACAATGCCCGTCAATAAGAAGTACCCAAAAACCTTCAAGTAATCCAACGGATTATTTAACTCAAACCACCCACTAATGAGTAGACACGGAAATACAGTCCCTAGCATGATTAGAAAATGAACTACTGTCTGCTTTATTATCGACCACTTGTCATTTTCATATATGACTGATGTTGCCGCTACAACGGTGATAATCAATCCAGCTATGAAAGTACTTCTCACTTGAAAGGCGTCAATGCCTTGATAATTCATGATTATTGATATAGTTGTCATGATGACAAAGGGAATAATCCCACGTATGACCGATTTCTTTAGCAACATATGTTTTAATCTAATCCCCCATATGGCATATTGAAATAACCGTGAAAGAACGATTGTTCCACAAACTATTTTACCAAGAATAATAATATTATCCTAGACTTCGACACAAGCCACGAGTTATTCATATCTGCCACGAAAAAGTGAACCATACCAGGCAAAAGTCATACCAGCTACACGAAACTTTTTGTTTCGAGTGAACTGTCTACACGAAAGCCATACTAGCGACACGAAAGTAAACAAGCGATACGAAACTCCGACTTTCGTGTGGCTGGTTTCATCTGCGAATTAAAGAGTGCAGGAAAACGCTCAAATAGCGGAAAATCAGCCTATTTTGAACCCTTTCGTTTATTTAGCGATTTCCTGAAAGCCTTGCCCTATCAGCATTTCAAGGCATAAAAAAAGACGACTCAGGATTGTATCCGTTTTGTCGTCCTTTTGTGGCTNNTGGCTAAGGACTGAGTGATTGATACAAATAATTAGTATCCCCTAATGGCTCCTACGATAGAATCCGTATTCCATTTAACTATCTTGTCTGCTGCATTCTTAACAGCCGAAGAAGTTCTTTCTGAACCCCAAGGCTCTATTGCAATAATGCGTTTTCCCATTTCCTGAGCAAGCGCAATTTCAATGTTAATCCATTTGCTATAGGTCGAATACACTCCGGCCAGTATTAACACACAACTGGTAGGACGAATTTTCTCCCTAATGGCATTTCTTAGTTGCCAATCTGATGAAGCACGATGAATCGGATCATCTTTAGGAATGGAATAATTCTTATAGCTAAAATATGGTTTTGCGTCCAACATATCTACCAGTTTCTCATAGGCATCACCATAGGCCCACGAATGGCTTATAAAAAGATTGTAGGTTGTCATGACTATACCTCCCCTAAATAAGTATTAGAACAAAAATTACAATATAACTCACAAAAAACAAAAGCGGCATACATTTCTCCAGATGCGTGCTTTCTATATAAAATCTTTTATTCTTAATGTTAATCCATTCATCATTAAAAGGTTGTGCTGGCAATTGTTTTTCAATTTCACAAATAACATCATATTTGGCTTGATTCAGTTTGCGGTAATTTCCTATTGATAGAAGCCAAATCAGACATAACACACATCCTAGCCCAAGCAACGGATATGCCTTTGAGTCCCAGATGACTGCGACAGTGGTAACTAATGCTAGGTGAAGAGTCACAAAAAGATTATTCATAGTGTCCCTTCTTGAGCTAACAGAATTTGCCATCTCGACGTATGTTTGCCATTGCGCCAGCAAGCTTTCAACATCTAATTCATCTAACCCATTATGACGCAATCTATTCTCTTTTTTCTTATCACTCATATTTCCTGTCACTCCATTGCAAATATGACACATCTTAAAACACACCATCTGTATCAAAGATGTGGTTAATCTCGTCGTTTGTCATGGCCTTGAGGACTTTGTCACGAATCGCACTCCTTGACATATCCAGCCGTTTAAAACGTTTGTTCCCGGCAACATCTCTATCCATACGGATAAGCTCAATTCGTCCAACACCAGGATTTTGCCGGGCATACTCAGCAAAACCCTTTGCCTTACCTAGATTATCGGCAAAATCTGGACTATGTGGTTCCAAGACATCTACGATATACCCTAGACGTTCGTCTCTTCGGATAATGAGAAAATCCGGATAGGCAGATTTCCATTCATTGTTCATCTCATAAGGAATGCAAAGTGCCCATGACTTGCGAGGCGGATTTCTGAGCCAACAGACATAATCCTCGCGCTGTTGTTCTTCTTTTAGAACGCCTGCTTCCCAATCATTAAGTTTAATTTTTGCAAAACCCTCATCATTAACAAACAAATGGTCGCTATACTTTTCTCCTCCGCTGATGTATTCAGCCTGTATGCGTTCCGGTAAGCGGAAGTTGTGTTTGCTCACCTGATCGCCGTCAGAAACAATCCGGCCATACTGCAGGCGAAAACTCTCATCAACTGTGATCATATAACGCCTATACTCGTCATTCAATTGATGAAACTTGTCTCTAGCGTAGATCTGTAGTTGATTTAAGTTTTCCTGATCGGCGGCAAAGAGGATAACATCAAGCTGATAGCTATCCGGATCAAGGGCATCAAAGTACTTGTTTCCATAGGCATGACCGACACCTTCTCCACCAAGTTTTACTTCCGCCTGACGAAATTGGCGCTCGATATCGGCATTCGTCGAGAAAAAAGATTGCTGCATGGGAAAATCTTTCACGCTCTCCCCAAACACATCAAAAGCCTGCATGGATAGTTTAAACTCTTTTGCCTTCTCAACTAAATCGTTATATTTACCCTGCTCCCGCAACGTATGAATGTATTCACGAATTTTAATAATAATTTCACTGACAACTACTTCTTTAGCATCAGGATTAAGACCGGATTGTACTAGGAGCCTTGTCAGTTTAAAAAGCGATGTCAAATAATCATTGATACGAGTTTGGCGCACATGATAGGTAAGAAGTCCCGCATCGTTAATAAATTTGATGATTGCTTCTCGGTCGAGTGTATCCTCCGGCAAGATTTCTTCTTGGTCAGCTACTTGTTTGCTGGGAGAAAGATTTTTGTCCGATGAAGCAATAGCTTCTTCAGTAGATTCAAGTGAGGCATCGTCCGATAAAGGAACTGATTTTCTTCCATCAGTTGTATCAAGCTCATCTGCAGCTGCGTCTTCAAGTCTTACTGTTATGTCTTCTGCAGGAACATAATCAGCACCATGACTAATAGTAAGCCCTTCACCCGCCTTCGCAGATGGAGTAACGGCATCATCTCCCGTAGCCAGATCTTCCAAACTCATCTGACCAGCTACTTGAGGAACAGTTTTTCTCGTAAAGGATCTTGCCGGTTTTGCCGACCAGGTTTCGAATGTCTTTTCACCAATCTGCTCACCGTAAATATCCGTTGGAATTTCGCCGCCTTCACTTGCCTGCAAGGCCGTCACAATTTCTTCTACGGTATTACGCTCAAAGTAAGGCAAGAAGAGATGTACATCGTTAAGACTTTCATCAACTTGAATGCGCATCTGCATCGGTGTTCTAACCATGCGACCCAGAAGCTGGGCGATATATGTTGCGTCCCGAGCACGACGAAAAGACATCATCGTTTCTGCTCTAGGGCAGTCCCAACCTGTCGAAAGACTCTCTTTGAAGAAGACAAGTTTGATTTTTCTATTGTCATTGATACCGGAAGGTTCGGAATAGGGAACTTCTAGGCCATTGATATCAATGGTTTGCATCTCACCAAAGGCATGAACGACTTCACCTTTTTCAAAACGGTAGCCGGCTCTGCTCTCAATCGTACGCAAAGCTTCATCAAGATCAGTCTTGGAAATTTTACCGGAGACAGCATTTTCGACCTGAACAACAAAAATCGGATTGACATAAGCATAATGCTGTTCATAGCAATATTGCTGCCAATGTCGCCACTTCTTTCTCCACTCATCTGTTGCCGCCTGAAGAATGGCCATGTCTTTTCTAACCGCTGTTTCCTCGGGATAAGTGATGACGATGCGGTCTTTCAGAAGACCCGAAGCTCTCACCTCATCCGGCGTAACAATGACCTTATGAATGGTGGATGTTGTCCCTCTTACCAGACTGTTAAACCGTTCCGTAGTAGCCGACATACCGATAACAACAGGCATCGGTTCAAGTCCATCTTCCGGACTGCCTTTTAGAAATTTCTGCATGATGGTGGTTGCTTTACCAGCTTCTCTTCCAAGCATGCCACGATGTGCTTCATCGATTACGAAGTAAAGACGATCTGATTTCTCTCTGGCAGTATTTCTAAGTGTCTCCCAAATTGTGTACTGTCTATTATCACCGTGCTTTGTAAGATTAGAACTCTTACCAAGTTTTTGCGTGTTCAGAAAATATATGTGACCGTCATCTAAAATCTCCTGGTCGAAAGATTCGTCTGTGATGGTGACACATTGTGAAATGGCAATCTTATCCGCCTTGCCATCAATCTTATCTTTTGATTGTTGATTGAGCTCCGGTGAATCGGAAAGCCATACTATGATTGCTTCAGGTTGCTCAGGATACCGCTCATCACCAAAAAAGATCGCTTCAAAAAGTGCTGCCATGATAATCGTCTTGCCGGAACCTGTTGGAGCTGTAAAAGAGACAACTTGCGGTGTATGTGTCCTGCGATAACTCCCTAATGCTTCCGCCGTGTTCATACGGAGATTTTGTAAAGCCTTTCTTTGAAAGGCGAATAGTTCAACTAACATGATTATTTCCTCCCCGTATTAATTCTAAAATTATCCAAGTAATCTCGATAGAGTTGATAGCTTGTTTTTACTTGAAGTTTGGTTACCATCTCTCGATATCCTGGTTCGGAGTCCGTCACGATAAAAACAGTTTCAATCTCAGGTGTCTCTTTAATCTTCTCTAGGAATTCCGGGAAGTCCCTTTCATCAGTCAAAACGGCAAAACGGTTGTCGGGCAAGATAAGCATTTTCGGAATCGTCTCACCCTTAATCTGTGGACACATGCCGATCGAGCCTGCCTTCATCCACAATACAGAAAGCAGTTCTTTAAATTGCCTTCCCAGGGCAACAGCTGTTTTATCAAGAAAGCCAAGCTTGAAATAGATAGCGTTACTCCTAAAACCATCTGCCATCTTCATTTCTGACATTTTTTCATCATCAGGAACATTTTTTCTTAACCGATAAAGCTTCCCGCGCACAGGTTTATCCGTCTCAGAAATTTTTAGTTCTTCTTCAACTTCTTGGTACTCATCATGATAGGTACCATAGTCACCTTTGAGGGGATTCCCGTTTATATCTTTCCCTTTAATGCTGCAAGTTGTTCTTGGCCAAGTTACATAGCGGGCGATACCCAGTTTTTCCCATTCCTTATCGCCAGGCTGATATCCTTGCTTGGTAAGATTAATGGCTTCACTGTCGGAAACCTCATTATTTGTCACTAAAATACAGCGACGCTGACCGCCATCCTCGGCATTTAAAAGATTGACTGCATGAAGGGTTGTGCCTGATCCGGCAAAAAAGTCAAGAATTAGGGCATCGGGCTTGTCCGCAACAAAAAAGCGAATAGCATCACGGACAGCGTAAAGAGATTTAGGAAAATCAAACCGTTTCCCAATAATATTTTGCAACAACTTACTTCCGAATTCTGTCGCATTATGTGCTGAAATCCACCATTGATTGTTTGGAATAAATTCTTTTACATAATCCTCGTCATCAAAAATTAAGGAGCCATCTTCTTGTTTCCCTTTAACTTTTATTTTTCCGTTTTCTACTTTCTTCTGCCAACCAGCAGATATATATCTTATTGAAGCCTCATTTCTTGTTTGAGTGCTAATACGTGCATACCCCTTACTCTGAAGCTCAACGAATTTATCTTTCGAATACTGCCACCTTCCCTCGGTTCCATCTTTGCGAATCGGGAATAATGCAATTTGTCCCTCTGGAACTTTCACTGTATGTCTATCTGTGCCTAAAGGAACAACATCTCCCACACCACAAAACCGTTTTTTGTCTTCAGAAATAAAAATAGGATAAAAACAACCGGGAGAATCGCTTCTTGAAGAACCAGTTCCGCTTCTCATTAGACTACCCCATCTTAGTTTTCTCGTTGTAGATGTCTTTATATTTCCTTCCCATTCATCATTTAATGGAAAAGGGTGTGGGCAGGCATTTCCGAAACGCACAAAAAAGATATATTCATTAACTCTAAAAAACTCATCTCTTGCGGTCCCCTTGGAATTAATAGCACTACTAATCATTTGAAGTTTCGCTTCTGGAAACAACTCCTCCAGCAAGCACCCAAGATGTAAATATTCTTTTTCGTCAATTGTACAAATCAAAACAGAGTCTTCAGGATTTAACAGCTTCTTTGCCAGCTTCAGACGTTTTTCCATCATAGAGAGCCACTTTGAATGGCGATAGCTGTCAGAACTGTCTACATAGTCATTGTTATATTTCCAGTCCCTTGCACCCGTATTATAGGGCGGGTCTATGTAAATACAATCAACTTTTCCAGCATAAAGATATTCTAAAAGCTGTAAGGCATGGT
>MTKW01009132.1_pt1 | contig 12635 bp, 12 predicted proteins | sample 1042761 | NCBI WGS metagenome assembly MTKW01 (sample SAMN06205366, study PRJNA360243) | anaerobic digester metagenome | biome: Wastewater treatment plant; feature: Anaerobic digester sludge; material: sludge; isolation source: anaerobic digester fed with sludge from wastewater treatment plant ...
GACCTTGCCGGAATCGGCAGGGTGGTACGAGCCAGAGTAAAGGAAAGGGATTAGATCTTAAGAATCCTAGGAATTTAATCTATTTTAAGATCGGCACCTTCAGCATAGGCGAAGGCTATGCTATGAACCCTAATTGAAGCAGAAATTGTGGAATAGAAGGTGAATCCCATCATCGTATTTATATTATGTGAGTTGGTAGGTGTTATTTATTAAATAACACTTTTTATAATGTTGGTGATGGCAAGCCCACAAATAGTTAATTGGACGATATTAAACAGCAGTTCAACTTTCATTTCGGGAATTTTTTTATTTATTTTAGACCCAACACTACCCCCTATCACCGCCCCTGCCATCATTGCAGGAAGCATGGTTAAATCGTAGGAAACAAATCCTGTTGTAAGTAATATTGTAAAAAGCTTTGAAATTTGAGCAAAAAGGATGGTAATAATAGAGCACACAACAGCAGATTTTGTACTAAATGAAAACAGGTAGATGATCAGGGCAACATTTATGGGACCACCACCAATACCTAAAAAGGACGAAATAATTCCTAAAAAAAATCCTACCAACAAAGAAATGTAGGTACCAGAATAGTTATTCGGTCTTTTGACAGGGATTTCGACGGGTATGTTCAATATTGTGGGTCCATTTTTAATGGTGTACTACCTGAACATCTGTGATGACCATTTAAGTTTTAAGGCAAATATCGAGTTTAGTTTTCTTATTGCCGGTATATATTCGACGATACTACATATTATTTATGGGAATATCGATCTAGAAGTAGCTCCCTATATTGTTGGCTCTGCTATTGCTGTAATACTTGCTGGATTCGTTGGCATACGATTATTCCGCAAGTTGAATCGGGGGATGGTAACCAGGGTCATCTATATCGCCTTACCGATTATGGCACTGCTACTAATAAAGGATATTAGATAGGAATAAAGATCTTGAGTGATCGTTAGAAATTGCATAGTCGAACTGTGCAGATTTTGATACATGAGTCGTAAAGGCTTTCAATTTAAGAGGTCTTTTTCTTTTGTAAAAGGTTCTTTTTTAAATAACGCTTGTGAAAAAATATAATGATACTCTAGGTAAATAATGTGACAAATATAATTTAAGGGCTTAGGGTCAATGATTCTCCTAAGCTGTTTTTAATGTAGCGAAATTCTGAGTGATTAGGATCCTGTTAAAGTTAGATATGAAAGGTCGGCCATGATCATGGGCAAGGGTGGTTGCGTTATCAAGTGTAAAAAGAGATTGAAAGATGTTATAATAGTGGAGGACCTGGCTGGGATAGTAAGAGTAGCTATGGCAAGAGTTCATATCTAGAAAAAATTTGAACGAGTAAGATTTTGTGATTAATGTATAAGTAAGGGGCTGCATCAACCTATGAAAAAATTTTTGGAGATCTTTTTAATCTTTCTAAAAATCGGAGCATTTACAATAGGAGGGGGCTATGCTATGCTACCCCTTATTCAAGTTGAAGTGGTAGATAAAAAGGAATGGTTGAGCACAGATGAATTTATGGACATGCTGGCAGTAATCCAATCGGCGCCTGGTCTTATTTCAATTAATAGTGCAATCTTTATAGGTTATAAGATTGGAGGGCTAAGGGAGGCGATTGCTGGCTCATTGGGTGCGGTGATACCATCCTTTAGTATCATTCTGGTTATTGCTAATTTTTTTAGTGATTTTCGGGAGTATTCCTTTGTAGAAGGAATATTTATGGGTATTAGGCCTGCTGTATTGGCATTAATCGTTGCAGCTGTATATAAATTAGCAAAATCGATCAGTCTCTCCAAAAAAGGGATCATCATATATCTCATAAGTTTGGCTTCTATCGTTCTTTTGGGGATTCATCCCATATATTTGATTTTAGTTACAGCAATTTTTAGTATTTTTACAGCCAACCAATCAGTGGCAAAGGGGAGAGAGTAATGGGGATTCTTCTGGAATTATTTCTAACATTTTTTAAAGTGGGGGCCTTTGGTTTTGGCGGAGGCTATGCCATTCTTTCTCTTATGCAGGAAGAAGTAATAGATATCCATGGGTGGCTGTCAAAGGGAGAGTTCTTAGATATCGTAGCCATATCCGAAATGACCCCAGGTCCTGTCGGTATAAATATGGCAACCTTTTTAGGATTTAAATTAGGGGGCATCCTAGGTGCGACTATTGCTACCTTTGGAGTAGTACTACCATCCTTTATCATCGTTCTAGTAATGGTTAAACTCTTTTTGAAGTTTCAGAAAAATCAAGCCATTCAAAATGCCCTTAGTGGCATCCGCCCTACAGTGATAGCCTTGATCTCTTCGGCGGCACTTTTTTTAGCCGAGGAGGCCATAAAGGATGGTTACAGTATTATAATTGCCATAACAGCCTTTATATTGGTAGCCATAAAGAAAGTGAATCCTATCATTGTTTTAATCCTATCGGGAGTGGCCGGTGTTATAATTTATCGTTAGATATTTTGGTGTCTATACTACAGTGGCACTTTAGACTTAATCAAAAGGAGGAAGTAGTAATCATAAAACAAATGTTAAAGAAGGATAAGCTTCCCAGAATAAAGGATTTAATATTTCAAAAAATATTCCTTTATAATACCATTTTTTTCATAATTATACTTTGTTTTGTTGCTTATATATCCTTTAAGTATGTTTTAGAGGAACGGGGAAGTGCTCGTGTTGAACTTCTACAACAGATTAGTGAGAGTGTTGAGGATAATCGCAACATAATGGTTAATGTCATGAATCATACCTATGACCTTATCTATCCCATGCTTGAGCTGCCAATGGATAAGCAGGGGGAGAGTATACAAAATGCACTTTTTGACATACAGTCAAAAATTGATACTTTTCAATTTGATTATTCCGTTGATGTCGTTTTTAATAACAAGGAGCAGTACTCTTCACGCCCCTCAGATAATATTAAGCTAAAAACCATTATGCAATCCTATTGGTATATTAAGCATTTTAGTGGTGAGAGTGATGTATCTTGGAGTTTAAGATTTAAAGATATAAAAAACCTGGACAGCTATCAACTTTCCTATGCCCGCACACTGTATGATGAAAATAATAAAACCATAGGCGTTATAATAGTTAACACCGCTCCTACTACCTTTTTCCACATATACCAAAACCTAGTTAAAGAAAATAACACCATTTATATCCTTGACCAAAATGGTGTTGTAATAAGTCACAGTAATGTAAATATGATCGGTGTATGGCTATATCATATTGAAAATTTTCGCTCCCAATATGACTATAATTCCTATACAATAAAAAAGAAATTAGATCAGAACACATTAATTTCAAATTACTATGATCAGAGTAGTGGTTGGATTTTTGTTGAGGAGTACCCTTTAGAGGATTTTATCCTATCCTATGGGCGTATAGTACTTGTGATGTTAGCGGCTATAATTATTATGTTTTTATTAATCATTATACGAAGTTATAAGACAACAAAGTATATTTCTGAACCCTTAATCGATTCTTCCCAAAAAATGTTATTGGTTCAGGATGACCGTTTAACGCACATACCATTGCAGAATCAGTACTATGAAATTTTTGTCCTTAGTGTTAGATACAATTCAATGGTTAACCGTATTCGTAATTTAATAAACACCATAAAAGCAAAAGAGAGAGAAAAGAGTAAGCTTGAGTTCGACTTTTTGCAGGCACAAATAAATCCACATTTCCTTCGGAATACATTGGTAGGCATCAAAAGTCTTATTATAACAGGAAGCAAGGAGCAGGCAGTATCTATGCTTTCAGCCTTTATAAAATTGCTTAATACCCCATTATATACAGAACAAGAATTGCATACCCTAAAGGATGAGGTAGAGTATATAAGGAATTATATTGCATTGATGCAGCATCGTTATGGTCGTGATTTTCATTATCTGGTAAATATTGGAAAAGATCTTGAAAATTTTATGATACCAAGGATGATATTACAGCCATTGGTTGAAAATGCAATATTCTATGGTATTTCCGAAATCGAGGAGGAAGAAGGGCTAATAAAGATTCTTGCTTACTATTCCGGAACAGATATTCATATCATCGTTGAGAATAATGGAAAGAGCATTACACAGGAACAAATAGATAAAATCTGGCAGCCTGATGAAAAAAATCGTCGTTCTATCAATAGTATAGGGTTGAATAATGTGCTAAGACGCTTAAAACATGTTTTTGGCGAAGAAACATCGATTCGAATTCAACAAAGAGAATTTGGTGGAACCATTGTTCGTATTATAATTTCACAGGGGGGAAAGGACTTGTGTTAAAGATCATAATTGTTGATGATGAAGCACCGATAAGGGATTATATAGCTTATTGCATTGAAAATTCTAATACTGATTGTGAGATATGCGGCAGTTTGTCCTCAGGAGTAGAGGCATTGAAGAAATTAGAAAAACAAGCAGTAGATTTGGTATTTGCGGATATCACCATGCCCCGAATGGATGGGTTGGAAATGCTTAGCCATATACGCAACAGATTTCAAGAGACAGATGTTGTAATGCTAACCTGCCATGATGATTTTTCATTTGCCAGGACTGCACTTCAGCAGGGTGCAATAGATTACATTTTAAAAAGCGAAATAGATCCGGCGCTTATGGGGTCAATACTTAAGCGGGTTATTGAAAAGCGTGCCAGTGATCATCCGGGACAGATTGTAACGAAACATCTAACCCTTGAGCAATATTTAAATAGTGTCCTTATGAATCCTGACATTAACCTACTGGATGCCCAAAATATACAATCGAATCTAGATGGTTATAGATTAAAGAACTATTTTGTTTGTCTTTTTAGATATGATAAGCAAGTGCTTGAAAAATTAGCTAACCAAAATCCTTCCTGGGTGAAGAGGAAATGGATCTTCCGGATACTGGATAATTTGATGTGTTTACTGGTAGATTTCATTGATGCAACCAATGATAGTCAGCAATATACCCGTAAGGGTGTTTTTGTACAAGAACTTAATAATGATTTAGAAGGTAAAATTGGAACCAGCAAATTATATCATGATGCTCGCCTTCTTAAGAAGGCTATTCTAGAAGCTTCCAAGGAATTATCACAAAAATTTTACCAGAGTACTCAATCATTTATCATAACTGAAGCTGATAATAGGAAGGAACTAAAACAACTATATCAATATAGAAATGATGCATTAAGTGCGATTAGCAACGGAAACTTTTTATCCTTTCAAGAACAAATAGATAAAATATTTAACTTTATAAGTATCAACCATGTGAATGTGATTGAATTTAAAAAGATACTCACTTTTATTGCAGAATTTGTTGCAGATATGGGAGGAGGAAAAGGGAAAAATCTTATTAAAGATATTACACAAACGTCAAACATAGAGGAGCTTAAAAAACTGTTTTGCGACTTTACAGAGCAATTAGTTAAAAGTCATAAAAAATATTCAGATAATATCGAGATCGCAATAGAATATATTCACAATCACTTTCGAGAAAATTTAACATTGCAGGATGTAGCTGATAAGTTATTTCTTAGTGCAGAATACTTTAGCAGAAGGTTTAAACAAGAGGTTGGCGTTAATTTTTCAGAATACCTGCTTGAGTTACGTATGCAGGAGGCATACCATCTTTTGTGCACAACGAATATGCGTGTAAGTGAGATCGCAAGTAGTGTAGGTATCCCTAATGCTAGCTATTTTACATCCATATATAAAAAATACTTTGGCGTGTCGCCAGCAGTTAGCCGCAAAAAAATGCGTTCCTTATAGTGCAGATCCAGTCAATGCCCATATATAAATAGTAGATAATTATTAACCAGTGGCTTGGAAGAAAATAATTCTTCTGAGTCCATTTTTTATGATCTCATATAGGTACCATTCATTCTTAGTAATGTGATACCCATTTTAACGGATTCTCGGGAATAATTAGGAAGAATATCCAAACCTATTACAAACTTAGTAGTAAATAATTCTTATTAAGTCAAAATAATAAAAAAATAGGTCAATATAACGATAGAAAGAAACACTAAATTAGACAATAATGTATATACAGTTACACAATAATTGCTTACCGATATTTTTTTATTGGTAAGCGGAAAACGATATCAGTGGAAAGAGGGGGTTTGAAAATGAAGAAAGGTTTTGCAAAGAAGTTATTTTGTATCTTAATCGTATTTGCACTGGTTTTCACAATGGTAGGTTGTGGGAATAATGATTCAGCAAATAACGATGATGAAAAAGGTGCGAGTGGTGAGAATGGGGCAAGTGGTAAAAAGCTTGTTGTAGGCGTTCAATCGTCAATTATTTCAGTGCCTACTGTATACGCTAAAGAAAAGGGCTACTTTGATGAATTGGGATTAGATGTAGAACTCATTATATTCCCAAATGGAGCGCCAGAGAATGAGGGACTGGCTGCAGGTCAATTAGACATTGCTTCAAACGGTCTTGCATCTGTATTTTCCATGGCATCCGGTCTATGTGCTTGGGTTGCAGAAACTGATACCATTGGAGACAGTACCTGGATATATGCTCGACCAGATAACCCTGTTTTCCAACATAAAGGGGAAATCGCTGAATATCCTGAAATGTATGGTAATGCTGAAGCCCTTAAGGGTCAAACAATTCTTGGACCAACCAGTACCATTCAGCAACATATGGCGGCAGCTTATATGAATCAATTTGGTTTAACCGCAGGAAAGGACTATGAGTTCTTGAACATGGATACCGCTGCTTCAGCACAAGCTTTTCTAGCTGGCGAGGGAGATATGATAGGTGTAGCTGACTTCTCATTCGTCGAACAAATGGAACAAGCAGGAATGAAGGCTGTTGCAAGTTATCAGGATGCAACCGGTGGAGAGTTCTTAAATGGGATATTAGCAAGATATGATGTGCTTGAAGAAAGACGTGAAGATGTGGTACTCTTCCTAAAAGCCATGTATAGAGCAGCTGAAGAGCTAGAAAACAACCCTGATATCCGAAAGGAATTTTCACTCAAATTCTATAATGATAATGGTAAACCAACAACAGAAGAGGCCATCGACAAAGAAATAGCATCCCGTAGATATGTAACAAAGGAGTATATGCAATCTGATGACTATGTAATGGGCTATGGAATGGTAGGAACAGGAAAGTTCTTCGCATCCATTGGAACAATCGAGGAGTCTCAAGTAGATAATGTAGTAAAATCAATTGATCCAAGCTTAATAAAGGATGCTTTAGGCATAGATGTAAAGACAGCTGGTGAATAAGTATAAATTTCCAATCAGAGATTACAAAATAAATTGATCTTAGAGAAAGGAACCTATAATTAATATGGATAAATTGGTTCCTTTCTCAATTAATTAATACTATATAAAACAACTATTAAAATGGGGGACGGGAACATCAATGAAAAAGATGTTAAAATCTAGTAAATTTAAATTAATAAGCATCGCATCTGTACTCGTAGGTATATTGATCTGGCAGTTGATTACATCAGGTTTTGAGCTAGTAAAGCCAAATATTTTACCTGCGCCCGGTCTGATCTTAAAAACNNTAGCTTCTAGTCTTAAGGTTGCCCTAAGCGGGTATGGTCTTGGCGTGATTATAGGGATTCCACTGGGAATTGTCATGGCATGGTATCCGAAAATAGACTTATCAGTACGTCCGGTATTTGACCTTGTACGTACCGTCCCGGGGGTAGCATGGATTCCGGTTATGGTATCACTTGCTGGGATAGGATTACTATCTAAAGCTTTAGTCATATTTATTTCAGCTATGGTTGCTACAATAATCAATAGCTATTCAGGTATAAAGCAAACGAAGGAAGTTCACTTATGGGTAGGTCAGACTTTTGGAGCTTCAAATTGGGAGTTATTAACTCAAATTGCAATACCTTCTGCACTGCCAATGATACTTACTGGTTGTAAAATAGCTCTTGGCTCTGCATGGACAACTTTGGTTGCCGCTGAACTATTAGCTTCAACCAAGGGAATTGGTTATATGATACAACAAGCAAGAGGAATTGGCCGTCTGGATATTGTTATCGTAGGAATGATAGTAATAGGACTCACTGGAGCAGCTTTAACAGCACTCATTTCCTTCATTGAAAAAAGCATCTTAAAGGGAGGCCAATACTAATGACTCAAGCTATAAAAAAATATAGTAAAAACCTTGGATACGGAATTTTGGGAATATTTATATTCGGTGTAATATGGTTTGTATCAACGAACGGTACCGAATTAGGGAAGATCTTACCTGACCCAATAACCGTTCTAAATAAATTCTTTGTATCTTTTGTTGAACCCATTGGTACAAAAACCATGCTGTTACACATACTAACAAGCTTACGCCGTATGTTAATACCATATCTCATAGCTTGTGTGTCCGGTATATTGCTTGGCATAACAATGGGTTGGTACAAGCCCCTTGAGGTTGTTTTGATGCCCTATATTGAATTACTTCGACCTATTCCACCCATTGCGTGGATACCGCTATCTATTGCATGGTTTGGCTTTGATGAAATGTCTAAGTATTTTCTTATATTCCTTGCATGTTTTCCAACTATTACAGTGAACACTTTTGCTGGTGTAAAGTCAGTAGATGAAACCATTGTACGCGCAGCAAGAATGCTTGGTGCAAAGGACCATCAACTCTTTACTTCCGTTGTCATTCCATCAACTGTCCCATATATTTTTGCAGGCTTACAGGTTGCAGTTGGCAGTAGTTGGGCGACAATCGTTGCTGCAGAAATGATTCGCTCCTCTGAGGGTGTAGGTTGGTTAATTATCAGTGGGCAAGAGGTCGCTAATATGACACAAGTCCTTGTAGGTATCGTTGCAATTTCAATAACAGGAATTGTATTAGTATCAGCTATGCGATTACTTGAAGCTAAACTTTGTGCATGGAATGAGAGGGGACAATAATGAGTAGAAAAGATATTATTTCACTAAATCATGTTTATAAAGAATTCGACACACCCAATGGCGTATTTAAGGTGATTGAGGACCTGGACATTAAAGTAAAGGAAAATGAGTTCCTAGTACTCTTTGGTCCGGGTCAGTGCGGCAAAACTACGATTTTAAACCTAATTGCCGGATTTGAACCAGTAACATCCGGAAGTATAACAGTTAACGGTGAAAAAGTAACCAAACCGGGGCCAGATCGTGGTATGGTTTTCCAGACCACAGCATTATTTCCATGGTTATGTGTAATAGAAAATGTAGAGTATGGTCCAAAGATGCGTGGGGTTCCTCGTAAAGAACGCCGTGAACGAGCTCAACATTTTATTAACCTTGTAGGATTAGAAGGATTTGAAAACTCCTATCCAATTAAACTTTCCGGTGGTATGAAACAGCGTGTTGGAATTGCAAGGGCTTATTGTAATGAGCCGCTGGTAATGCTACTTGATGAGCCCTTTGGCCATTTAGATGCCCAGACACGTTATTTAATGCAGGAAGAATTAATTCGTATTTGGCAAAGTGAAAAAAGAACGGTTATCTTTGTTACTAATAATATTGAGGAAGCTGTATATCTTGCTGACCGCATTCTCGTACTGCGCAATTGTCCCACCGGGGTCAAAGCAGAGTATGAGATCAATCTGCCTCGTCCACGCAGCTATACCGATCCAGAGTTCCTACGATTACGACGGGAAATTAATGATGTTGTAGACCGAACATTATAAAGGAGGATTATACGATGAATCAGCAAGATAGTAAGGTTAAGGTAATAAACCTAACTAAAAAATTTGGTGATCTTCTTGTTCTAGATAATTTAAATTTTGAAGTGAAAGATGGAGAATTTTTATGTATCGTTGGACCAACAGGCTGTGGTAAAACGACATTCCTGAACACATTGACAAAATTATACACACCCACAAAAGGAGAAATTTTAGTAAATGGTGTTCCGGTAGATCCAAAGACACAAAATATCTCATACATCTTTCAGGAATATTCGGCATTTCCATGGTTAACCGTGAAGGAAAATGTTAAATGGGGCTTGAAAATCAAAAAAGTACCTGAGAAAGAAGCCGAGGAAAATACCTTAGAAATGCTGGATATGGTGGGTCTAACTAAATTTCAAGATTACTACCCAAACCAAATCTCAGTTAGTATGCTTCAACGTGTCGTCATTGCACGGGCATTCGCCACAAAACCCGAATTACTTCTTATGGACGAACCGTACGGACAACTAGACATTGATCTACGCTTCCGATTAGAGGATGAATTATTAAAACTATGATTCATGTATTAATGGCACTACTGATCCTTGCCTCCTTATATCTGGACTCTAAACGAACAACAAAAGAAGAAAAAGTCAAAGAAGAGAATGATAGCACAAAAAAAATACTGCGAAATATTATATATTTTTTATTGCTTCCGGTAGTATTGCTCATTGTATCCTTGGTTTTGACATCCGGCCAGCAGCTTGAAAACAATCTAAGTGTAATGGGCTACTTTATCAACTCTGCAATCTCAACGATGACATCCTTTGGTGGGGGGGAAGCATATATATCCATAGCTGAAGGATTCTTTGTTGAACCTGGATATATACCGGCAAATCTTTACTATAGTCAAATAGTATCCATTGCCAATGCCTTGCCCGGGCCGATACTTGTTAAGGTCATTGCCGCGATAGGATTCCAATTTGGCATTATTCATTATGGAAGTACGCCATTGGGGATCCTTTTTGCTACCCTCGGAACATCCGTTGCCGTAGCTGTTTCATCCATTATTGCATTGATCGTACTACTATTTTTCGATAAGCTTAGGTCTTCCCCGAGGTTAGCTTTAATACAGAGATACATTTTGCCCGTAGTATGCGGTATGCTTATTTCAACATCCCTGGCGATGTTCTATGAAGCCCAGAAGATTATTGCCAATGCGCTCAGTGATAAAGGGATAGTACCCGGTAGTGTATTAATACTGCTACTATACCTATTCATAGACAGGATTAGCAATAAATCCAAATTGAGCGATCTATCAATACTACTAATTTCAGCAGGATTAACCTTAGGACTTTTTCTATTAGTGGCTGGTATATAACCTATAATAATTAGGAATGTGCTTGTTGAAAAAATGTTATTACTAGACGAAATCCTTGAGAAATTGACTTATTCGCTAGTTAGTGAACCGTTTTTACTTGTTTTTACTTTTAATTCTTTCAAAAAACGGTGAAGCTATCTGAGTGGAAAGGCAATTCTCAGGGGTTTTTCAACAGCCTGAATAAAAAAATCAGTACTTGCATTTAAAGGGTACTGATTTTTATGTGCTATTTCCCAGGACCATTTTTATACCATAATTATTTAGAATAGCATGAACATTTAAAAGATTTATAAGCTTAAAAAATTTATAAAAATAAGAAGGATAATTTAAATGGATGTAGAATATATTATACTGATGGTATACCAGGGACATACTAAACCCTGATCCGTCAAATTTCACAACTGGTTATCAACGATTGCAATCGATACCAGGAATATAAAAAGATAACCATACTAAATATTTAATGAGGATCAACCTCAGTTTGCAAAGAAATCATACCTATGCTATTGCCTGAGATTAAAACACATAATGAAAGGATGAATAAGATATGACAACTAAGTGGCTTCAAACGGATTTTCCCGAGATCGTATTCGAGGATACCAGCGTGGGACGACTAAAGAAAGAGATATGGGATGCATCAGAGGAAGAGATCGATAAAATTCTAGAGGAATACGAGATTCCCTCACCGTCTGAGCTGGGAGTAGCAGGAACCTATATTCAGAACACCCCAAGAGCCATTCAAAATGAAAAGCGTAAGAACAATGACATCGTTTTCGTACCCTTAGGCTGTACTGAGAATCATGGCGACCATGCGAACACAGGACTAGATACCTTTATGTGCACCCAAATCGTGGAAGCGGTTCGAAGGTATACAAAGAAACAAGGTAGAGAGGTCAACCTAGCCTTTCCTCCCCTAAACTATGGTGGACATCCATATCACCACATCGGAATGGCAGGAACCATCCAAATGCCAGAGGAAGTAGTAAGAGAAACCTTGATCTATACCATGTTAGGGCTTTGGAACGATGGATACCGAAAGATCATATTTATAAACAATCACGGTCACCTATGGATGCTAGAGTCCGCCATCCATGAATTCTGCAAGAGATACCAACTGCCAGGGATCTTTAGAGTCATCGAATGGCATCGAGCAGTGAGAGAGTTCTTCTATCCAGCAGGAAGGAAGGATAGTCTAGAAACCAACTTCATCCATGCCGATGAAGCAGAAACCGCTGTTGCCCTACTCATGTTTAAAGATATGGTTGACATGAGTTATGTAAAGGATGCCGAAGGAGAAGGCCTTCTACCCGATGGTCATATGGACAAATCCGTAGACCCCTATAGAAGGCCCTGTAGATGGTCCGAAGGCGAGGGACATGCAGCCATAGAGCGATCGGCGACCCCAGTAGGAGTAGTGGGCAAGCCCTCACTGGCAACAGCAGAGAAAGCCAAAAGGCCCATTGCTGCCATAGTAAAATACTTAACACTGCTCCATGATGAGATCTATGAGGCATTCCCACCAGGGACTGTTCCACCGGTAGAAAAAGTTACTCTTCGCACAGCAGAAGAGATGGAACCCTTCCTAAGAGAGCCGATGAGCGAGGGTTGGAAGTCCGTTGATGAGCTTCCAAGGAT
>MTKW01006326.1_pt1 | contig 12634 bp, 10 predicted proteins | sample 1042761 | NCBI WGS metagenome assembly MTKW01 (sample SAMN06205366, study PRJNA360243) | anaerobic digester metagenome | biome: Wastewater treatment plant; feature: Anaerobic digester sludge; material: sludge; isolation source: anaerobic digester fed with sludge from wastewater treatment plant ...
AATCACCACTTGAAAGGGATAGATATTTTTAAAAGCTGCCCCTACTATTGGAATCTTTGCTAAAAACTCTATGGTAAATCTATTGGAGGTACCTATGCGAAACTTATCTGACATTGCTCCAAAGACAATGCTATTTATTTGAGTAGTTAAAAATATTGTTAGTGCCATAGAAAGGATATTTATTACTACCCCACTAATAACCTGATTTGCCTTAAACTTTATACATAATAATCCATGGAGGGTGGAAAACAACATTCCTCCAAACATGGATAGTAATAAGGCTAGATAAAATAATTTTTGAAGGGGAATATCAAAAAAATGGCCTACTAAAATTATGGACAGAGAACCAAAAAATGCCCCAAAACCTTGCAGACCTTCGATAGCAAGATTAATAATCCCACTTCTCTCACTGTATATTCCCCCTATTGCCATAATAAAAAGGGGTAAGCCAAAGGATAGACCATCAATAATAATAGTTTCCATTATTTTATCTCCTTTCTGGCCTTATATTCTAAATTATCCTTTTTACTTTGAATTTTATGTTGAACATACACACTACAGGCACTAAAAAGTAATATTAAGGCAGTAATAACTGAAGCTATCTCTTGCCGTACCCCTGCCTTTGAACTCATATAGGTGCTCCCCTTATCAATGATAGATATAATAAAGGAGGCGGCAATAATTCCATAGGAATGTAAATTCCCTAAAAGGGCAACTGCTATTGCATCAAAACCCATACTGGGCAACACCCTTGGTTGAATAGATGCAAAATATCCTAAATAATAGGTTACCCCTGCCAAACCGGCAAAGGCTCCGGAAATCAGCATAGTCAACACCCTAGTTCTACCTACATTTATACCGGCGTAATTAGCCCCCTTATGATTAGCTCCTACAGCCTTTATCTCAAAACCTAAGCGGGACTTGTCCAAAAATACCTTTACAGCAATTGCCAATATAATAGCTATAATAAACCCTATTGATAAGTCCATCTTTAAATTAAACATTTGCACATTAACTAGGGTTAATCTAGATGCATCACTTATATATTTAGACTGCCTAGACACCGGATCAATGTAATATCCATGGATAAAAAAACTAAAAACATATTGAATTATATAATTAAACATTATGGAAGAAACCACTTCATTGATATTAAATTTATGTTTTAATAGGCCAATTAAACCTCCTATGATAGCCCCGCCGATTATTCCAACAATCAATACTAGAGGTTTTGCAATAGCCCAGTCAAGACCACTGTATCCCACTAATATGGTGGCAAAAAACCCTCCAAATAACATTTGACCGGAAACTCCTATATTAAATAGCCCTCCTTTTAATGCTATGGCTACAGATAGGGAAGCAAAAATCATAGGGGTCATATAATTTAATAAGGATAAAAAATCCGTTAACATACTTTTATGACCTCCATAAGCTGGTTTTGGCGCAAGACCAGAGCCCTGGAGTAAGTTGTAAAAGGCTAGAAAAGGATTTTTCCCTAAAAATATAATAATGATAGCGGCCACTATAAAACTTAATAATATTAAAAATACCGGTATAGTAACCAAATACCACTCCTCTTTGCCAAATATCTTTAAGAAAGCTTTATTCATCTTAGCCCTAATCATCATATTTAACCCCCATCATAAATTCCCCTACCTCATTAATAGATAGTGATTGGGTAGCTTGAATTTTTAATATCTCACCATTATAAATAACACCTATAGTATCTGATATACTCATAATCTCATCTAATTCTAAAGAAATTAAGAGAATGGCCTTCCCCTTATCCCTTTCTTCCAAAATCATTTTTTGGATATTTTCTATGGCACCAATATCTAAACCCCGGGTAGGCTGTACAAATATCATAAGGGAAGATTCTAATTCTATTTCCCTTCCAATAATAGCCTTTTGTTGATTCCCCCCACTCATTGAACGAACCTGGGTTTTTATCCCCTGTCCACTTCGAATATCATATTTTTCTATTAGCTGTGCTCCATAGTCATTAATAACCTTCCTATTTAAAAACCCATTTTCATTAAAGGGTTTTTTATAATAATCCTTAAGGGATAGATTTTCTGCCAAGGAAAAGTCTAATATTAATCCCACATCTTGGCGATCCTCTGGAATATAGGATATTCCCATCTCTATCCTATCCCGAATGGTAAGATCTTTAATGTTCTTTCCATTTAAATAAATATTGCCTTGGGATATCTTTCTAAGACCGGCAATAGCATCTGCAATCTCTATCTGGCCATTGCCTGAAACCCCTGCTATTGCAAATATTTCCCCCTTACGAATATTAAAGGAAACACCTTTTACTATATCAAAATTATCTTGATTTCTTATCCATAGATTTTCCACCTTTAAAACTACTTCACCAAATGTGCTGGGTTTTTTCGCTACTTCAAAGGAGACCTCCCGTCCTACCATTAAATTTGCCATTGTCTTAGTGGAAGTATCCTTTACATCTAATACTGATACTAATCTACCCTTATTTAAAATGGCACATCTATCAGCTACCTTTTTGACTTCCTCCAACTTATGGGTAATAAGAATAATAGTTTTTCCACCATTTCTTAGTTCTTCAATAATCTTTAATAAAAATTCTACTTCTTGGGGAGTTAGAACTGCTGTAGGCTCATCAAAAATAAGTATTTCAGCTTCTCTATAGAGCATTTTTATTATTTCTACCCGCTGTTGAAGGGAAACATTTATATCCTCAATCTTTTTATTTGGATCTACCTCCAGACCATATCTTTTAGATAACTTAGCAATATCCTTGGCTGCCTGGTTAAGGTTTACATAGGGAAATAGCCCCCCGTATCTTTTTATAGGTTCTATACCTAAAATAATATTCTCTGTAACAGTATAATTTCTCACCAACTTAAAGTGTTGGTGAACCATTCCTATATTTAGTTTTGTAGCCTGGTTCGGCGATTTTATATTTACCTTTTCCCCTCGAATCCAGATTTCTCCCTGGTCTGGTTCATACATCCCAAAAAGCATACTCATCAGGGTAGACTTCCCTGCCCCGTTTTCTCCTAAAATAGAATAAATCTCGCCTTTTTTTATTTGAATGGTAATATCATCATTAGCCACTACTCCAGGAAATCTCTTTGTAATATTTTTCATTTCTACAATATACTCAGACATTGTTATTTCTCCTTAAACTTTTAAAAAAATTTATCACTTCCTATAGTAAAACTATAGAAAGCGATAAATTTTCAATTCTTAAAACATACTATCCAATAAAATTATTTTAGTCCTGGAAAATCATCGGACGTATAACCATTAAAGTTTGCAGCAGGAACTATTTCCCCTGCCTTTAATAATTCAAAGGCTTCATCCAATTTTGCAATAGTATCATCAGATAATTGATGACGGCCAGGTGTACTTACATAACCTGTAGAATCAGTATCAGCCCTTAGTAACACATTAGCCCCTTGAAAGGTGCCATCTTTAATAGCATTTAATGCCCTTTCAACATTAATGCTCATTACCTTTAAAGCAGAGGTAAGAACAATATTTTCATCACCATTTGCCCCATCATCAAATTGGTCAACATCACAACCTATTACCTTAACATCTCTAGAGGCTTCTTTAGCTGCTGTAAAAACCCCATTGCCTGTACCCCCTGCAGCTACAAAAATTATGTCACAGCCTTCTGCAATTAGAGCATTTCCAATTACTTTACCGGTAGCTTCATCAGCAAAGTCCCCTGCATAGTTTCCACCGACATTTGCATTGGTAACATCTGTTCCTGCATAGGAAGCTAATTCAATATATTTTACATCTTTATTATACTTTTGGTTTACATAGTTTACGCCAGATTCAAAACCCCATTGGTAGTTTACATTTGACGGGAAAGCTATACCATTGACAACAGCTACTTTATTAGTCTTTGTCTCTAAGGCTGCTGCCATACCTGCTAAAAATCCACTCTCTTCTTCAGCAAAAGTCATTGCATATATATTGTCAAATTCTTGTACCCCATCCACCTCTGCAGGAAAGTCATCAATTAGGATAAACATCTTATCTGGGTTTTCCACTGCTATTTGAGAAATACCTGCAAATTGGAAACCAGGAGTAATTATTACATCATAATCTGCCACAATATCTGCCACAGCCTCTACCCCTGCTGCTGGGTCACCAGTAGGTTCCTTAACAGTCTTAACATTTGTATCAGGATTGTTTTTTACAAATGCTAAAATACCATTATAGTTGTCCTCATTAAAGGATCCATCATCTACACCAGATGGACTGGTAACTATTGCCACATTTAAACCTTCTCCTTCTTTTGACTCATCTGGTGCCTTTTCACCACCACAGCCACTTAGTAATATCCCAATTACTAGAGTCATAATAAGTAATACTGAAATAACTCTTTTTTTGCCTTTCATTGTTTTCCCCCTTGTTTTTATATATTATTTGTCTTGCTTAAGATCTTTATATATTGATATACTCCAATATATATTAGGTTAAAATATAAAACCAGCCTTAAAGGCCTTGGAACTAAAAGCTTTTTCATAGTCCTTTAATTGATATAGGTCTATAGGTGGAAATTCTATTAAGCCCTTTTTCAAAAGCTCTAAGGCAGGCTTAAAGGGTCCACATCTGCTACCCTTAATGGTCACCTCATTTACCACAAAATCACTCATATCTATTTTAACTTTCTCAGCATAGGTAGATTTAATAATTATTGTTCCCCTTTTTCGAACAATTCTTTGGGCTGTTAATAAACCTGACGGAGACCCGGAAGCATCTATAACCACTTCAAAAGCATCACTAGTTTCTTTAGTAACCTTGCCAAAGGATTTAAAAAGGTCCAGCTTATCTTCATGCCTACCTATAATTGTAAGGTCTGCCCCTATAAGATGGATTACTTGGGCAATCATAAAGGCTAAACGCCCATCTCCAATAATTGCAACATTAATAGAAGGTTTTATATGTACTTGATCCATTATTTCCAAGGCAGCAGCTAAGGGTTCAGTAAATATGGCTATTTCAGGAGAAATTTCATCGGGAACTTGATGAAGTAGTGAATTTCTCATTACTAAATACTCTGCAAAGCTACCGTCCTTTCCAGAGATGCCTACCACCTTTCGGTTTTCACAATGGGTAGGTCGGCAGGTTCTACAATAAAGACATGTACCGCAATTTTCATTTATTTCCCCTACTACCCTTTTACCAATAAGGCAATCTTCCTTCGATTCTACCACCTGACCCACAAACTCATGACCTAGGATTCCCTTAAAATCTGGTCGATAACCCTTTAATATCTCCTTATCAGTATTACAAATGGCAGAAATTATAATCTTAATTAAACTTTCACCAGCACCAATAGTGGGTACAGGATATTCTTCAGTATATTTTAAACACCCATCATAATATAATGCTTTCATATGTATCCCCAATTTATAATTAACATTGTTTTAGATCCTGCCATTATTATAATTCAAGGAAGGATTGTTATCAATAGAACAATATAGTATATAATATTAATTAATTATGACGTCTTATATTTTATATATAGCTCTATTAGCCTCAAATAAGGGCAGATATCACCTTAACTATTTTCAAGATTTGGAATTATAAAGCGAGTGATAAAGTTACCTTCTTTTCTCAATGTAGCTAATTTATTCTTAGATAAATAAACCCTACCTGCGTAAGTAGATTTTATTGCCCCAGTATCACTTAGAAATCTTAAAGCAAGCATTTCATTCTTGCGGCCTTTTATTGCCTTCTCCAAAAAACCTTGATTTTTTATCCCCAGTTCTTCACTTAATACTGCATTCTCTGCATTTAAGGCCTTTTTTCTCTCAAAAATTTTTATTACCTTTATTATATTTCTTTTTAAAATAAGTGTTAATAATACATAATAAATACCCATAAATACTATTATTATTAGAATTAATCGAAAAATTTCTTCCAATCCCATAATATCAACTCCTATTTCATAATTTATTAAATCATAATATTAGTTTCTTTTCTTCCAATCCTAATAGCTGTGCCACTAATATGCTATGAATCTTTGGGTCAGTGATGCCTCTAATAAATAAATCCCCTAAACCTTTAATGATAATCTCTAGCATATATTCTGGGTATTCTATTTTTAATACCTTTTCTTCTATACCTTGATCTATCAAATCCTTTGCATAGAATAATGCGTTAGTAGACAATCTCTCCCTTATTAGAGCCAATATTCCAGGATTTTTTGGAGTATATGACAATACAACTAAGTGACTTTGAATAGAATTGAAATATAAATCTAAAATAGAAGTGAGTTTAGAATAAAAATTCAATGACTTGTCCATCATTATCTTTTCCAATTCCTTATCTACGCCTCTTATAAACTCTTCAATAACTGCATCCACTAATTTCTCCTTGGAGGTAAAATAATAGTATATTAGTCCTTTGGCCACTCCAATAGATTTTGCAATTTCACTTATAGTAGTCTTTTCTATACCCTTGGTTTTAAATAGATTTAGAGCTGTTTCTATTATCTCCATTTTCCTAACTTCTGGATCCTTTGTAATGCGCAAATTACCCCCCCTTATTCTATGGATTTAAGTGATTCCACCATATTGACATTCTTTAATTTATGGTACATAAAAATATTTACCAATATTGAAAATATTATGGTAAGTACTATGGACAATATATAGCTTAATAAGCTTATATTCTTTCCAAACATCATTTCATCTATCTCCATAGTTGCTATTATATATTTATGGAAAAATACACCTAGAATTAGTCCTACAAAAGTTCCGATTAAAGTCAATATTAAATTTTCTCTATATACATAGCTGGCCACTTCCTTATCCCTAAAGCCTAGCACCTTAATGGTGGCTATCTCTCTTATACGCTCAGTAATATTTATATTTGTTAAGTTGTAAAGAACTAAGAATGCCAAGGCCCCTGCTGAAAGGACTATGATCATTATTACATAGTCTAAACTATCCATGGAGTAGTGTACTTCTTTTGCAATTCCATCTATAAAGAATGTGGCTAGTACTCCTTCATGTGCCATTAGCTTTTCTTTAAAGTTATTCTTATCAAGATTATTTATATCTTTTACAGTAAATATCCCTCCATTATATAAGGGATCCTTTAATACAATATTATCATAATATTCTGGGGACATATAAATATAGTGGGAAAGATAATTCTCTGCTATCCCTTTCACCTCTACTTCATAGCGAATATTATCTGTATCTCTAAATTCAAAGCTATCACCTAACTTAATTTTTAATAATTCTGCAAGTTTTTCCGTTATAATAACACCCTTTGAATTTAAATCTAAAGTCTTTTTAGTTACCCTCTCATGTAAGTCAAAAAATTCCTTAAAATCTTCGGTATTCTCAGGTACCAATAGATTAACATTATAGCTTCTATCAGAGTCTTTTACTAAAGCTTCTACACTTTGGTTTAAGGCTCTAATATAGGAATCTACCTCCCTTTCCTTTCCAAGGATTTCTTCTAAATCTCTTTTTCCTTCTTCTTTGTTTGTATCTAAGATTATCTGACCATCATAGGTAAAGATCTCTCCAAATTGTACATCTAATATATCTATGGAATCTTTTATACCAAAACCCGCCAATAAAAGAGCTGTACAACCTGCTATACCTATAACTGTCATGAAAAACCTTCTCTTATATCTAAATATATTTCTTGCAGTCACCTTGTGGGAAAAGGATAGTCTTTTCCAAAGGGGGGTTATTCTTTCCATTAGTATTCTTTTTCCCGGTCTTGGCGCCTTTGGCTGTAATAGCATTGCAGGTGTAGATTTTAATTCTTGTAAGGTGGCCAATAAGGAGGAAGATACTGTAGTAAACACAGCCAATAATATAGATATTATTCCATAGTCATAATGATAAATGGCTATTCTTTCCGGTATTCTATACATTATTCCATATGCGTTCATTATAGCTATGGGAAATAATTTAAACCCTATTGCCAATCCTACTAATGCCCCTACTAAACTTGATAATAGGGCATATATCAAATATTTAGAAGATATAGCTAGGGTATTATAGCCTAGGGCCTTCATTGTCCCTATTTGACTTCTCTCCTCTTCTATCATTCTGGTCATTGTTGTAAGACATACTAGGGCTGCCACTAAAAAGAAAAATAAAGGAAACACTTTGGCTACAGCTCCAATTCTTTCTGCGTCGTCGTTGTAGTCCCCATAGCCAGGATTACCTTCCCTATCTATAACAAACCATCCTTCCGGTATTTCCTTAATCTTTCTTTGGGCATCCCTAATATCTATTTCCGCTTCCCTTAACTTTTCTAAGGCCTCTTCCTTTTCCTTATTGTAAATACTCCAGCCCTTTGAAAGCTCTCCCCTAGCTTCTATTAATTTCTCTTGTCCTTCTTCTAAGGATTTTTCCAATTCTATTCTACCCTGCTCTAATTCCTTTTCTCCTTGGGTTATTTTGAAGTTATTTTCACTTAATAGAGTTTTAGCCTTATCCAGTTCTGATTTTCCTTTATCTATTTCTACTTTAGCTGCCCTAAGTTCCCTAAGGCCTGCTTCATATTCCTTTAGGGAAGTCTTATATAATTCTTTGCCTTCATTTAATTTTCTAAGTCCATCCTCAAACTCTTTTTTACCCTTTTCATACTCTTTCTTGCCGGAAGCTAATTCCTCCTCTAGTCTGGAAATAGTCATATTAAGAACTACCAACACTCCTTCGGGATTTTCCACTATATACTTATAGGATTCCTTAAGGGCTACTTTTACTTCCTTTGGCAAACCATCTATATTATCTACAATTCCATTAAATTCTTCCTGGGAAAGAGAAGGACCATCCACTATTATTTGTCTTAAATTCTTTAATTGAACTATAGATTCTTCTAATATATCTAGTTGGTTTTTCCCCTCATCTAACATTGCCTTTGCTTCCTGTAATTCCATTTCCCCCTGGTCAAGTTCTATCTTGGCCTTATCCAATTGGAGTTTAGCATTATTTAGCTTTTCCACTCCTTGATTATATTCCGCATAGCCTTCCAACCACTTTTCATAGTTTTCTAAATATGCCTCCCTACCCTTCTCCCAATCCTTCTTGCCTTTTTCCAATTCTAATCTGCCATCTTCTAATTCTTTTATATATTTTATTCTGGCCTCTGCTAATTCCTCTTCCCCTTCTTCAATTTCCCTTTGGCCATCTAGAAGCTCCTTTTCTCCTTTAGCCAATTCCCTTTCAGCCTTTTCTTTATTTCTTTTTAGCTCCTCCATACCCTTTTTTAATTCTTCCTTAAGCTCACCTGTTTCCTCCTCTATTGCTCTTTTACCTAGGTCTTCAAGGGGCTTTTTAATAGAAGCTATATATTCTTTATATTCATTAGAATAGGGTGATAAATTCTTAGACTCATTGGTACTAATAAACACATCATTATATCTATCCATGTTAAAATCTTTTTCTATAATATAAGCAAAAAAATCAATGGAACCATTCCCTATATTAGTTTGGCCCCTTTCCAGATTTATATAAAGGGGAGAATCTATAATTCCAGTAATGGTAAATTCCCTTGATTTAATATAATTCTTAATATTTTCTCCTTCTGGAAGATAAAGATCAACCTTACTTCCTATTTTAAGTTCCTTTGGAACATTTATTCCATATTCGATAGCCATTTCTCCAGGCCTTTGGGGCATTCTTCCCTCTCTAATTAAGGGAATGTTTTGTCCCTTAGAATCTATGAAATCATCAGCATCAAAACTAAAAATTTTTACTATAGAGGAGGTAGCTCCCCCAAAATTTAGAAAAACATCCTTTGAATAGCCCCATTGGATATCTTTAACTCCCCTTATCTTGCTGATTTCTTCCAAGTCTTGTTCTCTAAAGCCTAGAGGAGATATAATTTTAAAATCCGATAGATTATGTTCTTTAAAATATTTTTCTGCTGAAAGCAACATATCCGGCTGGGTGGCATTTATCCCAGCAAAAAAGCCCACCCCTATAGCTATAATGGCTAAAATAGAAAAAAACCTAGCTTTAGTCTTATAAATTGTTCTTACAAGGTCTTTTAGAAAGGAGTTTTGCCCCATTACCATTCAATCCTTTCTACTGGAATAGGATTTTTATTTATCTTGTATTCTGAAACTCTACCATTTTTCATTTTTATAATTTTCTCTCCCATTCCTGTTAAAGCTCCATTGTGAGTAATTACCACTAGTGTCATTCCCGTAGAATTACAGGTGTCCTGTAAAAGCTTTAGGATAGCTTTCCCTGTCATATAATCTAGTGCACCAGTAGGCTCATCACATAGTAATAATTTTGGATTTTTAGCCAAAGCCCTAGCTATTGCCACCCTCTGTTGTTCTCCCCCTGATAACTGGGAAGGAAAGTTGTTCATTCTATCTTTTAAACCCACCATTTCTAATACATGCTCCACATCAAGGGGGTTTGTACTTATCTGAGTAGCCAATTCTACATTTTCCTTAGCAGTTAGATTTTGAACTAAATTATAAAATTGAAAGACAAAACCTATATCATTTCTCCTGTATTCTGTTAACATTTTTTGATTATACTCGGCTATATTTTTTCCGTCTACACTAATACTGCCCTCATCAAGAGAATCCATCCCTCCGAGTAAATTTAGCACTGTGGTCTTTCCAGCACCGGAAGGACCTACAACAATAGCAAAATCCCCTTTATCTATCCCAAAGCTGACCCCATTTAAAGCATTTATGGTCACTTCCCCCATCTTATATCTTTTGTGTACATTGTCTAGTTTAATATACTCCATTATTTCACCTTTTCTTTATTTAGTTAATGTTAAATTAAATTATAAATATCAATATTATCCTTTTGATAAAAAAATATATAATATATATTATATTTTAGTGACTGACTGACTATAAGTCAATCCCAAAATAAGATACCCCATTTTTTAGAATGGGGTTTAGTTATCTTTTATTTGCATTTTTAAAATTGCAAAAAACTGTTGGGGTTATCTATAAGTAATGGTTTTTTTCAAATTCATATTTCAAGTCTTGATATTTATATCCTAGGGATAATAACACCATTAATTTTATTCTTACTTTCTGGGAAGGTAGATCTTCACCAAATATTACTCCTATTTCTCTAAGATACTTCTCTGAACCCCTAAATCCGTAAGTATCAGTAAAAAATCTTCCTTTCAGCACCCTTGATGTTAATACTACTGGTATCCCTTCTCGAATTGCTTCTTCTACCCCATCTAACATTAGTTCTGGTACATGACCAGCTCCAAGGCATTGTAAAACTATGCCATTTACCTTATCATTTATAGAATTCCTTATAGTCCTAGAGTCCGTTCCTAAAGAGCAGGGAATAATATCTACCTTAATATTTTCAATATCTCCTACTCCATATTGTTCCAATATTAGTGGTTTCTTTACCCAATTTACTCTTTTATTATCCACTGTTCCTATGGGGCCGAATTCAAAGCTTTTAAAGGTATCTAATCTTGCCCTATGAGTTTTGATTGCTTCTCTTGCAGTGACAATTTCAGATGAAAATACTATAAGTACTCCCATCTCTCCTGCCTTATCATCAGCTGCTACCCTTATGGCGTCAATTATATTTCGCACCGCATCAGAACTTACATCAGAAAAATTCCTTTGGGAGCCTGTTAAAATTATGGGAATATTATTATTTACTGTTAAGTCGAGAAAATATGCCGTTTCTTCCATTGTATCAGTACCGTGGGTTATGACAACTCCATCAAAACCTTCTTTTATAACATCTAGTATTGTTTTTCTTAATAACATAAGATCTGTAAAGGTCATATGGGCACTAGGTATATTTTTAAAATCTATTTCTTCTATGATAATTTCTTTCTTAAGTTCTTCTAAAGAACTTAATAAACCCTTTGCTCCTATTGATGGGTTTGCAAAGCCCTCTTCATTTACTTCCATTGCAATTGTCCCGCCTGTAGAAATAAAAGCTATTCTTTTCATAGAGCTTCCCTCCTTTATTTAAGCCCTTCTTATCTTTGAGCAATACTCCTCTAACATATCTTAAGATTAAATAGCCACACATCTATTGGCTTTGTAAATCATTTGAATGTTTTGCCTTAAGTACTTTTCCCAAAATCTATGTTTGTTCTATAAAACTTTTATATTCAATTTTTACAGTCTTCTAATCAAATGTAGTATATTGCCTTTTAAAGCTTTACTCTGCTTTTCATATAGTTTTAAAAAACTATCTTCACCAAAAGTCCTAATTCTTTGATATAGTTACCTATCTTTAGAGAATATATATTCTCATGAGTTGATATAATTATTTCTAGCTCTAACATAATATTTTATACTAAAGGTTTAAAAACTCCAATAAAACTCATTATAGTTATGAAGTTTCCCATATATCCCAGCAAAATTGGCTTATTCTGATGTATATGATATTATCCCTTCATGCAACATATCTAATAGTCCTCGGACTTTCTTGCGGATCTCTTCATCGTTACTTCCAATGACTTGAATAATCATCTCTTCAGTAAGGGTTGTAGATTCTTCCAAAGTCAACCCCCTAATAAGCTCACATAAAATCTCGACAACAACATTAGCTATAGGCTCACAAGAGCATGTATATTTAGCATCAGTAATTCGACCATCATCAACTTGCAAATATATCTTCATATAATT
>MTKW01010027.1_pt1 | contig 12627 bp, 12 predicted proteins | sample 1042761 | NCBI WGS metagenome assembly MTKW01 (sample SAMN06205366, study PRJNA360243) | anaerobic digester metagenome | biome: Wastewater treatment plant; feature: Anaerobic digester sludge; material: sludge; isolation source: anaerobic digester fed with sludge from wastewater treatment plant ...
TATCAAAATGGATTATTACTTTGCATCAATTTTTGATTTATGAACACAGAATTCAGCCGCTTATCGGAAAAATACAGAAGCGAGCTTCTTGAGAATATCATCCCGTTCTGGGAAAAACATTCCATTGACAGGGAGAATGGAGGTTTCTTCACATGTCTCGACCGGCAGGGACATGTTTACGACACAGATAAGTTCATCTGGCTGCAGGGAAGACAGGTGTGGATGTTTACTTCCCTTTACAACCATCTTCAGAAAAATGAAAGATGGCTTAAAATAGCAGAAGACGGAGCGACTTTTCTTGAGAAATATGGCCGCGACACAGAGGGTAACTGGTATTTTTCGCTTACCCGCGAAGGGAATCCGCTTATAAGTCCTTACAATATATTCTCCGATTGCTTTGCCACAATGGCTTTCGCCCAGTTGTCAAAGGCAACGGGGAAAACAGCTTACTCTGAAATTGCAGTCAATACTTATAACAATATACTAAAAAGAGCCGATAATCCAAAGGGGATTTATGAAAAATCCGTTCCCGGAACCCGTCCGCTAAGGGGATTTTCCTTACCAATGATTCTCTGCAACCTCGCGCTGGAAACGGAACACCTGCTGGACCAAAAGACTGTTGAAAACACCATCCGGAAATGTATCAGGGATGTGATGGAGGTCTTCTATGATCCTTCCTCGGGACTGATCAGGGAAAACGTTACAGCTGACGGAGGATTTTCCGACTCTTTCGAAGGCAGACTGATAAATCCCGGACATGGCATAGAAGCCATGTGGTTTATAATGGATCTGGCCGAAAGAAACAACGACAGTACCCTTGCCGAAAAGGCAGTTGAAAGAACCCTGAATATCCTGAGATACGGATGGGATGACCGGTATGGGGGAATCTTTTATTTTATGGATATAAAAGGAAAGCCCCTTCAGCAGCTTGAATGGGACCAAAAGCTGTGGTGGGTGCATGTAGAGACGCTGATAAGTCTTATCAAGGGATACAGGCATACAAAAAACCCTGAATGCCTTGAATGGTTCCGCAAGGTTCATGAATATACCTGGACACATTTCCCTGATCCGGAATTTGGAGAATGGTTTGGTTATCTCAACAGGCGGGGCGAGATACTTCTTGACCTGAAGGGAGGAAAGTGGAAAGGCTGTTTCCATATTCCGAGAGGATTGTACCAGGTATGGAAAACATTTGAAAAGCTAAGCTGATGGAACTGAAAAAGAAATCATGGTATCCATGGATGGTGGTGGGATTGCTCTGGGGAGTTGCCCTGCTGAATTATATGGATCGCCAGATGTTGTCGACCATGAAGCCGGCAATGATGATTGACATCAGTGAATTGCAGACCGCGGAGAATTTCGGCCGTCTTCTTGCAATTTTCCTATGGATCTATGGTCTTATGTCGCCGATGGCCGGGCTGATAGCCGACAGGGTCAATAGGAAATGGCTGATTATCGGCAGCCTTGGTGTGTGGTCGTCAGTGACTCTTGCAATGGGTTATGCTTCAAGCTTCAATCAACTGATGGTACTTCGTGCCATAATGGGAGTAAGTGAGGCATTGTATATTCCGGCAGGACTTGCACTGATAGCCGATTACCACCGGGGTAATTCCCGTTCCCTTGCAGTCGGAATACACATGACTGGTCTGTATGCAGGTCAGGCCCTGGGTGGTTTCGGCGCCACGGTGGCAAGCGCCTGGACATGGCAGACCACTTTTCACACATTTGGCCTGATTGGCATTGTTTACGGACTTATTCTTGCATTGCTTCTCTTTGAAAAAAGAGAACATACGATTCCCCGGCCGGAAAAAGCTAGCAGCATGGGAATACTCAGATCAGTTAAGCATAGTCTGGGAATGCTGCTGGGTACCATAAGCTTCTGGATCATCCTGTTTTACTTTGCAGTCCCAAGCTTTCCGGGATGGGCAATAAAAAACTGGCTTCCAACACTTTTCTCCCAGACACTCGCCATTGATATGTCGGTTGCCGGACCTCTCAGCACAATAACAATTGCAGTTTCATCATTCATTGGTGTGATTGCAGGAGGCATCATTGCCGACAGGTGGATAATGAAAAACCTCCGGGGGAGGATCTACACCGGTGCAATAGGCTTGTCACTTACTATTCCGGCCCTTTTCCTGATAGGATTCGGGGGAGGTTTGATCAGTGTGCTTTCGGGAGGGATACTCTTCGGGATAGGCTTTGGCATGTTCGATTCGAATAACATGCCCATCCTGTGCCAGTTTGTTTCACCGGGGCGCCGTGCCGCCGGTTACGGTCTGATGAACATGACGGGAGTCTTTGCAGGTGCTTTGATCACGGAATGGCTTGGCAAGTCGACCGATGCAGGAAATCTTGGCCGCGATATGGCTTTGCTTGCAATCCCGGTAATGGCTGCATTGATTCTGCTACTTGCCTTTTTAAAACCGCGGACAGCAGATATGACGGAGTAGCTCCCTTCGGTCTGGCTCCCTTCGGTCGCGGTCTTGCAGGTCATGCAAGTCGTGCAGGTCTTGCAGGTCGTGTGAGTTGTTCGAGTAGTGCTGTTTGTGTGGCTCGTGCCCTAACGGATAATTGTTAATTGCTAATTGCTAATTGCTAATTGCCAATTGTTTACACATCGCCTATAATCCATTATACATTGTCTTGCGGTCGTGGTCAGAACAGGTATCTTTATCCTTTGAAGTATTTTATTGCTCCCCATCCTGCTGCGACGCCTGCAATATTCGCCACCAGATCAAATACATTGAATACTCTTGACGGCACCCATAACTGAACAGTCTCCGTGATCACTGCGAGGAATAGTACCAGCATAATAAACTTTGTAAGAGATCTGTTTTTGAACAGCGACAGTCCTGTCATCTTGCCGGCCAGGAAGTACATGCATATAAGGAAGTAAGCCACGAAATGCAGCAGATGGTCGAGGCGTATGCTGAATGCTTCCGGACCCAGATGTATCCTGTTTAAAGCCCCCGCAACAGGAACAAAAGCCGCAACAAGCACCGCGACATAACCGGTCCAGAAGACTAGCCGGTATAATTTGAGATATCTGGCCATTTTCATGCAGCAAAGTAAGTAAATAGTTCGCTATCGGGCTCCCTTCGGTCGCAATCGTGCAGTCATGCGGTCCCTTTTCCCGAACGCTTCACGCCTCATGCTCGACCTTTCATCCCTTGTTTGCTTAAGGGTTTACTATCTACGGTAGGCGTCAAAAGAAAGAACAGGAAATAATATGAAAACTTCGTCCTTTTACATACGTTTTTGATGAAGGAAATTAATTGTATGATATCCGCAGAAGGGAAATATTATGTTTTCAGGTGATTAAATGTGGATGTCTGCGGTTTTGAAGTACAAGTGATAAAGCAAATGTCTCCTTCTTCCTCCATATTGTCCCGCTTCTCTTCCCATCTCTTCTGAGATGTGAAGCTTGAAGATCTGGACCTTGACAGGAGCAGAAATATATTATTAACAGGGTTCTGGACTACGGACTGATTGACGACTGGTTATTATTGACTGAAATCTATGGGATTCAGGAAATTGCGGCAACAGCTGTTTCCCTGAGAAATCTTGACAAACGGTCGGCATCCTTTGTTTCCCTGCTTTCTAAAGTACCTAAGGAAAATTTTTTATGCTTCACTTCGAAACAATCGACCCCAAAACACTCGATCTCCTGGTAAGGCTTCAGAGAATTCCTGCTTTATCTGGGCTCCGGCTGGTTGGAGGAACTGCCCTGGCCCTACAGATTGGTCATCGTAAATCAGTTGATCTGGATTTTTTCGGAACAATGACAGCGGATGAATATGAGCTTTCAAAACAACTGAATGAAACCGGACAGACAACAATTCTTAAAAAAACAATAAGCTCCTCCCTGGAGGACTATTTGAAAAACAAGACAGGGAAACCGTCATAAACCTCCCCCGGCACCGAGCCTGGAATTACGTCTTCACGCTAAGTGCCAAACAAGCTCAATAGTCAATAATGAACTAATAATCAAAAGCTACTATAAACCTGCCGGAAGAACTGTATTTAAATAAATTATAGTAAAAAAAGAAACGCTCCTTTCGGAGCGTCGGGTTAAAGATGCTATCTTTAACGATGTTTTTGTTGTACAAAGATATACAATTATTATGAATTCAGCAAATAATAGCTCCAAAATAGAAAAAGTAATCGTATATGTTGATGGGTTTAACTTGTATTTTGGCCTGCTTGAAGCCAATTTAGATTATTGTAAATGGTTAAATATTAAAAAATTAGCAAGCAATCTTCTTAAGAAGAACCAGGAACTTATTGAAGTAAAGTATTTCACAAGCAGAATAAGTAATAATCCCGACAAACAAAAAAGGCAATCTATCTATATTGAAGCCCTTGAATCTGTTGGCATTAAAGTATTTTATGGTAATTATCAAAGAAATACAACGGAATGCAGACAATGTGGTAATATTTGGCCGACTTTTTATGAAAAGATGACAGATGTCAATATTGCAACACAGATGATGATCGATGCATTTCAAGATAAATATAATATGGCCATGTTAATTTCTGGTGACAGTGATCTTGTTCCTCCAATAAGAGCGATTCATGATCTGTTTAATAAAAGGGTTTTGGTTGCATTTCCTCCAAAGAGGTTTAACCATTCAGTTGCCCTTGTAGCAAAAGGATCATTGATGATTGGAAGAAAGAAAATAGTGGACAGTCTCTTTGAATATGAGGTCGTTAAAAAGGATGGGTTCATTCTCAGGAAACCAGAAGAGTGGAGATAGAGTTTTGGATTCTGCATGCGGTCATGCTCCCTTCAGTCAAAGTCATGCTCCCTTCGGTCGCAGTCGTGCAGGTCTTGCAAGTCGTGCAGGTCTTGCAAGTTTCTTACAATGAGGTGTTTGACTACGCTAAACTCTAAACGCTTAACACTTACTGAGTTAATAATAATACACGCTTAACAACCTTGAACTTTGAACTTTGAACCTCGAACTTCGAACTAACTGCTGCTATGAACCTTGAACCTGAAACCTCGAACGGGTAATTTTTTTACCTTTGTTCTGCGTTATTAAGTCCGATGCCCGATTTTACCCTTCATACCTATAAAAAACTCCTTGAAACTTTTCTTTCAAAAAACTACTCGTTCCAGACTTTTTCACAATACCTGAAGGAAGCAGCTCACAGATTCGTGATCCTGCGTCATGATGTTGATGCAAGAAAGATGAATTCATTGGAGACAGCCCGTCTAGAATATCAGATGGGTATCGCCGGGACATATTATTTTCGGATGGTCCCGGAGAGCTTTGATGAGGATGTCATCAGGAAGATCCATGAGATGGGACATGAGATAGGGTATCATTATGAAGACCTCAGTACTTGTGCTGCCTGCAGGGCGCAGGGCAGAAAGGAATCACAGGATCAGTTAATAGCTGATGCCATTAAGAGTTTTCGGAATAACCTTGAAATCCTTCGCCGGATAGTTCCCGTCAAAACGATATGCATGCATGGCAGTCCGCTGAGCCGGTGGGATAACCGCCTCCTGTGGCAGTACCATGATTATCACGATTTCGGCATCTCAGGTGAACCCTATTTCGACCTCGACTTTGATAGTATTCTTTATCTGACAGATACCGGCCGTCGATGGGACGGCGAATCAGTGTCTGTCAGAGATAAGGCGATGAAGAGACAAAAAGACGAAGAGACTGAGGGACTGAGAGACTCAGAGATGGAGGAACGAAAAGACGAAGAACAGCGCACAACGGTTTACCGTTTCAGATCGACGTTTGACATAATCAATTCATTCGAAACCAACTCCCTGCCTGATAAAATCATGCTGACCATCCATCCCCAGCGCTGGACGAACAAGCCGCTTCCATGGCTCCGGGAGTTGATATGGCAGAATATAAAGAATATCGGAAAGGCTGTTATTGTTGCAGGGGCTAAAGAACGGCGAGCGGCATGCGGCTAGCGGCGCAGGGCACAGGTCTTGCAAGTCTTGCAGGTCTCATACAATGAGGCATTGACTACCCTTAGCATTGACTTACGTGAACGTTAACCCCTAAACGCCTAACCCTGAGCATTTTAACGAAGTCTCTTAACTTTGAATCTTGAACCCCGAACTTCGAACCTTTTCCTTTTTCCCGCTTTATTTACAAATAATCTTTATAAAATGATTTGTTTTTTCCAAACATCGAGTAAATTTGTTACTCAATAACTGAACCTGATGCTCGACAGTCTAGTCACATCCCGGACCCGTATAAAGCTGTTGAAGAAGTTCTTCCTTAATAGCAGTACCAGGGCTCACCTTAGGGGCTTGGAATCGGAGTTCGGGGAGTCATCCAATGCCATACGTGTTGAATTGAACCGTTTTGAAGGAGCCGGATTGTTAAATTCCTATACCGAGGGAAACAAAAAGGTTTATCAGGCTAATTCCAGTCATCCCCTTTTCCAGGATATTCACAGCATTATATTAAAGGAGACAGGCATTGACCGTGTGATAGAGAAAGTCATACACCGACTTGGCAATCTCGATTGTGTTTATCTCACAGGCGATTTCGCCAGGGGAAAGGACAGTCCAGTGATAGAGCTGATTCTTGTAGGGGCTGATATCGACCGTGAATATCTTGTCCGTAAAATTGTGCAGGCTGAAGAGATGGTTGGACGGAAGGTTAGTTATATTGTGCTCGAACCTCATGAGGCAAAAGACCACCTGGCGCATTTCCTGCCGGAGGAGCTTTTGCCGCTGTGGAATTGTGACGGAGAGCAGTAGCAGGAGGAGAATGGGAGAAGAGGAAAGAATGGGAGAGAAGAGGTAAAGAGGTGAAGAGGGAAAATTCGAGGTATTTGAACCTTGAACTTTAAACTTTAAACTTTGAACTCCAAATAGTTAGCCAGACAGTGCTCTGTGACTGACGGGGCGAAAGCATCTTAAAATCCGGAATAAGTCTTAAAATTGCGTTGTCTTAACGCCCTACGGGCTGTCTTCAGGTCCAGACCCCAAGACAGCGATCAAAGGGAGCAAGACGGCAGGACCGCAAGACAACGAACTATAAAAATCAAAAAACCAGAAAAAATGAAAAACCCCCTAATAGCAATATCTCTGCTTGTGATATTATTGCACGGCTGTACCAGCCAGCGCGACCTCGCCTATTTCACCAACCTCCCCGAAACGGGCGGCGAACAGTTTTTCCCGATGGATATCCCCGACTACAAGATACAGCACCGCGATATTCTTTATATTACAATCAAAGCCATGACACCCGATGGGATGATTCAGGATTTTCTGGCTGAAGTTGGTGGCCGAACCGGAACATCTTATTACGCTACCAGCGAAGCCGGACAGTACCTTTATGGTTATGATGTCAGTCCCGATGGTGAGATACTTGTACCGGTACTTGGAACAATAAAAGTAGGAGGCAGCACTCTTGAGGAAGCACGAAAAACAGTTCAGGATGTTACCAATAGGCATTTTAACAATGCAACAGTCGAATGCAAGCTGTTAAGCTTTAAATTTACAGTGATAGGGGAGGTACGGGCACCTGGAACTTATATCAACTACAACAATTACCTTACTGCGCTTGAGGCAGTCGGCCGTGCAGGCGGTATCGGTGACTACGGTCGCCGCGATCAGCTCCTGGTAGTCCGTCCCGTGGAAGGCGGCACAACAACCTATACCCTTAATCTTCAGGATAAAGCAATACTCTCGAACGAAGCATATTTCCTCTTGCCTAACGATGTCGTAATAGTCCAGCCGCAGGATAAGAAGATCTTTAATCTCAACTTCCCAACCTTCGCATCCATATTGTCAGTTACTACTTCTTTGATTACAACAACGCTATTGCTGATAAATTATTTTGGGAATAAATAAACAGTTTGAAGTTCGAAGTTCCAGGTTTTAGCGTTCAGGGTTCAGGGTACAGGGTTTAGCGTACAGGGTACAGGGTTTAGGGTTAGAGTTAAATAGATATCAGGATGAAAGTTACAAGGTTTGAAGATCTTGAGATTTGGAAACTGGCAAGGGGTCTTTACAGGCTTGTTTATAAAATAACGTCTGACGAGCCATTTAGTCGTGATTTTAAATTTCGGGATCAAATCAGACATTCATCAGGTTCGGTGTCTGACAATATTGCTGAAGGATTCGAGCGGGGAGGAAATAAAGAATTCATTCAATTTCTGTCAGTGGCCAAGGGCTCTAATGGCGAAACACGTAACCAGTCTTACAGGGCATTTGACAGCAACTATATTAACCAGGAAACACTCGATGAACTTCTTGAACTTACTGATTTGATTTCACGTAAAATAGCCAGTCTAATTAAAAGCTTAAAAATATCAGAATACAAAGGCGTTAAATATGATTGATAATTACTATAAATTTGTAAATTCTCAATTATAAGAATATGTTCAGCGTACAGCGTTCAGAGTTTAGAGTTCAGCGTCTGATGTCTGACTGCACACTAAACCCTAAACCCTTAACCCTAAACGCTCCACGCTAAACACTTAACTCTAAACGTTAAACCTTGAACCTCGAACATTAAATCCTATGAACTCAAAACCCTCAAATAGCTACTACACCCTGCCTGAAGACGAAAGCATCGACTTCAAAAGATATATCTCGTTGTTTATAAGCAACTGGTACTGGTTCGCTATCGCCCTCTTCCTATCCCTGAGCATTGCTTATGGGATCAACCGCTGGTCGGAAGAGGTGTACACAGTATCTTCAACCATGTTAATAAAGGATGATCAGTTCGGTGGCGGTACAGCAGATATCTCCAATATTTTCCCGGGCAGCAGTGCATTCAGAAGTGAACAGAACCTTAAGAACGAAATAGGAATCCTTAAGTCCTTTAGTTTGAATTACAGGGTTATGCAGGAATTGCCCGATTTTCATATAGTATATGTTGGAGTGGGAAAAAGAGGAATTGCGGAATCCAGAATGTATAACAATGCTCCATTCAGGGTATTATATGATTCTCTTCAAAACCAGAGGATCGGATTGCCTGTTACTGTTAAAATTTTGTCATCGAACAATTATCAGCTTGATATTAACGGAGATCTTAAGTTCAGCAAAACTCTCGCCTTTGGAGAGAGGTTTAATGAAATGGGTTTTGATTTTTCTATTGTTCCTGTCTCTGGATCATTTACTTATAATCCTGATGCATCCAACAGGTACTACTTTTATTTTGCGAGTCCCGTAGGATTAGCCAATCAGTATCGTGGAAAACTCAGTGTTTCACCAATTGAAGAGGAGGCAACGCTTGTTACACTATCAGTAAGCGGTTTTGTTCCCGGGCAGGAGGCCGATTATCTTAATAAGCTTATGGAGGTTTATATTCTGCAGGGTCTGGAGGTAAAGAACCAGACTGCGGAAAGGACCATTGAGTTCATTGACGGTCAGATCGGAACTATTTCCGACTCATTAAGAATTGTGGAAAACAGCCTTGAAAATTTCAGACTTTCCAATAAGCTCGTTGATTTGAGCCGTGAAGGTAATTACATACAAAACAGGCTGGAGAGTTACGAGAATGAACGCAGTTCTCTTTTGCTTCAGAAAAAATACTACGAGTATCTAAAGGAGTATGTTGATTCCAGGAATGAGACTGGCGATATAGTCTCACCGGGTGCAATGGGTGTTACCAATGCTCCCCTTGAGAGGATGGTTACTGAGCTTGCAACAATGCAGCAGCAAAAGAATAAATTGAAGCTGAATATATCGGAAGACCTTCCGGCCGTGACTTCCTTTGACAACAGTATTATGAATGTAAAGGCTCTTATTGCAGAAAACATAAGCAGCAGTATGATAAATCTGGATAATGCTATAAAAGAGGCAGATCACAGGATCTCATTGGTGGAGGAAGAACTTAACAGGCTTCCGGGTACGGAAAGAAGGCTTATTAATATTCAAAGGAAATTTGACCTTAATAATACCGTTTACAACTATCTGCTTGAAAAGAAAGCTGAAGCAGGCATTGCAAGAGCATCTACGGTTTCCGACAACAGGATTATAGATTATGCCCAGACTTTTAACTCATCACGCATTAGTCCAAAGCCAAGAAAGAATTATTCCATGGCATTGATATTAGGATTACTGATACCGGCAATTCTGATATTGGCAATTGATTATTTGAATAATAAGGTTATAGATAAAAAAGACATTGAAAAAGTTACGAAAGCACCTATTTTGGGGTACATAAGTCATAACAGCCTTCAGACCGAGATCCCGGTTGTTGAAAAGCCCGGATCGACTCTTGCCGAATCATTTCGTTCGGTCCGCACAAACCTGAAGTATTTTATAAAGGATACAAAAAATCCTGTAATATCTGTAAGTTCCACGATCAGTTCCGAAGGAAAAACATTCATTTCAATTAATCTTGCAGCAATAATAGCATCGAACAATAATAAGGTTCTCCTGGTCGGACTGGATCTGAGAAAGCCGCGAATCCACAAGATATTCGGAATCGATAATGACAACGGTATTAGTAATTATCTTATCGGGCAGGAGAAATTTGAAAACATTATTTTTGAAACTGGAATAGAGAACCTCTGGTACACACCGTCGGGTCCGATCCCTCCAAATCCTGCTGAGCTAATCGATTCTCCGGCCATGATCGATTTTATTGGAAAGGCAAAAAAACAATTTGACTATATAATTATTGATACACCTCCTGTAGCAATTGTAACTGATGCACTTCTTGTTTCACCTTTAACGGATTTTTATCTTTTTATTGTCCGGCAACGCTATACTACTAAAAACACTCTTGGTCTTATTGAAGAATTGCATCATAACGAAAACATCAAAAGCCTGGGAATTGTTATAAACGACATTAATATATCAGGTTATTACGGTTATGGCTTGAGGTACGGTTATTCTGGAGGTTATGGCTATTCTTACGGGTATAACTATTACGGTCATGGATATTATGGAAAGTACGGATACTCTGATAAAGCAAAGGGATATTATGTCGAAGAATAAAGTTTACTTATAATATTGATGATTGTAATAATTTATACAAAGAGTTGATTTTTAATAAGCTAAATAAATAATGCTGATATTAAAACTTGCTCGGAGTTACTTTACATATGTTTAATCTTAAGATTTGCTCTGAAGTTATGCTTAATAATAAAACAATTGCTGTTGTAGTTCCTGCATTTAATGAGGAAAAACAGATAGGATTTGTTATTGAAACTATGCCTGATTTTGTGGATAGGATTGTTGTTGTTAACGATAACTCAACAGATAATACTGAGGAAATAGTAAAAGAGTATTTCACGACAAGGCATAATTCTTCAGAGATACTTTTAAAGAAGAAAGAAATAATTCGGACCTATCACAACGAATCTGAAATATTTCTTGAAGAAATGAACAGGAAAGAAATTAATTTTTTTACACCTTCAAAAATTGTAAATGAAAACTTCGAGACTGACAGAATTATATTAATCACAAATCTAAAAAATGCAGGTGTTGGAGGGAGTATAGCAAGAGGATATAAATGGTGTAAGGACAATGAAATAGATTGCACCGCAGTTATGGCTGGAGATGGTCAGATGGACCCGGAAGAATTAGATTCAATTTGCAGGCCTGTTCTAGAAAATAATATAGATTACGTTAAAGGAAATAGATTAATTCATGGGAGTGCTAATTACTATATTCCAAAAGTTCGTTTTTTCGGAAATTCTATTTTATCATTGATTACAAAGATAGCTTCCGGATATTGGAGAGTTTCAGATACACAGACAGGTTACACGGCAATTTCTTTAAATGCTTTAAAATCTATAAGACTTTACGATATTTACAAGAGATATGGGATGCCAAATGACATGCTTGTAAAACTAAATATGAGTTATTGTACAATTAGAGAAATTCCAATTAAGCCTGTATATAGAATTGGGGAAGAATCAAAAATGAAGATATATAAGGTTATACCCAAGATCTCATATTTGCTTTTCAAATCTTTTTTTAAACGCATTTGGATTAAGTATTTTATAAAAGATTTCCATCCGTTGTTTATTCTTTATAATTTATCTTTTTTATTATTTTTAATAAGTATTCCTTTTGCAGTTAATATTCTTGATTATCTATTTTTAACTAATACAACAGAAAAACCAATTTTAAATTCACTAATGTTTATGTTTCTAGTTGTGAGCGCCACCCAATCATTATTGTTTGCCACGTGGATGGATATTCAAGATAATGAAAGGCTCTATAAATAATTAACAGGATGAGGAAAGAACTTTGGCAAGAAACTCGAATACAAAAAATAAATAATGGATAAAATTGATATTTTATTTGCCTGGACGAGATTATTTTATCCGAAGTTTAAAGGGATGAAGAATTATTATTTATTGTTCTACTTCCTGCCGCAAAAAGTTCTTAGAATAAATGGCACGTGTTTTTGGCCAGTTCATTTTACATCTAGGGTATTATTTTCAAGAATGATTCAAGTAGGGGCTAATAGTGCTCCTGGATTAAGTAATGGTTGTTACATTCAAGGTAAAAACGGAATAGTAATTGGAAGAAATTTAAGAATGGGACCAGGGGTTGGGCTTATTAGTGCAAACCATAATCCTGATAATTATGACCAATGGTTAAAGGCAATAGTTCGTTAAATGTTAATATAATTGTTTGAAAATCAAGAAAATAGTTAATAAATAACA